>Ga0335079_10000742_pt1 | contig 37198 bp, 26 predicted proteins | sample Lox_Sample_33_FD_206719 | JGI IMG/M metagenome (GOLD analysis project Ga0335079, IMG submission 206719) | Soil microbial communities from Loxahatchee National Wildlife Refuge, Florida, United States - Lox_Sample_3.3 | ecosystem: Environmental > Terrestrial > Soil > Wetlands | place: USA...
CGCCTCCCCTTCCAATGCAGAGCGGTTGCCTTCGGTGCCATATGAGCTCAGTTCAGGCGAGTGACGCGGGAACGATCAACCGCTATCAAGGATTGGCCTTCCTTCATACCGGCATCACATGTGAGGCCTGCCACGGGGATTCCGCTGCACACGTCAAAACAGGCGGCAGAGGTACCATGGTAAATCCCTCGAAGCTCAATGCCGATCTGCGCGATTCGATCTGCATCAGTTGCCACCTTGAAGGCGATGTCTCGGTGGAGCGATCCGGGCACTCGGCCCTGGATTATCGCCCCGGGGAACCGATATCCACCTTTCTCGCCTTCTACGTAAAATCAGGTTCGAAACTGACTGACCGCGGTGTGAGCGAAGTGGAACAGCTCAGTCAGAGTACTTGCAAGCGCATCAGCGGCGATCGCATGTCATGCACAAGCTGCCATGATCCTCACCTCACGCCGGGACCATCCGAGAAGGCCGCGTTCTTCCGGAATAAGTGCCTTGTTTGTCACAGCAGGCCCGAATTCGCCACAAATCACTACCCCGAAAACAAGGATTGCACCAGTTGCCACATGCCACGGACCGGCGCGGAAAATATTCCTCACGTGTCCTGGACCGATCACCGGATTCTTGCCAAGCCAGTTGAATCCACAGCGGCACTTGCGGCAAGCAGGGGCGGAGAGCTTTCGCCGATCTTTTCCCCTGGAGCGACGATCCGGGATCTAGCTATGGCAAATTACCAGGCTCTGCTCGAGGGCGACAGGTCGCTTGAACCAATCGCTTGGGAGCAGCTCAATGCTGATCAGGACCGAATCGCAAGCGATAAAGCTGCGTTGGACGCTCTGGGAAACCTCAGCGCCGAAAGGGGATATCTCAAGAAAGCCCACGAGTCATTCCAGAAAGCACTCGCTCTCGACCCCTATGATCTCACCGCGTTATCAAATCTCGGTGTTCTGTTGGCAAAGGAGGGCAGGCTCAGCGAATCAATCCCAATTCTTCAGAAAGCTTTTGCCAGCAACCAGGACATCTCCGGTCTGGCGATGAATCTGGCGCGCGTGCAATGCATGGCCGGCGATGGATCGGCAGCGCGTGCCACGCTGAATACGGCGCTCGTCTATTGCCGCAACCTTCAAGATATGCAACGGTTGCTCACGCAAATGAGTAACTGCGGCGCCCCTGTCGCCAGGTAGTGTTTTCGATGATGATTCTGAAATACACTGAAGCGGCCGTTGCGATGATGCTTGCCGTTTCTGGCGCCGCATCGGCCCTCTGCCAAGCTTCAGCCGATTCGCTCGCTAATGTGCGCCTGCTTGTCGATAGTGGAAGGGTCGTAGAGGCAGACACCGCTCTCCATAGCTACCTGGTCGCACACCAATCGGACGCAGATGCGCATTTCCTTCTCGGCTACGTACTCTTCCGCGAGAAGAAACCTCGAGAATCGCTCGCAGAATTCACAACCGGCGCTAGATACCGCCGACCGAATGCAGGTGAATTGAAGATCGTTGCTTCGGACTATGTCCTTCTTGATGACTTTGCTGATGCGGACAAATGGTTTACTCAGGTGGTGGCTGAAGCACCCGATGACGCCAATGCAAGTTACCTTCTCGGCCGCACAAAGTTCAACGAGAACGACTTCCCCGCAGCCATCTCCAGTTTTGAGCACGCCATTGCTCTGCACCCAAGATACGTAGAAGCCGAAAACAACATCGGCTTGGCTTGGAAGGAATTGAACGAACCTGAAAAGGCCAGGTCGGCGTTTCAAACCGCGATCGAGTGGCAGAGTGACCTGCCCGTGGACGCACAACCGTTTCTGAATCTCGGCACACTCCTTGCCGATCAGAACAACCTCGATGCGGCCATCCCTTTCCTCGAGAAAGCTGCGGACCTCGCTCCAGACAACCCCAGCATCCACGAAGAGCTAAGTCACATCTACACTGCGCTGCAGAATCTACCAAAGGCTCAGAGCGAGTTGGAGCGCGCCGTGGCCTTGGCGCCGAATATCTCAAGTTTGCACTTCAAACTAGGCCAGATTTACCGCAAAGAGGGAATGCGAGATCGCGCACAGCAGGAATTTGCAATTTGCGAAAAACTCATCGGAGCGCATTCATCGGACAAGACTCCAAATCCAATCTCGATAAGAAGCACTCCGGATCGCTGATTCAGGTAATTGGCCGAATCACCCGACGTATCACTGAACATGATCAGGCGCAGTCAGATACACAAGCAGCGTTCGCCCATCGGATGTGAACTCTGAACCCGTGGCTGTGCGAGCAGTTGTAATCGGATGTGTCGGGGTTATGTATGCGGTCTTCGCCACCATACCAGTTTGAACCAGACTGTCCCGGATGTAGTCGCGTTCTCCATCCGTGTTGGGATCGATCTTGTGCGTAATGCCATTGTTGCGCTGGTCTCGATCAAAACCGATATCGTGCGTGCCTGCCCCTACCCAGATCGTCTGTCCATTAAGCTCTTGCGGGGCCTTCCAGATGCGAAAGTGGTGGCGTGAGGCCACTACCCGCAAGGGATCTGCCTGCGCATATCCAAAATCCTGCGGCCGCCCGAAAAGCCTCAATTCGCTCATCGGCATGGTGACGTAGCTTTCCTTGGAGAGGCTCGCCAGCAGCCCGCTCAGGACCGCATCCTTGTTCGTCCGGTCCACCACGACCCAGCCCGCGGCTCTCAGCGCCGACTGCACCTGATCCTGCGATCCGATAAGGATAAAATTCACGCGGTCTCCCGGTGCGTCGTTCGGGTCACTTACTCGGAGTGGGATCGAATCAATCAGGCTCTGGGAAAACTCCGGCACATGTGCTTCCACCTTTGAAGTGACCGCATTAGCAGCGCGTTTGATCGAAACGTGAAACGAGCCTGTCGCCTGGTCGAACGAGGTCTCGTTGATGGCGACGAAGAGGCGCCCAGCAACCGGAACCAGACGGTTCATTGACTGCCCGATCAAAAACGGCCTTGCCGCCTCACTGGAACCGATACGTCCCACCAATGCGCCGCGTCCTGCGGAATTTACAGGAAGATTCCGGACCAGGTCGGTAAATGACCGCGGAAGGCCGTCTGCCTCATTGGACTGTCGCGCATTGACGTATTGCAATTGCCCCGTTGCGCTGATCTGCAGCGAATCTCCTGCATTCACATCGATTCCGGTATCAACCCATCCCCCCGCCGGCTTCACATCCAGTTCGCCCGTCTGAGCCCAGAGTGGAGCAACGAGCACAAGACTGATAATGGCCGTTCGTATCATGGCCAATCTCCTTGCGACTGCCTCGGAGATGTATCGTACACCTCTTCGGCCAGAGCGTCCTCTGCTAAAAGAGCCAGTCGCCGTCTTCCCGCTTTGCGGGAGGAATCTGCAAGGAATGAAGAACTGGGTAATCTCATTTTGGATGGGGAAGCTCGCAAACTGTCCGCATCCACTGAGTCCCGATCTGGTTATTTCGTTGTCGGCAGATGCGCGTCCTCAGAATACGGTTTCAGTTCAAGCTCCTCCCCCCGGTACCAGTCATCTCGTACCAGAGGCAATCGGCTGCAGCCACGATCGAGGCGGCTTAGCAGGATCTGGTGAACTCCAATGTCACCCCGCCGGAACGCCCGAGCAGATCCCACCATGCACAGAAGCCAGATGCGATAGGTCTTCTCCGGAACAATCTTCAACAGCGCATCTTTGTTTCGCTCGAGCCCGTCTGCCCATTTGTGCAGCGTCAAATCATAGTGCTCGCGAAGGTTCTCCACGTCCCGAACCTCAAATCCTGCTCCTTCCGCAGCGTTGATTGCTTCCGTAATCGTCACCAGCTTTCCATCCGGAAAGACATAGTTGTCGATGAACGACCTTGATCGTGCTGACGAGCTACTGGCCTTCGCGATGCCGTGGTTCAGGAACGCTCCTCCCGGCTTTAGCAGGCTGCGTACCGCCGAAAAGTACAGCGGCAACTTCGGCAGACCGACGTGCTCGAACATCCCGATGCTGGCAATCACGTCGAAAGCCTCTCGGAACTCCCTGCAACTGCGGTAGTCTCGGTGTTCCACTATACAGCGATCGTCGAGGCCGGCCCCCTTGATTCGCTGATTCGCCACCCGTGTCTGTTCGCGACTGAGTGTAATGCCATGAGCTACCACGTGATGCCTCAAACCGGCGTGGAGGACGAGGCCTCCCCATCCACATCCGATGTCAAGAAAATGATCTCCGGCTTTCATCCGAAGCTTCCTGCAGACCAATTCGAGCTTTTGCATTTGCGCATCATCTAGGCTGTCATCGAGGCTTCGAAAATAGGCACAGGAATAAACAAGCGTCTCTCCGAGCCACGGCCGATAGAACTCAACTGGCTGATCATAGTGGTACGCAATCGACGCCTGGTCCCTTTTCCAGGAGTGTTTCAGTCCATGCGAGGCACAACGTTTAAGGCCCGTAGCACACGCCAGGATGCTTTCGACGGCTCTCAGTCTAAAATCCCGCGGTCGCCTCATTAGAAACTCGGCAACAGATAAAGCTGAAAACAGGTCGCCCTCGACATCAAGCTGCTTATGTATGAAAGCTTCGCCGAGCGTGACTTCATCGGCGCCGCCCGCCAATGCCGCTAGGGCATCACGTGTGTTGACCACCAGCGTGCAGGCGGGTCTGTCCTGGCTGAGATTCCAACGCCAACCATCCCAAAGCCGAATCGCGAATCCCGGCCCGTCGTACCCGTTGAATAGACTGCTCAACTGCCTGTCAAATTCGCTTTCTCGATCTTCAGAAGATTCGTCCGGCATATCTACTCTCGATGGCTTTGACCAAGAGAATGTTGTTTGGCGCCCCGCATCTTGCTTCGGTGACATAATCCGTCCAAATGCCGGATTTGGCAAGTTGTCGCGACTCTTGAGTATGCGTTCCCCGAAGCCGACCATCCCCGTTGACCGCCTGCGATCCCCAAGAACCCTTTTCGCGACGCTCTAGGCGCCTAGAGGAGCAGCAACTTTGTAACCCGAAAAAGCCAGGCAACTTAGGATGGGACATCGTAGTAATGTATCGTAAGCTCCAGGCGGTCCTGCCTGAATGTGCCCGGCACCTATGGCCCCACGCATTCTCAAATCTCAAAGCATCTCATTTCCGCGCCGAATCGTCTGCCTCTCCGATGAAGCAGTCGAGCTGATCTACCTCCTTCGCGAACAACACCGCGTCGTCGGAGTATCGGGCTTTTCTACGCGACCGCCCGAAGTCCGCGCAAAACCCAAAGTCTCGACTTTTCGCGACGCAGACTTCGAGGTCATTACCTCCCTCCGCCCGGACCTGTTGATCACTTATTCCGACGTCCAGGCCGAAATTGCGCGCGAGGCATCTCTGCGGGGCTTGACCGTACTGAACTGCAACCAGCGCAGCCTTATCGAGATCTTCGAAACGATTGCGCTGATCTCGCGGATGCTCGAAAAAGGACCCGAGGGCGACAAGCTCATTGCGTCCTATCGGGCTGGCCTGGCCAACATCGCCGCGTCGGCACGAATGTTGCCCAGGCACCCGCGCGTCTACTTCGAGGAGTGGAATGATCCCCTGATCAGCGGCATCGAATGGGTGGAAGAACTTGTCGAGATCGCGGGCGGCGAACCCATCTTTCCTGAACTTCGCCATTGCCGGAAAGCAAAGGATCGCGTAGTTTCGTGGGAGTCCGTCATCGAACGAAATCCGGACGTGATCTTCGCCTCCTGGTGCGGCATGAAGGTGAAGCCGGAGGAAATCACTTCGCGACCGGATGCGGATGAGATCACTGCCGTTCGCCTCGGCCAGATTTACGAGATTCCATCCTCGTTGATCCTGCAACCTGGCCCAGCCGCACTTACTGACGGCGTCCAAAGGCTGCATGCAATCCTGTCAGAGATCACCCACGCATCTGCGGTTCCACGCTGATATCTTCGGCTTGACACCAATCAGCTATGCGTCCTGCACACTCAACGTTTGCGGATCGCGAACGCGCTGCATCAACAACGCAGCGATCAGCATGAAGACACCGCCCGCAATGATGGCGTAGATGCGGTTGTTGTGCAGCAGGTGAATCATGATCCAGCCAAAGAACAGAGACGCCAGGATCTCCGGAGTCACGATGAAGAAGTTGAAGATGCCCATGTAGACGCCCGTCCGTGCAGGCGGAATGGAGGCGGCCAGGACAGCATAGGGCATTGACAACGTGCTGGCCCAGGCAATACCGACAGCCACCATGGTCAACAAGAGCAGCCACTTGTCGTGGATCACCACCACCGACATTAGTCCTAGTGCTCCAATTGTGAGGCAAAGTGAGTGCGTGTGCTTCCGCCCTAGTCTGCGCGCCAGCCCCGGCAATGCAAAGGCAAAAGCAAAGCAGACTATGGAATAAACCGCAAAGCAGTTCCCGCCCCACTCCACCCCTGCCTGGTACATCGGCGAGTTCGTATCGTTCGCGCCGAAAACGTTATGGGCTACAGCAACAGGAAAATAAAGCCACATGCAAAACAGACCGAGCCACGTACATAGTTGCACCGGAGCCAGTCTGCGCATCGTTGCAGGCATTTCGGCTATAGCCGACATGATCTCTCTGACATTGGCCGATAGCCCGGTCTTCTCCGCCTTGGCCCTGCGGAAGGCTTCCATATCCGGCGGCGGGTATTCCTTCGTGGTCACGATCGTCCACAACACGGCACCCATAAACGCCGCGGCGCCCATGTAAAACGAGAGCCTCACCACTGTCGGTACTGCACGCGTGTCCCCCACCTTTTGCTGCACATGAAAGTAGTTGGTGAGGATGTACGGCAACGCCGATGAGAACGATGCCCCCAGTCCGATAAAGAGACTCTGCATTGCGAAACCTGCTGTTCGCTGTCCTTCCGGCAACAGGTCCGCCACAAACGCGCGGAACGGCTCCATACTCACATTGATGGATGCGTCGAGAATCCACAGCATTCCCGCAGCCATCCAGAGCGCCGAGGCGTTAGGCATGAACACCAGCATCAACGAACTCAGAATCGCTCCCGTGAGAAAGTAAGGGCGGCGGCGACCCAGGCGGCCCCATGTGTGGTCGCTCGCGTGGCCGATCAGCGGCTGAACGATCAAGCCGGTCAGTGGCGCGGCCAGCCAGAAAATGGGTATCTGGTCGGCGCGCGCTCCAAGATACTCATAGATGGCGCTCATATTCGCCATCTGCAGGCCCCAGCCAAACTGGATGCCGAGAAAACCAAAGCTCATGTTCCAGATCTGCCAGAAGCTGCGCTTCGGCTTGCGAAAGTAGGTGATGGTCTTGGCTCCAGCCTGTTCAGTCTGCGATGTGCTCATGAGCTTTTCCTACCGGCCTTGTTTCTGAAAAATGCGAGTCCCGAATGCATTCAACGATAGAAAGGGAATGGCTTCCGGCTTGGGTTTCGAGACAGGAAGTTCGATTTCTTTCCAATTCCCGGCTGCTTCCACTCTTCCACGGAACGGCGTATTCGACAAATTCACCGCAATCAGAAACTCGTCGCCTCCCGCGCGGCGAAGATAGGTAACCACACGCCGCTCATCGCTGTTATGCAACCATAAGATTGCGCCTTGTTGCATCGCTGGATGATCGTGGCGAAGCGCGGTCAGGGCTGCATAGAACTTTGGGTATTCTGGGTGCCACTCCGCCGCATTCCAGAAAAGCTTCTCCGGTTCAAACAATGCCGGTGCCCGCGATTGCGTCGAATCGCCCACTTCCATCCCGTTGTAGATGAGTGGCACCCCATTCAGTGTGAACATCAATACTGACGCGGCGATCGCCCCGGGGAAGCCATACCGCGTCACCGCCCGCAGCTCGTCATGATCGTCGCTCATGCGCATATGCAGCGCACCCTTTGGAAACAATGCTTGTTGTTGCTCGAATGTGTCACGAATCTTGGTAGCCGACTCACCATTCATCACCACGTCATCAACCGTGTGCATCATAGGCCAGGCATAATCGATATCAAATGCGCTGCGCAGCAGTTCCGGCTTGGATGCCTCCGCCAGCATCATAATGTCGGCTTTCACCTGCTCCAGTTCCTTGCGTGCCTGGTCCCAGAAGTCCGTGGGCACCTCGCCCGCCGCGTCGCAGCGATACCCGTCCAGATCAAAGTCCTTGATCCAGTAGAGAAGCATATCGATCATGTATCGACGCAGCTGTGGATTCGAGTAGTCCAACGCCGCCACGTCCGTCCAGTCATACGGTGACGTGATATGGCCTTCCTTGTCCTTCTTGTAGTACTCCGGATGTGCCATCATCACACTGTCCCACGCTGTGTGGTTGGCCACGATATCAATAATGACCTTCATCTGCCTCTTGTGCGCTTCCTGGACCAGCTGATGCAAATCGCCTTTTGTGCCCAGCGCAGGATCGATCGCGTAATAGTCGCGCACCGCGTATGGACTTCCCAGCGAGCCCTTCTTCTTGACCTGCCCGTCGGGATGAATCGGCATCAGCCACACGATGTTCACCCCAAGTTTGTGCAGGTCATCAAGCTTCGCAGTCACGCCTTTCAGATCGCCCGCAGGCGAGAAAGCCCGCACGAAAACCTGGTACACAGTTCCTGACTTGAGCCATTCCGGCGACGGACGAGCCTCGAGCGCGGCAATGGCCGGATCCGGGGTCTGAGCGTTTGTTTGTAATCCGGTCCCAAGTGATACGGCAAGAGAACAGCAACCGAGTGCAACGAACAGCCTCGACTTCATAGCGCGAAAGCATAGCATTCCGGAGGCTTAACTCGCTATGACAAAACTGCTCAGAGTTCGCCTGCGGAGCGGTTTATCGATGGAAGCCGGGCAGCTCGACCCGCCTTGCGACATGGTCCTGGATCCAGTGCGGATCCCACCACTCTTTCGGGTCGATCTGCACCCCATCAAGCTGCATGGCAAAGTGAATGTGATCGCCGCCGGCCATACCCGTCATTCCGCTCTGTCCCATCACTTGGCCGCGCTTCACGATGTCCCCTTCATGAACATCGATATGGCTCAGATGTCCATAGATGGTCTGCAGGCCGTATCCATGGTCGACCACGATGCAGTTCCCATAAATGCCCAGCGGAGCCGCCCACACCACTCGGCCATCATTCGACGCCTGGACACCGACATGCTGTGTAACGGCAAGATCATAGCCAAGGTGCACCTGCTGATCGATCTCCTTGCCGTGATAGATGTAGTGCCGTAAATCGGCAAATGTGGCCTCTGCCTGCGAGTGCGGCTGGCGCTGAAAAGGCTGTGAGAAAAGAAAATGATCCGCGGTCTTGAATCGCAGGTCTGCCAGCGTCTTGTTATTAGCCTTGCGCATTTCGCTGTTGATTCTCACGAAGCGCGCAACCAGATCGCCTGACCCATTCGGATCGAGTTCGCCGACGACTTTCTGCATGAACTGATCACTCACCTGAAGTTCGTGTACCGAGTAGTGCGGCTGCTCCTTCTTCGGGAAAACTACCGTCAACGGACTCGTCACATCATTGCCCGCACCGTTGGAGGCGAACACTACCGGCACCGTGCTCTGCGGCATGTTCCAGGCAAATGCATACAAAGAAAACAGCCCAGACTTGCCGTCCGGCATGGGCCATGCCCTGAACGACTGGTCTCCGACCCGAACTCCCGCCGCCGTATACGCACCGGAGACACTGAAGGTCGCCAGGTCAGCCATGCCGATGTAAATGTAGTGCTGTTCTGAGTCCACGCTTACCGTCGGCGGCTGGGTCACAACCGTCAGATCTCGCTCAGCACGCGCCGTCCTACGCAGCAGATCGTTCGACGCCGCCTCTACAATCAGCTTTGCCTGGCCGTCCTTCAGTTGCGGAGTGGTCTTCACGCCAGCAATAAAACTCAGGGTTTTCTCTTTCGCATCGGAAGGCTGAGCCATTTGCCAGACAGGGTAACTCGCCCCATTCTGTTCAACCGTAGCCGACACGCTCCTGATACCGCGTGGATCGGCAACATGCACGCTGATCGGTGTTGCTTGGCCGAGCGTCTTGAGATCGGCCGAAAGATCAATGACTGGCGCGGCGGAACGCGCTACGACGACCACAATGGGCACGACAAGAACAAGCAGAACGATAACGAGAATTGTTTTGCGCACACCTTATTTTAAGGCCGCCAGTGCTGTGGATTGCCTGTCTCGGTGTTTCCGAAAGGGTGACATTTCGCTGATACTAGTTGCTGTCTCGAAAAAACCGAACCGACCAGCTCACCACTTCGCCATCGCCGCGAAATGAGATGCCGAGAAGTTCGTCTTTCCCCGAACGTTCGACCTTTGTCGCCTTCCCGCTCGACCCTACAGCCTGCGCCTGACCCACGGAAAATCCCTTGGGGCAATAGATCCACGCGGTATACGTAACTTCTCTTACGGTCTGCGCCTTCCCGTTCAGCACCAGATGGTCCGCATCCCACGAATTTGCCTGGACAGAATATGATCCTGAGATATGACGCGAATTTCCCACTAACTGTGGATGCCCCTCAATGCGGTGAATAGCCAGCACACGTGTATCGTGTGGGCCCACTTCAACGCTGACTTTCTTCTCGAAAACACCCGCCAGGTCCTGGTTCCAAAAATCAAACACAACATACCGCGCCATCGGATCAAGATTCAGCTTCTCTGCAACATCGAAGCTACGGACCGTCGGCGAACCGCGCCAATTCGTAATTCCCACCAGGTCGTAGCGGCCGGCAATCGTATTTACCTTCAGGTCGAGAATCTCGGGATAGTTATGGATATAGAAATCTGGCCGCTCATGGCGGAACGTATCCCAATTGTTGTCGTTGCCGCGGCTGAACAGGTCCACAGGCATCACCGGCAATGTCGGCATTGTCGCCTTTAGAAGGCGGACTCGCGACTCCGGCAGCTCCGGCATCACGCTCGCCAGCGGATACACAACTCCCGTCATCGCCACGTAGCTCACCAGAGTTCGTGCCTCGGCATCCGTTACGCCAAAGCCTGTCATGGGATCCTCGCGGCTCTTCTCAGTCTCCACCACGATCGGCGGACGCTTCGTCTTCGCTTCGTCCACCGTCATCGGCTCACCCAGCTCAATGCCCTCGCCCGGCATCACGTAAACCAGCAGATGATTGAGAAACAGGTTTGACGATATGGAGCTGAAAAGCGGATACATTCCCTGCCAGTTGTTGTAGAGATCGTCGCCATTGAAATAGGAATCAACTAGCCCGATGCTGTTCAGCGGCGTACCCGCCGGGCAGGACTCGATAAAGCGATCCGGCCCGATGGTGTCCCGAATAAGCTTCACCCTCTGCCGGTAGTTCTCGAGAAAATTCGCCTTCGGATCATGCAGCCTGCTCAAATCCACATTCGGGACATACTTCGGTATCGCATGTTCACCATCGAACTTGTAGTAATCGAATCCCCATCCGTCCAGCAGGCTGAACTCGTGCCGCAGAAAATCCAGGTTGGCAGGATTCGTCTGGTCCAGTGCCGCAGTAGAGTAGTCCAGCACCACGCCACCCTTCTTGTCATAGACATATCGATCCGGGTGGTCCTTCAACGCGCCCGCATAAGAATTCGGAACCAGCCACACCCCGGCCTTCATTCCGCGATCATGAATGTACTTGGTGAGCCACTCTGCTCCATGCGGAAACTTCGTCGTGTCCCAGTTTTCGATCCAGTAGTGCTCGCCTTTGGAGCCGCGATCATACCCATCGTCCAGTTCAACGTATTCAAATCCATATGGCTTCAGATGTGTTGCCAACCAATCAGCATTAGTTGTGATGTCCCGCTCGCGCACTGCCTCGTAGTAGCTCGTCCAGCTTGACCATACAATCGGCGCAACAGGAAAGTGCCTGTCATCGTACTTGCTGTAATACGGCACGCCGAGCACCCGCGTGAAGTAGTCCTTCTCGATCCGGATCAGCGCGTTGCCCGCCACTGGCATCGTCACCCGCACTATGTCCTGATTGCTTTCGTCACGATGCAGCACCGCATCTTCAGGAAAGTCAATCGCCGTATCGGCGTTGCGATCGAAGAAACTATGAAATCCCGCGCCCTCCAGCCGCCCTAAACGCGTGTACATCACCTCGGGGTTCTTGTGCGGCAGAAACGATGGATTGCGCGTGTAGCTGCCACCGTACCCACCGTGAACCTCGCCAGTTCCCGACCAGGTCACCGGCGAACCATCTTTATCCATGAGCCGGGCGAAGATGCGATCCACGGTCGACGGGACATCCGCTGTAACCACGCTGTGATAGTTCGTCGAAGCAATCTGCAGAGCATCGCCAGAAACACTCAGCTTCCATCCCAATCTCGGCGCACTGGTTTGGATCTCAATCAGATTGTCGCCGCCGCGAACCGTCCAGCCTGTCACTCGTTCCAGCTTCTCGCCATCGCGGACCCAGAGTTTGCCTTCCTGAAGCAGAATCCCAAGCTTTCCGGCTTCGACCGAGAATGTCTCCGTCACCGCATCAGCTGAGATCACCCACTCGCCGCTGTTCACCCGAACCGGACTGGCAATGGCCTCGCCGCTATACAAAGCAATGACAACCAGCAGCATGGCTATCGAGAATATTCTCGTAACGTGCACGAATCCCTCCCAAGCAGCTTCGGAACGCTTCAGAGCGCGCAGCTTGTTCGGAGGAATTCTAACAACCCGGAACCACTTACATTGACCTTCTGGACGTACCCTTTCCCGCGGATTAATCTTTCCTTTCGTCAGAAGGACACGAATCATGGACAGACGAAGTTTCTTATCAGCGGCTGCTGCAACTGCCGGCATGTTTGCGGCTTCCAACACTTTCCCTCGCGCTCTGGCCTCTCCTTCATCCGTCGCCAGCAGCCCCCTCCTACACCGCTTTGGCGTGAACTATACCCCTTCGCACAACTGGTGGTTCTGCTGGAACGACTGGAACCCCGATCCCATCTCTCGCGATCTTGACGATATCGCCGCCCTTGGCGCCGACCACATGCGCATCCTGCTCATCTGGCCTTTCTTTCAACCCAATCCCCATTGGGTAAGCCCGGCGCACCTCGATCGGCTCGATCAGCTCGTCTCGCTCATGGGTGAGCGCCACCTTGACGCGCTGGTTACGGTCTTCACCGGACAGCTTAGCGGATGGTACTTTCTGCCCTCGTTCAATCGCCACTCCGACGGCTTCTTCACCGACAAGGTAATGCTGGACGCCCAGGAACTCTTCATCCGTGAACTCAGCCGCACTCTGGCGCCGCACCCGAATGTCATCGGCTTCGACATGGGCAACGAGATCAACACCTGCTGGAGCACCGGGACATCCACCGGCGACGCGTGGATGTCCCGTACTCTGTCCGTCATGAATTCTGCCCTGCCTGGCCGCCTTCATATCAACGGAGTCGACCATCAGCCCTGGTTCGAAAACACCACCTTCTCGGCGAGAGCGCTCGCCGCACAGAAGATGCCGGTGATGCACTGCTATCCATACTGGACCGGATCCATCAAGTACGGCGGCGCGATGGATCCGCCCAGCGTGAAGCTGCTCGCGGCCATGGCAACCCTCATTCGCTCATACGCCGGCACGCAGAATAAGCCCGTGTGGGCAGGTGAGTTCAACACCTGCATCAAGGAACTCCCAGATGGACAACAAGCCACTTGGCTGGATCAAGCGGTGGGTGCCGCGATCGAGCAGGGTGTCAGCTGGTTCACCTACTGGGATAGCCACGACGTCAACCGCAAATTCGACTTCAACCCTCTTGAGTACACCCTTGGCCTGCTCACCAATGACGGCAAGGTCAAACCCGCCGGCCATGTCTTCAAAGGGTTAGCCGATAGCTACCGCGGCAAGCCTGTTGCATTTCCCACCTCGTCTTTACCGCCGCCACCGACCGACCACACCCAGGAGGGGACCTGGCGTTGGATTCTCGACTGGCTGGGATGGAAGCCAGATCACAAGTGACCGAGTCGTTCATGCTTGGGTCAGCACGTGCGGAGATCGGCAACCGAGATTTCGATGTCACCGAGAGTCAGGGATCTTGAGATCGAGTCCGGCGCCAAGCCCTCTGCCTTCTCGCGGCGTCCCAGGCCCTGTCATTCAAATTTCTGCCCCGCCGCCTCCATCAGGACGCAGAACGCCTGCGCTTCGGTGGAGATGCCGGGCCGGTCGAAATCGGGCGCACCGCATGCTCCCTGCACAAATCCGTGCTCATCCATCCTGACCCGCGCGCCGGTCCGCATTCTGCTGGCGTGCGCACGGTACGCTGCAGGCAGCCAGCCATCGCTCATGCCCTGGTAGATCGCGAAGGCCAACATCTGCGCAAGATTCGTCTCAACGAAGGTATCCGGCAGATCCACAACGTTGTGGAACAGTCCGTCGGCTCGCTGATGAGCCACGCAACCGTCGATCACATCCCGCGCAAACTCGGCCAGATGCTCGCGATCGCTTCGTCGGTTCGATGGCAGGCTTCGAATTACCCGCGCGAGTCCTGCCACCGTCCATCCGTTGCCTCCGCCCCAAAAAGCGGGATCGACCAACTGTTTCTTCCCGTCGTCCCAGATGTGTGCCATCAGCTTTTTGTCGGAGTTAAACAAAAGCTTCCGGTAGCCTTCGATCTGGCGCAGCGCTTCGTTATAGTGACCCATCGCCGCAAGGAACGGCGGTGCACCATTGATCCCGTCAGACCACATTTGTGGAGCTTCGAAGGTGTGACAGAGGATGCCATCGCTGTTCCGTGGTGCTTTATGCAGAATCCACTCGAGCATGCGATCGGCGGCCTGCTGCATCCCTGCTTCGCCGGTAAACTGCGCAGCTTGCGCATATGCCGCGCCTCCCATCGCCGTATCCGTCGGTCCGCCGCTCACCACTACGCCCATCCGGCCGTCCGGAGTCTGCTGCACGATCGCGGCGCGCGTCAACTGGATCAGCCGCTCGCGCTGTCCCGACTGCAGCATTGCCTGCGCGAAGATTCCCTGTTCCCAGTCGCGCCGCTGCATCGCCATTCCAGCAGCGGTGGCCCGCTCAATTCTCCACGCACTCTCCGTCGAATCGGCGCTTGCTTGCGGCTGCTGTTCCGCAAACGAAACGATCGGTCCCAGATTTCCCGCTCCGGCAATCGCTGCCGCACCCAAAAATGAACGTCGATTCATGGTCGATGATCATAATGCCGTCAGGTTCAGCCGATGGTGGCAGCCGTCACGCTTGCAGCACACATCACCCCGCGAGGGTCTGAATCGCCCGCACGAGCTTGTCCAGATCCGGAATCGTCGTATAGACATGCGGAGTGACGCGCACACAACTAATGTTCTCCCACACAACGCCCACGGTGTGGATCTTGTATTGATTAAAGAGCGCGCTGTCCAACTCTGCCGGCGTCATCCCGTCGATACTCACGCCGCAGATGGCGCACGAGTACTTAGGATTGAGCGAGGTGTGCAGCTTGACCCTCTTCGTATCCTTTACACGCATCGCCCAGTAGTCTTTCAGATAGCGGATGCGCTCTTCCTTGCGCTTCGAGCCGATGCCTTCGTGGAAATTGATGGCCTCGCCGATACCCTGCTCAATGGGGAAGCTGCGCGTGCCCAAGGTCTCGAATTTCCGAATGTCCGCCGAACGCGGCTTGTCATTGCAGGTCAGCGGCCATATCTTTTCGATCTTGTCCTGCCGAATCCACATCATGCCAGTGCCGATCGGCGCGGACAGAAACTTGTGCAGGCTGGTTCCGAAGTAGTCACAGTGCAAATCGGGAATTTTGAAGTCGATTAATCCAAACGAGTGCGCACCATCGGCCAGCACTTCGATCCCGCGCGCGTGGGCCATGTCCGCGATCTTCGTGACTGGCATCGTCTGCCCCACCCAGTTGATCATGTGCGTCACGTGGATCAGTTTTGTGCGCGGGGTGACGGCCTGCTCGTAGGCTTTCACAATCTGCTCATCGTCCTCGATCGGGAAATCAAAGCTAATCTGCTTGTAGATGATCCCCTCGCGTGCCGCGCGCTGACGGTAGGCCTCGATCATGTTCGGATAATCCTGCTTCGTGCCGATTACCTCGTCGCCGGCCTTCAGTTCAAGTCCATAAATGATGGTGTTCAGCGACTCCGTAGAGTTCCGGTTGATCGCAATCTCACCCGGATTCACCCCGGCCAGCTGCGCCAGTTTCTCGCGCAAAGGTTCGCGCCCCTGATCCAGAATCCGCCACATGTAATACGAGGGACCCTCGTTTGAAAGCTGGTTATAGCGCTCCACCGCCTCCTGCACCACGATCGGCGCGGGAGATACACCTCCATTGTTCAGGTTGATCAGGTTTGGATTCACTGAGTACGCTCGCTGGATCACGCTCCAGTAGTCTTCATCTTGTGCTGCGAGTTCGGGACTTAGGTCTTCGATGCGTGCACCGGCGCTCAGGAACTCCGCGGCATGTGCCTGCTGGAAGAGGCTGTTGACGGAAAATGCACCGGCAAGGGTTGCTGCCTGCTTGAGGAATGAGCGGCGGCCATTCAGGTACATGGGCAGCAATATAGGCGCTGGCGACAACGCCCCGCAATAGAAAACCAGCTTGCAATTCCTGCCTGATGCAGAAGGCTCTAGGAGCCGCCGCGCGTCAGGCTCCGAATAATCTCCGTCTCGCGTTCGCGATAGGGCTTCCCATCTGGATGAAAGACATCATGCTGCCAGATCGCCGGCTGATCGGATACGTAAGGCCGCTGCCATGAGTCCCACGGTATCCACGTCTGGCTCTTGCCCGCAACCAGTCCCCAGTTGATCGCGCCAACGTTGTACTTCTTCGCCAGCGGCAGAATCGTGTCGAAGGTGCTCCCGATATTGCGGGCCATGTATTCGGTGCAGATGATCGGCCGGTGATACTGGAGCAACGGTTGCACGTGGGCCTCAAAATCCTCCGGCCACCCGTAGTTATGGAAGGAGATAACGTCTGACTGCTCAATCTGGATTTTGCCCACTGCGGTCATTGTCTTCGTTGATGTCCAGTCTCCGTGCCACACCCCACTCGTGAGAGGCTGCGCGGGATGCGCCGATCGCGCCCACGCAAACACCTGCGGCAGCAGTGCCGCGATAATTTCGTTCTTGTCTTTCGGTTCGCCATGGAGATACGACGATTCGTTTCCATTGTCTGGCTCGTTCCATGGGTCCCACGCCAGGATGCGCGGATCGCTCGCGAAGGCGCCGACTAAGCCCTTCACATATTTCTCGAGACGCGGGTACTGGGCCGGATCGGCCAGAATCGCTGCTCCCGGAGCCTGCACCCAACCCGAGTTGTGCACGCCGGGGATCGGCGGATGCTGCGGACCGAGTCTCGGATTCGGGTCCCAGCAAGAGTCGAACAGCACAAACATAGGACGAATGTGATGCCGCGACGCAATCGTGAGAAACGTATCGATGCGCTGTTCGAATCCCTTTGGATCCTGCTCCCAGAGCAGGTTGTGCAGGAAGACGCGCATCGTATTCATGCCGATGCTCTCGGCCCATCCCAGCTCGCGGTCGATGGTTGCCTGGTCGAACGTGTCGGCCTGCCACATCTCCAGTTCGTTGATTGCCGTCGACGGCAGGAAATCCGCGCCAACCGGCCAGGGCTGCTTTGCGTACCAGGCGTTCGCCTGCTCCTCGCTCCAGCGCTGCTGCGCAACCAGAGGCAATGCCGCGATGAACACAACCACGCAGCAAAATGTGTGAGCGATCGTGCGCCGGACAGGCCCATAAAAAAGAGAAGAATTCCTGCTCATGACGTCCTCGAAGAGATAGATTTGCGAAGAAGAATTCTACTGCGTCTTTCCGAGTCCTGCGGCCGTAACGCGCTCAGCCGAAGCTTCCGCGGTGCGTCCCTGGCGTTCGTAGGCGATGGCAAGCTGCGTGTGCGCCTCAGCAAACGACGGATCGGCCGCGATAGCTTCCTGGTAACGCCCGATGGCCCCTGCAATGTCCCCGCGAAGCATCTGCTGATTGCCGGCATTCAGCGCAAAATTCGCCTTTTGCCTGCTCACCGCGGTTCGCGACAGCTCAGCTGCCTCCTTGCGATAGTCCGCTGCCTCCTGGCGCAGCTGTTTCATCTGCGCTCGCAGCTCTTCAGCTTTCTGACGATCGCCGGCGGTCTCCGCGGCATCAGCCTGCGTATTCAGGTTGACTGCCTCTTCGGCCAGCACTCCCGCCAGCGTGACGCGAGGTCCCGGCTGCCCCGGCTGCAAGGGAATCGCCTTGCGAAGCGCCTCCGCGGCCTCAGGCAGCCGCGAATCCTGCTTGAGTGTGCTCCCCAGAATCGCCCATGCATCGCCGTTATCGGGACGTAGTTCCACGGCCTTTCTCAACTCGACGATCGCCTCTTCTAGCCTTCCCAGTTGCATGTAGAGAATCCCAAGCGTATACGGGGGATCCTGCAACTTCGGGTCCAGCTGTCCAGCCTTGCTCAACTCCGCAATGGCGTTGTCCGGCACATCTTTGAACTTGTAGGCGAGCCCCAGATCGTAGTGAAGCTGTGGATCGTTGGGATCGAGGGTAAGCGCCTTCTGAAAATCGGAGATCGCTTCATTGAATGCAGACAGCTGAATGTGGCACACACCCAGATCCTTATAGACCACCGGATCCGTTCCATTTTCCGCCAGCGAGCGCTTGAAGTAGTCGAGCGCCTCTTTTCCCTTGCCGGTGAGCGTCAGCGCCAATCCCAGGTTGGTGAGTGCAATCGGATTCTTAGGCTCGCGCTGGACGGCCTGCTCAAACCACGGGATCGCCTCCTGCTGACGCCCCAGCCGCTGCAATGCCATTGCCATCTCCAGGTGTACCCCGGGCAGATTGGGATTTGCCTTGGCGGCCGCTGAGAACTGCTGCACGGCATCTTCATCTTTGCCGGCGAGCGCCAGCGTTCGGCCAAACTCCAGCAGCGCTTCAGGATTGGGCGGTTCCAACTCCGTCAGCGGTGCCAGAGTGTTGACAGACTCCGCCAGCTCCTTTTGTGTGCGGTAGAGAACGCCCAGATGAATGCGCGCGCTTGCGTACGACCCGTCGATCGCGAGTGCATGTTCGAAATATTCCTTCGCCTCCTGCCACTTGCCCTGCTGCGCATACAGCGTTCCGATCGCGTCTTCAATATCGGCCCTTGGCCCCGTTAGCGACTCTTCCGCAACGAATTGCGCTACTGCGTCCCCCGGCTTTCCCACACCGGCGAGTGCCCGCGCGTACGCGTCATAGAACGAAGCATCAGGAGCCGCATGACCGGGCAGGTGCGAAAGGCTCACCGCCGACTGAAAATGTGGAATTGCCTTGGTCTGAGCGCCCGCGGTCGCGTACGCAATAGCGAGATTCGTCTCGATCCCGGCATCGCCTGGCTTGATCTTTGCAGCTTTCTCAAACTCTTGGGCGCCCTCATCTGGCTTGCCCATTTCCACCAGCACGGCGCCGAGCGCCTCGTGGCCTTCCGCTATCTGAGGTTGAAGTCTCACTACCTCGGCAAATTTCGTGCGAGCAAGTTCGAGGTTGCCGGCTTGGCGCGCCGCATACCCCGCATGGAACGCCGCGTTCGCCTGCTTGAGCACTTCGGCGGATGGTTCGGCCTTCTTTTGCCCGCCAGCCGTAAACGAAACCAACACAACGATGCAGAAGATGGAGGGAACTCGATATCGAAATCCGTTCATCCTCTATTTCTCCACGGGCTTCGGATCATTTCGATGCTGAAGCTCCACCACCAGCTTGAACTCCCGATTCGCTTCCGCCAGCTGGCCGGTTGCCTTGTACGCCTGCCCCAGCAGATTGTGCGTAATGTAGTTGGAGGGATCCATCCGTGCGGCGCGATCGAGGTATTGCAGCGCCTGGATCGGCTGTTTCAGCCTGAGAAGCGTTTCACCGAGCAGGATGTAGGGGCCTGTCGCCTGCGGCTCGAGGAGTACGGCCCGGTTGAGCGCCGATTGTGCATCTGTGTACTGCCCATTGCGCAGATAGGCGTCCCCCAGACGATCGTAAATATCCGGATTCAGCGGGTTGATCTTGCGTTCTGTCTCAAGTTCTCGAATAGCCGACGCCGTATCTGCTCTGGCGAGAGCGACCTCTCCGAGTAGTTCGTGGGCCAGCGGCAGGGAAGGATTCAGTGCCAGCGCCTTCGTGGCTTCAGCTCCCGCCTGGTCGCGCAATTCGCGGCGCAGGAAGAACCGTCCGGTGAGCAAATGTGCCTCTGCTGACTCCGGTTCGAACCCGAACTGGCTGGCAAAGGCTCGGCGCGCATCGTCGTAACGCTGGACGTCGGTGTAGCACAGGGCCAACACGTAATTGGGATCAACGTTTGCACCTTCGACGCCGATGCGCGCCTTTTCAAGCAAGGGGATCGCCTCCTGGCTGCGGCCCATGCGAAACAGGGTCACCCCCTGCATTTCGATGGATTCGCGATCGTTGGGGTCCTGCCCGGCAGCCTTGGAGAACGATTCAATCGCCTGAGGAAACTGGGTGCGTTGATAGAAGATCATCCCGCGCAAACGCTCGACACCATCGGGCTCCGGCGTTCGTTTCGCCAGTTCGTCCAGCTGCGCCATCGCAGCATCCAGGCGTCCGCGCCCTGCGAGGTCCTTGGCTGTTTCGTATGTGACCGGCGATGCCGAATCTTCGGTTGTGGGTGTGCCTTGTGGAGCTTGGGCAATGGTGGGGGCGGCGGAGAAGGACAGCAGAACTGCAGCAGCGAAGATACGGACCATGGTTGTTCCTGATGCAGTCAGTTTAACTCCGCATGGATGCTTATGCCTGGACACTCACCCGGCTTTGGATTAACCGGCAAAGAGAGAGGGGAGCCGAAGCTCCCCTCTGACTTGTTGCGGCTCTCGCAATTAGAACTGAACGTGAGCCGAGAACACCAACTGGCGTGCAGGATACCCTGAAGGTGCCACGCCAGAAATATGGCCGGTTCCGAAGATATTGCCATCGGGGTTGCCGGGGTTGATGTGGTTAAAGCCGTTGAACGCGTCCATACGGAACTTCGCGACAATGCTCTCGTGGATGGTGAACCCCTTGGTGATGGCCAGATCTGTGTTGAAGAAGGACGGGCCTCTGTAAGTATTGGCGCCGGCATTTCCAATCACATCCAGCCCCGGGAACGAGAACAGCTGAGGCTGCGGAGTCCAGAGATCGCGACTGACGGTACCACCCGACACCTTGGCCTTGGTAAGACTGGTCTTTATCTTGCCGCTGGTGTTCGGACGGCAAGGTGCTGCCGAGCCTCCCGTGTTATGGTTGCAGTCCTGGTTGTTTCCGAATCCGCCGCCCATATTGATGCTATAGGGTAGGCCGCCGGACCAATTCAGGACGTAGCTCAACTGGAAACCGCCGATGATTGCGTCGGTGATCCCGTTGGCGTTAGTTGCGAACTGCTTGCCCTTGCCAAAAGGCAGATCGTAGCTGCCGTAGCTGACCAGAGACTGCCCACGAACGTTGCTGTCACGCTGGTGACCCACAGAATGATCCCAGGTCCAGTAGCCATTCTGATCGTCAAACGCGTTAGCCCATTGATAGTTCGCGTTCAAAGAAAGTCCCTTCGCAAAAGTTTTTGCGAGGGTGACCTGTAACGCATTGAAGTCGGTGTTCTGGTCATCACCGTAATAGCTGATGCCATTCGTCCAGCCGCACATTCCCGGTAGAACGTTGGGTTCGCTTATTGGCGTGGCATACACGGTGTCTCTGCAGGCTGGCAGAGAGCCGCTATAGTACCGCTTGAGGAACCGGGCGTTCTTGACTCCGCCGCTGTATCCGGCCGGTAGCACTCCGTCCAGTCCGTCTGGATCCCAATTCAGGGTCTGACCGGTTGCGCTGTACTGTCCTGGCAGGAACAGTGCCGATTCATTGGGATCAGTGTTGTTGCCGTCACCATCAGCCAGCGTGTGCGTTCCCTTGTTGCCAACGTAAGACGCAGTAATGCTCATCGTAGGAGTGATTGCTCTCTGGATGGCCACATTCCAGGCGTCGATCGTTGGGAAATTAAGCGGATTGGGACGCGCTTTCGGACTAACTGCATAGCCCTGTGCAGGAAGCAATCCGTTGGACGGGACCGTTGGGAAAACAAACGCCGGCGGACCGACAGCCATGCTAAATGCGCTCCCGATATTGGTGGGCGCGTTGATGCTTTGGTTGGCCAGAACTGGAAGGTTTTGCGTGACGACGTGCCCAAAGATCGAACCGAAGACGCCGGTATCGAAGCTGCGTCCGTAACCGGCGCGGATAACCGTCTTGTCGTCGACCTGATACATCACGCCAATGCGAGGATCGAATCCCTTGACCTTCCGGATTGTCCAGCCCATGTCGGAAGGAACTTGCCCGATTCCGGCCACGTGCATGTAACCATCGCCGAGAAACATGAGTGAACCGTTGCCTGGGCCGTTGACCGACTCCGGGAAATACAGTTCCCAGCGAAGGCCGAGGTTTAGGGTCAGGTTCTTGGATACGCGCCAGGTATCCTGGCCGTAAAAGAACGTCCTCTTCTGGAACTCCTTCGCGTTGGTTGACGTGGAGACATAACGACCGAAGCTGTTCACGTCACCCAGGACAAAGCTTGCCCAACTGAGGCCGTTGGTGCCGTTGTTCGAGGTCTCGCCGGATTGGAAGTTCATCTGCCCGGCGCGGTCCGTATCCGAGGGAACACGGAGGTTGCGGCCGTAGCGGAGATCAACGCCAACCTTTAACGTATGGTTGCCTTTGATGAAGGTCCAGTTGTTAACGATCTGGTACTGGTCTTCCCGTTCGGTCAGTGGGCAGTTGCAGCGGTTGATGCCTAGTCCGGCACCTATATTTGAGTTGCCGCCGCCAGGATTATTGATTACCCAACCCGGCGCACCCGACGTAAAATTGTCACCCATGTTGATGCCGGGGATACCGATCGTGTTGGCGAATTCGACGCCCTGGTTATACTTGGTGTCGATGACGTTGTAGCGGTAGTAGCCCAGGCGGAAGTCGGTCAGCAACTTCGGGCTGATCGCAATATCCGTGCCCAGAGCGAAGCTGTCGTTGGCTCCGTTAGAGTTGCCGCCGTAACCGCCGATGCCGAATCCCGGACCGCCGGCGTCGCCGAAGAGGACCTTACCCGAGAGAGTGTCCCAGAATCGCGATCCGCGGAAGAAGATGTGCGTCCTCTCGCTGAGAGTGTAGTCTTCGCGGGTTGTCCAGGAGTTGCTATTGAAAAGGCCCGTTCCGCCCGCCGAGTAGTTATTCTCGATCGCGGAAAGATGGGCATTACCCTGGTTCGGCGCATACGACTTGAAGTAGGACAGCAGGTTCTGTGCCTGTACGGATACGAGTGCCGCCGGAATCACATTGGCGGCAAACGCTGCGTCATAGGCCGCATTACCCGTGTTATTGGTGAGCATCTGCCCGGTTGAGAGGTTTCCGTTGGCGCGATAGATTGCCTCGTATTCACTGAAATCGCAGCCTGGGATCCCCGAAGGACCTACCTGGGTCCCGAGGCAGGTGTTTACCAGCAGTTGCGTAGGCACAGTGCCGGTTGCATTTGTGCCGACCTTCTGCCGCTGTGACTCCCAGTTGAAGAAGAAGAACAACCTGTTCTTGAGAACCGGTCCGCCAATCGAACCGCCAAAGCGATTCTTCAGGCCGGGCGGAATCGATGGTCCGAGACCATGCGCCGCAGCATAGCTATCCGAGTATTGACTGAACGGATTGCGCGCCAGGTTGGCATTGCCGGTGCGGAAATCGTATGCGCTGCCGTGGAACCGGTTCGTGCCCGACCGCGTCTGCGCTGTCACAACCGCCGACACTGCCTTGCCTAGCTCAGCATCGTAGTTCTGCGTTGTGATCTTGGTTTCTGTCACCGAGTCCATTGGCGGATTGATGACGATGATTCCAAGAATCGGATCCTGGTTATCTGTGCCGTCCAGCTCGAAGGCTGTTCCACCGAATGCCTGGCCGTCAACCTGAATCTGCTGCGATCCTTGTGGGTTTTCATCCGCAGCATGCGACCAGCCGAGAAGCTGCGCGCCCGGGAGCAAAAGCTGAAGATTTGTGAAGTTCTGGTCACCTACCGGCAGGCTCGAAACCTGCTGCTGATCGAAAACCGTTGCCACGTCGGCCTTCTCGGTCTTCAGCAACGGGACTGAATCAGCATTCACCGTGACCGTCGTGCCAGTGTCCGAGCCCACGTCCATGGTGGGATCGATGCGTGGCGCCGTATCGGCCAGGACCTGGATGCCCTGCGTCTCGAAAGGCTTGAAGCCCTTCGCGATTACCTTCAGGTTGTAAACGTCTGGAATAAGGTGTGGAACGTTGTAGTCGCCAGATGCATTCGACGTAACGGTCACTACCGTGCCCTTGGACACGTCCGTCACCGTGATCGTGGCGTTGGGTATGACAGCCCCGGTGTTGTCAGACACCGTGCCGAAAATCGATCCGTAGACCGATTGTGCACTGGCCGTCACGACGAAGAACGAACTCGCACAGGCAATGATTGCCAGCACGAAGGCTGTGCGAAAGATTTTGTTCATGCGGTCTCCTGAAAAAGAATGCCGTTGTTCTGATCTATTGACTCATGGTGATTCTGCCGACTGGTCAATTCGACTTCGGCTCGTCGGCTGTGGGCTCACCTGTCGCGATGACAGGATCGCCTCCCGGTGCCGATACTCTCCCCAACACAAATAGAGAGCGATAAAATTTCAGACTCCGGAGCAAATCGAAACCTTACTGAAAACACGACCTCTATGTCAACTGGCAAAGATGCAAAATACTCAGGAATCGACATGTCATTGCATGGAAACCTTTACATTCAAAGTGGACGCCATTCCGCCCGCGCTCGCCCCCTCCCCCGGAGCGCATTAAGCGATCAATAAAAAGCGATTTACTGAGAGTCAGGGGTTTCAACTCCCCCATTTTACCGAATCCATCTTCTCGCTTTGTAATCGGATATTGATCGATAATGCTTCAGACAAATCGCGTAAATTTTGGGAAAATGATATGTCATTTCAGTGAGCTCAGCCAGGACACGGCTTACCCGGCATTCTCCCTCCGAGATTCAAACAGGCGAACGCTTTCTCCTCATTTTGATTGCATCTCATCTCCACCAAATGGTTGATTCTGAACCAGCTGTGGAGTTCGCGCGCGACGCAGCACCGCAGTACCTTCACCGCTTCTCTTCACTCCCCATCGGGGCATGAATGGCAGTGCTCTTTGGGCATGTCGAATCTGGTCTCCATGCGTTTTCAGTCGCGAAAGTCATTTAGGCATAACATTCCAGATCTCGGTCCGTTCCGGTTTGGGAGCAATGTTAACTTCCTCGATGCTCCCTCGCGACCGAGTCTCAATGCGAGTCGCATTTCCGCGCCCCAGACTGAACCCCGATCAAGAGATCTTTGGCCTCCTCGTCATCAGGAGCAAATTCCAGAATTCGTCCAAGGGTCGCCTCAGCATCCGTCTTTTCTCCCAGGCCGCACTCGACAATCGCCAGATTCAGCCCCGCCCCCAGCTGAGCCGGATCGTCCTCGAAAACCCGCTTCCACAACTGCACTGCTTCGCCGTATCGGTGTTTCCTGGCATCGAGCAACGCCAGGTCCCCGGCCGCTAGCGAGTCGAAAGGATCCGCGTCAAGTGCCATCTGGTACTCCTCCGAGGCGGCTGGTCCCTGCCCGTTCATCTGTTCCAGAAATCCCAGGTCCGCATGCAACTCATGATCCCCGCGCGCTTCTCCTCCGTTGTGTTCCGCGCGTTCAAGCAGGGCCAGCGCTCGCTTACCGGCGTCTTCGTCGCCGCCAGCCGCCAACTGCGCGTACGCAAGTCCAAGATCACGATCATCGGCGACAGTTCCATTGATCGCCTCCAGTTCACCGCCTGTTGTCGCCGGTTCACGCCGATTGGTGACATGCTTTCGGATCCAGTGATCCGTCACCTGTTCGTGTGCAATGTCATTCGTCGGCGGTCGCGCCATGTGGCAGGAACTGCAGTCCGGATTCTCCAGATGGTGTTTCTGCGCAAATCCCGGCTCGTTGTGGCACCCGAGACACCTCTGCCGGTAGAACGCAACCTTCGTTTGATCCGTGGGAGAATCGTGCGGATCATGGCATGTCGTGCAGGTCAGCCGGTCGCACGATTTCTTTTTGCACTCGCTATGCGATAGTGCTTCCCACTGGCTCGTCGCCCTTCCACCCGCACCGTTCTCGCTCCTGTAAACGAAATACGTTGCAATATCGAAGAGGTTGTCGCCCGGCACAAAATCCTCCGCCCGCTTTCTGTCGCGGATCACCACCTCCCGACCTTCCAGGTGGCAGTTCAGGCAGATGGAGTCACGACGCACCGGCTCAAGAGAATCAATCTTGAGCAATGGTACTTTTCCCGACGAAGCGACATGCGGCCGGCTGTCGCCATGACACGCTTCACAAGTGATTCCCCCCTGCCCGAATGGAGCTCCGGCATAGAGATTCCGCACTTGCGGCGAGGAGTGCGCTACATCGGATGCATGGCAGTGCAGGCACCCAGGATCCACCGGCAGGGTTAGGGGCATCTCTCGCGCCGACTGGAAATTGGGAGCCATGTCCCAGATCTGTTTCTTGCTATACCAGTTGATCGGCGCCTCAAACCAGTAACCCTGCTGCTCAAAAAGAAAGGTCCGCCCGCGCTTTCCCGAGCCGATAAAGTAGCGAAGTTCCTGCCGTCCTTTCAATTCGGGATCCGGCGGAGCGCCCTCGCGCTCGTAGAGCAACCAAACCTGCCCATTATCCTTTGTTACCCGATAGTGAACGCCCGAAGCAACATGTGTGAAGTCAGCAGCGATGAAGCCATCCGCGGCCGTTCCGCTCGCATGGGCCATCGGCGTCCGGCGATACCGCTCATAGATTTCGCGATGGCAGGAAGCACAGACAAGGTCCGGCTCGCGCGCCGCACCGCCTCGACGAGCTTCGCCTCGCCGGGGCCATAAGCCCGGCACCAGAACTGCCAGAGAGACAAATCCCGCCAGACCAGCCGATGAAAGACGAAACAGACGCTACGCTCCGCCAGCTCTCGCTGCCGTTCTCAATCGTGCTTATCTTTTTGACGTTTTTCAGGCAATCCGGTTGACGCTGGTCGTCACTGGCAAAGGAATCCCCCCTCTGCCCGGCTGAACCGTGACAAAATCCAAGGGTGAATCGCCGGAACCCAGACGATGCTGAAGTCCTGCACCTCCTCCTCGATTGCGTCCCCTCTCCCATCGGCACGATCATGATTGCCGCGGATTATGAAGGGAATCTCCGGACTGCGCTCTTCACGGACAACGACCAGTTCATCCGCCGGCAGCTTCGACACCACTACGGGAAAACTGGCTTCGCCCTGGAACCCGCGAAGAATCCGTCTGGACTGAGCTCTGCCATCTCCAGTTACTTCGCCGGACAACTCGATGCCATTGACACCATTGCGGTCCAAACCGGGGGCACCCCGTTTCAGCGCAGGGTATGGAAAGCCCTGCGCGATATTCCTTGGGGCGCCACCACCTCCTATGGCGAGCTGGCCGCGCGCATCGGCTATCCGGCCGCCGTTCGCGCCGTCGGCGCAGCAAACGGAGCTAATCCAGTTGTCGTTGTGGTCCCCTGTCATCGGGTCATTGGAGCCAATGGTTCACTTACCGGCTACGGCGGCGGCATCGAACGCAAACGATGGCTCCTCAATCACGAGAGGAGTCCAACTCTCTTCTGAGTTTAATCCGGATACTCTTCCCCCGGATGAGTCACACGAATGCAGTGATCCGTGAATTGCGCATGCTTGTTTGCAATCTCGACCTTCGGCATATGACAAGTCGTGCAATTGGATTTCGCCGTTGGACATGTCTTCGCCTCCGTCTTCACCGTGGTCTTGCTACTACCGTGGCAGGCCAGGCACTTGGCATCGTAAAAGCCGGCGATTCGATTCACCGGCTGGTGCGGATCGTGGCAAGCGATGCAACTGATCCTGGGATCGTTGCCAATGAAACATTTGCTCAGCTCAAGCCGGTAAGGCTGGAACCTGACGAAGCCGACACTGTGTGCTTTGAGATGCATCACCGTGTCGAAAGTGCGATGACACTGACCGCAAAAACTGGAAATCTGTTCAGCATTAAGACGGGACAGGGACTTGGGAATCGTTTTGAAATTTCCTCGTGCCGCATCGGCCCTGTGCTGCAATGCGCCCTCGTGGCAGCGACTGCACGTGAGCCCGGGTTTCGTCTGAGAAGGAACCAGCCTCTCTCCGGGGGTGACACCGCTCGCATGACATCCGAAGCAATTCCGCGTCTCCCATAAAGGCAGCTCACGACCGATCGCTTCAACCAGCGTGTGTGGCTCGATTGACTGGTCTCCAGGAGTCGTCGCAAGTTGATGATCGCGGTCAAAGTAGCTGACCAGGCTTTCGTAGAAGCGGCCATCCTTCTCAAGCAACCAGGTCTGCGTTCGCTCTCCGAAAATCCACCGGATCGGAAGCGAGATCGTGCCGGATCCGTCAGTGATCGAGTAGGTGCTGTGACCATCCTTGGTCTGCACGTGATAGGTGTACGCGCCAATCTGTGCCCTGAGGTCGGGATAGGCCTCAAGCTGCGGATTGGCCCCTTCCGGTTCCATGGCATGATGCATCGGAGCGCTCCTGAACGATTCCGTCACATCTTTGTGACAGGTCGCGCATCTTGCAACAAAGTCGCTGGATTTCTTCTCTGGCGCCTGCCCGCCGCCCGGTCCGGCAGACGCCACCGGCAACGCAGTCATTGCAGCCGTGCCGAGGCATACCAGGACTCTCGCCGATCTACTTCGCCAGTTCGTGACAGATCTTCCGCTCGTGATTCGCCTCCTCTCTGTTCCCGTTTTGCGAGTAGATGGAGGCTAGGCCGAGATGGGCTTCGAGACTTCCCGGATCGCGTTCGATCACTTTACGGAGCAGTTCCTCCCCGCTCTCCCTGTCACCGGTCTCTGCCAGCGCTCTACCCAGCGCAAGTTGCGTGATTTCCAGTTTGGGAGCGAACGTATATGCTCGTTTGGCCGGTTCCAGCGCATCTTTGAACTGCCCTCCCAGCACCAGCGCCAGCGCGAGCATCGAATTGGCATTCTCATCATTTGGATTCACAATGAGCTCCTTGCGAAGCTGATCAGCGGCGAGGCTGGAATCATGTGGAAAGAGAAGAAACCCGTAAAGAAAGTGCAGGTGTGGAGTCGTGGGATGACTCGCAAAAATCTCAGCGAAGAGATCGTCGGCCTTCTGACTGTTTCCGCCCAGGAAGGAATATGCTGCACTGCCGGTCGCCTGATATAGCTCGCGATCGTCCTCCGGAATCCCCGTGGAAAAACTGCGTACCCACATTCCCGCAAGGCTGATGCCGATCATCATGTCCGGCGCGGTGAGCTGCCGCGTTGCCAGAATTTGGTACTGATCCAGAGCACCTTGAAACTTACCGGCATGCGCGAGCAATTGCGCTAAGTGGAAACGGATGTTCTGTTCGTTTCGGGGGTCGTTCGCGGCTCCGTGCGCTACAGACATTTCAAGATCGCGCAATGAATCGTCGTAGGCGCCCGTCTCAAACTCGCATAGTCCACGAAGGGCCATTGCAGGCGGGGCGGTCGGTATGAGCTGTAGCAGATGCGTAAACGCGTCGATGCCACCTGCATACTGGCCGGAGTTGTATTGAAGCACTCCGAGGTTCCACCACCCTTCCTTCCAATCCGGCTTCAGTTGCACTGTCCTTGTGTAAAGCCCAATAGCGAGGGGAATATCTCCAGCGTCGCGCGCAGCTGCGGCTTGAGATACGATTTCACTGAAACTCTCGGTATTCTGTGCCCTGGCGTTGGACAAACCCCCGCACCAAAGTGCGAGGAGAAGACCACACGCCAATTCGCGACGTAGAGCGCGGTGGGAGGTGAACAATGCCAATTTCTGCCTGCAGGGGAAGAACAGAGTCTGTCGATATTGTATAAAGACGGGACGAATCCCCGAAAAGACCATATTTTAGGCAGAGATTCCTCCGAACAGTTCTCGCGCGACCGGCCTCACTGCTCTGCTTCGCGATCCGATACTGGCTGATTGCGTTCACTAGACGGATGTCCGCTGCACCGGATAAACTGCCTCAACTATCCATCTATGAAGAGTCTCCGGGCCCGGGCCTTTCAAATCGGACCAGCGCACGTCGCCACATTGCTGGGATGGACATTGGTGGCTATTGCGCTGACAACTTTTGCCGGCTGGGTATTTCATCTTTCCGTGCTGATACGGATCACGCCCCAGGCAGGCACGATGAAGGCAAATACTGCGGCTTGTTTCCTGTTCGCCGGCGTTGCCCTGATACGTCGAACCCATCGTGATTTTCTGGTGTACCCGCTCTGTCTGCTTGTGATCGCCGGTCTCACTTCACTTCAGGCCATTACCAGGCACAATTTCGGAATCGACGAACTGCTGTTCTACGATTTCACATCCCGTGAGTGGCCGGGACGGATGTCGGAAGTTGCGATGGCCGAGTTCCTTTCCCTTGGAACGGCTTTACTTTTCCTGAAATCCAGGCAGCCTGTGTTGCGTCATCTCTCAAGAGGCCTCGGTGTTCTCATCGGCCTTGTAGGCGGTCTGGCCTTGCTCGGCTACGCCTACGACACCCACGCACCCCTGATCCAGATTCGGCCCCATACCGAACTCGCGATTATGACCGCTGTTGCCTTTGTCATCGCCGGTGCAGCCATACAGTTCGCCTTTCCCTCCGAAGGTGCCGTTCGTCTGTTTTGCGCTAAAAACGCAGGGGGCGCCATGCTCCGCCGAATGCTGCCCCCCGGTGTACTCATTCCGCTGCTGCTCGCCTATGGTGTTAGATACTTTCTGCTCCGGAGCAACTGGGAACACGGGTTTTCACTCGCGCTGGCTTCAGTACTAATTGTTGGTTGCCTCGTAATTCTCATTGGCCTGAATGCGATAGATCTCGAAAATGAGGACTTGGACCGGAGAGAAAGTGAGCGCCGCTTCCGCCTTGTTGCCGATACCGCGCCCGTCATGATCTGGATGTCGGGCCAGAACAAGTTGTGCAACTTCTTTAATCAGCCTTGGCTCGAATTCACCGGTCGTAATATGGAGGCCGAACTTGGCAATGGGTGGGCAGACGGCGTCCACCCCGATGATCTCAAGGACTGTATCGCGATGTACGAGCGTTCTTTCGATCGTCGAGAGCCTTTCCAGATGCAGTATCGGTTGCGTCGCTGCGACAACGAGTATCGATGGGTCTTCGACACGGGGGTCCCAAGATTCGATCAAAAAGGCCTCTTCGCCGGATACATTGGATCCTGCATTGACATGACCGAGCGTAAACAAGCCGAAGAGGCGTTGGCCGAGCTTGAACGCAGACTGATTCAGGCCCAGGATGAGGAACGGTCAAGGATCGCCCGCGAGCTTCATGACGATATCAATCAACGCATCGCAACCCTCGGGTGGGAGTTAGGCTCACTGGACCAGAAGCGACCTGACGGTGATGGAAGCTGGCGCCGAGACCTCAATTCCGCCATCGATCGCCTTCGCGGAATCGGTATCGACATTCAGGCCATTTCCCATCGCTTGCACTCCTCCCATCTCGAGTATCTCGGACTGGCCTCGGCCGCAGAAGCACTTTGCGAAGAACTGCGCGAAAGGCAACAGGTCGAAATCGACTTCACGTGCTACGACCTGCCACGGGAACTGCCGAAGGATATCTCGCTCTGCCTCTACCGTGTGCTGCAAGAAGGGCTTCAGAACGCGATCAAGCACAGCGGCGTGCGCAAGTTCGAAGTGAACTTGCATCGGGAACCCGGTTCCATTCACCTCGATGTCGCTGACAACGGCCTCGGCGTTGATTTGCAGGCCGCTGCAAAACGCTCGGGGTTGGGACTCGTCAGCATGCGAGAGAGAGCCCGACTGGTGCATGGCGAATTCCTGATCGAGTCCGAGCCCGGTCAAGGAACAACCATCATGTGCCGCGTGCCGTTCAATGACAACCACGAAGCCATTTCCGAGCCCCATCAGCAGCCAGAGAAACTGAGCGTTTAAAGGGAGTTGCCGAGCTAACCCCTGCTTTTTGCCGGAACCAGGGCTTCGTTCTTCAGAATCTTCCCACCTTCTTCAATCACATAGAGCCGGTTCGCGTCGAGATTTCTTAGCGTGTCTACCGTCCCCGACGGCCATCGAATTTCCACCAGGTCCACCTTTTTCGCTTCGTTCAAGCCAAAGTGAATGCGCAGGTCGCTTGCCGAGTAGTAGCCATTGCACGACTTCACATCCTCAATCTGCGTCAGTGGGGTTCCAGGCCTGGCTGTAAGCACCGGCGATCCTGTGTCCGCCACTACCTTGATCCGCGCGCCGATTCCCGTCTTATTCGACTTGGTTCCCACCAGCCGTATCTTGATCCAGTTCCGCTTCAACGTCGAATCGCAACGTAACAGTTGCGGAACCGCATTCACGCAATTCACTACCGCATCCAGATCACCATCATTGTCGTAATCGCCTACTGCAAAGCCGCGCGCCTTCGCGGCGGCTGTGATTCCAGTACCGCCAATCAGGCTCACGTCTTCAAATTGGCCCTGGCGCAGATTGCGATAAAGATACTTCCGCTCCGCATAAGCCGCATCCACCTGCGTGCCGTCTACCTCGGGATATACATGACCGTTCGCAATCAGGATGTCGAGCCACCCGTCATTGTCGATATCGATGAAACTCACGCCCCATCCCAATAGGCGTGTGTTGATGCCGAGTCCTGCCTGATAGGTGCGATCGTCAAACGAACCGTCGCCAATGTTCATGAACAACGAGTCAGTGTCTCCCGCGAAATTCGTCTTCACAATGTCGAGCATTCCGTCGCGGTTGTAGTCGCCGATCGAAACCCCCATCCCCGCCTGCGGCTTGCCGTCCGGTGAATACGCCACGCCCGCCTCGATCGCCTGGTCCTTGAACGTTCCATCCTTCTGGTTCACGTAATACGTTGCTGAAGTCGAATCATTCGCTACGTAGATATTCGGCCATCCGGTATTGTCGAGATCGGCCGCTCCACAACTTAATGCATAGGTCCCGAGCGTACCCCACATGCCGGCCTTCTCGCTCACATCCTCGAAAGTTCCATCGCCCTTGTTGTGATAGAGAATGTTCTTCCCGCCCTCGAGCCCCGGCGGCCCACACGCCACCACGATCCCCTTGTAGGTGCAGTTCGCGTCTTCCGGCAACGGTGTGGTCTTCAGGTCCAGATCGATGTAGTTGCCGACGAAGAGATCCAGGTGCCCATCCTTGTCGTAATCAAGGAAACTGCACCCCGAGTTCCACCGCAATCGGTCCTGCAGCAGACCCGCCTCTTTCGTCACATCGGTAAACGTCCCGTTCCCGTTATTGCGGAAAAGGGCGTTCTGCCCGTAGTAGCTGACGAAAAGATCGTTCCAGCCATCGTTGTTGTAGTCGCCTACACAGCAGGCCTGTCCCCATCCCGACCGTCCTAGCCCAGACTTGAGCGTCACATCTGTAAACGTGCCGTCGCGATTGTTTTTGAAGAGACGGCAAACAGGTTCCTTGCCTTTGGGAAATCCCTCGAGTGTCCAGCCGTTCACAAGGAAGATGTCGACCCAGTCGTCCTGGTCATAATCAAAGAACGCGGCTCCGCACCCCGTCGTCTCCAGCAGGTATTTGTTTCGGTGCTCGCCGCCAAAGATCATCTCCACGTTCAATCCAGCCTCTTTGGCGACATCCACAAATTGCACGCCAAGCGGCGTTCCGCTCACGGGCGACGTAGCCCCTTTGGGAGCCGGCCTCACCTGCGCCTCATATGACTGTCGGGCGCTGCCCTTGGGTTTCTGAGCCGCTGTGGGCTCCTGGCCGAAAATCGGCCGGGCGAGTTGCAGAACATCTTCCAGGGATAAAACAAAGGCGGTCCTTGACAGTGATTTCAGGAATCCGCGGCGACTGAAGGACAAAAGAGAACTCCTAAACAGCGCTTCGCCCTCAGGGGAGAGGTTTGCGCCCTATCTGACTTTCCCGAATTACACACACCAGCTCAGGAATTGCTGTAAGAGCTGAGTATATCGGCCCCACATTGCCCAGGGGTGTTGCCTAGAGCTGACAGCATACAAGCGGCCACCGCGAATCGGCCAAGTCACGCCCACCCGATAGCGTTACGGCTTCTCACCGAAACGTGGGAGGAGCGCAAGCCAAGGTGACTCTGGAGTCCGGCTGATCGAGCTCTCTTCCTCGTTCGTTACTTATCTTCAGGTTACGGCCGTCTGCCACTCCCCAAATTGGGTGATTGATGGTGCCCCGACCACCAGTGCTACGCTTCGATCAACAAAGAAACCAAATAAGAACGCTAGAGGGATCGTTCCCCATGCTAGAAGCGACGAAAACGCTGGATTACTACGAGTTCCTCCAGATCAGTCCTCACGCGGATTATGAAACCATCCATCGCGTTTACCGCTACCTCGCCTCGCGGTTTCACCCTGACAATCCCGAAACCGGCGACCCGGAACGGTTCTTCCTCCTTAAGACGGCCTACGACGTTCTCTCTGATCCTGAACGCCGCTCTGAGTATGACCGTGACTTTGAGCGTGAAGCACCAGTTCGTGCCCCGCTTTCAGATTCTGTCGACTTCATGGACCAGGTGCAGGGCGAGCTCAACCGCCGCCTCGCCGTCCTCGCTGTGCTCTATTACAAGCGCCGCTCCAATCCCTTCGACCCCCAGGTAAGCCTTGCCGAAATCGAATTGCGGATGGGCTTCCCGCGCGACTATCTCGACTTCACCACTTGGTACCTGGTCAAAAAGGGATACATCACGCGTGCCGACAACTCCGACTTCTCTCTAACCGCTGAGGGCGTCGATTTCATCGAGACGCAACGCGTCAAGATTCCCGTACTCAACAAGCTCCTCACCACCGGCAACGTCGCCTGCAATGTGAACACCAACCAGGATGCCGCGCGGCTCGTGGCGGACGAGCCACCGATGATCGTCCTGCCTGACATGACCCGCATTCACGATCGCCGCGCCAACCCACGCGAACGCCGCAGCGGTGCACCCGACTGGCGCGCCGAGAAAGTCGAGCGCCGCAAGAGTCCGCGCCGTTCCAACGACTGATCCCTGCCTGCGCAGCTCATGGGGCACCGACCGGTGCCCCTGTTCTCTTGATCCTATGGGTAGCGGAGCCTGCTCTTACAACTTGCGCATCCGCCCGTCGCATAGGTGCTCACATTCTCGTTCAGACGAGTGCGATCGAGGGCTTCGGCGTAGTGCGGTCCCACTAAGGACTCCGCTTTCTGCTTGTCCGCAACCCCCGGCTTTGCCGTCCCCGCAGCACCTAGCATTGCGCCTGCCAGCATTTGCGCATAGAGTGCGTCGAACACCCGCGCATCTTTCGGCACACAAAGCACTCGTTTCGACGAATCCAGCTTGTACGCTTCTCTGGCGATGACGAACGAAATGTCAGCGCTTGCCGGACACTTCGTCATACTCTCGGCACTTAGAGGAACGGCTGAAGGTGCTTCGGGTTTGATGTCAAAAAGGATCCCATCCACGGCCCCATCGATGCCCGGATCATGGAAGAGGATGCTCTGCGGCTGACTATCCACCAGCTCGCTGAACAGCCGCCTCGTTTCCGCGCCGGAGTCCGCGTACAGCTTTGCAACCCGGTCAAAGTCCACGATATTCGGATTTGGCTTACCGCCGGATTGTGTCATGCGTTGCTCTGCGAGGTGAAAGGCCGCATCGGCGCACCGATATTGACCTGATTGCGAAACAAGATTCGTATCCAGGTTGTAGTTGGGCCACGGACCCCCTCAGCGACCCCATGTGGCCCCGCACCTCACTTAGAGAATCGCCATAAATCCGGTGCACCTCCTCCGGGTTCAATGGGAGAGGATGGGTCAAATCATCGCGCAGCTTCGTGAGACCACTTGCCTCATCCTCTTCCTTCTCGGCGTCGGCAACGATCTCCTCCGAAGAAGCGCTCTTCGCGACCCGCCATGCTTTGGCGCCAAACATCTTGTTGCCAATTTCATCGGTTATCGAAATCGAAGCGGCCACAAATCGGAGGAACCGGAACAGGTCCATCGCTCCAAACACGATCCGGGTGCCGGGGTATACCTGCTCCGCTGTTTCGCGCAGCAACGTGTACGCGCTCGCAAGAAAGTCGTCCACATCTCCATGCATGTTTCCAATGGAGTCTACAAAGCTGGTGAACACTACCGCTGGGGCATCCTGCAGGTCGATAAAGCTCAACTGCGTCTCCACCCACGTGTGCACGCAAGGGTCTTCCTCGTATGTGAATCTCGCCCGCGGCGCCTTCTTGATCATTGCCACCAGCCGGTTTGTGGCGGAGTAGTGGCCATAGCGGTCTGCCCAGTAGTGCGTTCCAAAACCGAGTGCAAATGCCAGCAGTTTTTTGTTCTTCCGGGCCTGGGCATTCTGAATCAGCGCATCAACGAAATCGCCCGATCGCACATAGTGCACCGAGTCAGTAAAGTCGCGAGCATTCGACTTCACGTATCCGATATCACTCGATACCGCCCCTGCAAGCGCTGCGAACGCCATTTCTTTGTTTGTCAACGGAACGCCCAGACTGGGTTGAAAAACGTTGGGCCAGTTCTGGATCACCACGCGCATATGACCCACGGGCCCGTATCCGTGCGCCTGCTGCGGAATTAGAAGGACGATTGCCGCCAGCAACAGGGGAAGTCCAGTTCTCCGAATCAGCATACGGACTCCTTTGGTGGATGGGGAATTCAGGCAGCATTGTACCGCGTCACTTGTTTCACGAACTCGCTTCGGGAGCGTCATCCGCTTCGTTTCGGCTCCCACTCGCATTCGACCTTGGCGTGGGTGCCTGAATCGAGTAGGATGGTTTCCTCTCGTCGGTTCCGCTGTCCGATGATGGTAATTCCTGCATCTCACATACACTCCCAAAGGAGACACCCTATGCGATTCCGTCGTTTCACATCAATGATTCTGGCGTTAACCGCCTGCTCCCTGCTCAGCGTGCTTCCCGCCGCCTCCGCCCAGTCCAGTACTGCCAAGCCGGCCTCTGCCGCCACCTCTGCCAAGTCGGCCGCAGCTGCGCCGGCTGAACTCCTCGACATCAACTCCGCCACCGCCGACCAGCTCAAAGCGCTTCCTGGAATTGGCGATGCCTACTCGCAGAAGATCATTGCCGGCCGCCCCTACGCCAACAAGACACAGCTCAAGAGCAAGGGAATCGTCCCCGCAGCCACTTACGACAAAATTTCTAGCCTCATCATCGCCAAGCAACCAAAAAAGACCAAGTAGCGGCAGTTCTCGCCCGAAAGTGATGGGGCGCCCCTTGGCGCCCCATCGTTCGACCGATTCAATTCATTTCGAACTGCGTATCACCACACCCGTCGGCTGGACAATTCTCTCTTTTCGTCGTTCACACC
>Ga0335079_10000744_pt1 | contig 37094 bp, 37 predicted proteins | sample Lox_Sample_33_FD_206719 | JGI IMG/M metagenome (GOLD analysis project Ga0335079, IMG submission 206719) | Soil microbial communities from Loxahatchee National Wildlife Refuge, Florida, United States - Lox_Sample_3.3 | ecosystem: Environmental > Terrestrial > Soil > Wetlands | place: USA...
ACCGGCTCACCCGGGCGCCGAGCTTCCCGGCGGCCCAGTCGGCGGTGGCGTAGCGGTGGCCGCGCACCAGCCGTCCCAGGACGCCAGCCCGCTGGTGATCCGCTCGAAATCCCCGGCCGTCACGCCGTTGGTGGTGAACCGCGGCGCCCAGTGGGAGATGGCCGTCGCCAGCCGGTCATCCATCGTTACTCCCGCGACTCGGTGGCCAGATGCTGCAAACGAATGCATACTCTCTGGGATAGGCGCGGTCAACAGGCCTGAGGGTAACGATCCTGGGGGGCGCGATGGAGCAGCACGAACTGCACCTGACGGTGAACGGGGCCAGCCGCACCGTGGCCTGCGAGCCGGACGCCCCGCTGCTCGACGTGCTCCGCCACGGCCTCGGCCTGGCCGGCCCGCGGTTCGGCTGCGGGCTCGGCCTGTGCGGGGCGTGCGTCGTGCTCATCGACGGCCAGGCCCGCTCCTGCTGCGACTTCCCCGCCTGGGCGGCGGAGGGCCGGCAGGTGACCACCGTCGAGGGGCTGATGGACGGCGAGACCCTGGGCGCGGTCCAGCGGGCGTTCGTCGACGAGCAGGCCGCCCAGTGCGGGTACTGCACCTCCGGCATGGTGGTGCGGGCGGTCGCGCTGCTGCGCGGCACCCCCAGCCCGAGCGAGCGGGAGGTGCGCAAGGCACTCGATGGCAACCTGTGCCGCTGCGGGGCGCACGGCAGGATCGTGGGTGCGGTCATGAAGGCGGCCGACGAGATGACCGACCGGACAAGCGCATGAGCCAGCTCTGCCGGCCTGGAACTACCCAGCGCCGCAGGTGCCGGGCCACGGCGCTTGCTTGCGCGCCTCCGGCACGACCCAGCGTCAGCGGTGTCCCGGCGCCGAGGACCAGCCTCCCGAAGCCAGCGAAGCGCCCGCGAGGGAGGCAGTGAAATGACGCCGCCGCGCCGGTCCTTATCCGTGGTGCCAGCTCCCCCGCCCGCTCCGGGCCCCGCGCTGCCGCCCACCCTGGCCGCCAACCCGGTCCTGGCCCGCTGGCTCGACTTCACCGAGCCGGGCGTGGTCACGATCTTCTCCGGCAAGGTCGAGTACGGCCAGGGTGTGTGGACCGCGCTCGCCCAGGTCGCCGCCGAGGAGCTCGACGTGGACCTGCGGCGGGTCCGGGTCGCCCCGGTGTCCACCGCCACCAGCCCCGACGAGGGCATCACCTCGGGCAGCCGCTCCATCGAGGAGTCCGGCTCGTCGCTGCGCCAGGCGTGCGCGCAGGCCCGTGCCCTCTTCCTGGCCGCCGCCGCGCAGCGGCTCGGCGTGCCGGCCGCGGCGCTGGGGGTGGCGGACGGCGAGATCACCACCGGCGCTGGCGGCAGCGGCCTGAGCTACTGGTCGCTGGCGGGCCTGGCCGGCCGGGCCGGGCCCGGGCTGCTCGACCGGGAGGCGGGCGACCCCCAGCCTGCCAAGGCGCCGGCCCGGTGGTCGGTCGCTGGCCGCAGCGCGGCCCGGCTGGACATCCCGGACAAGGTGACCGGCCGCCCCCGGTTCCTGCACGACCTCGTGCTGCCCGGCATGCGCTACGGCCGGGTCATCCGCCCGCCCGCCCCGGTGGCGTCGCTGGCCGGCCTCGGCGACCCGCCGCTGCCCGGCGGCGTGGTGACTGTCCGCGACGGCTCCTTCCTCGGGGTGGTGGCGGCGACCGACCGGGCCGCGGTCGTGGCGGCGCGCGCGGTGGCGGGCGCGGCGCGGTGGGACGTGACCCCGTCCCTGCCCGACGAGCGTGACCTGAAGGGGTTCCTGCTGTCCGCGCCCGTGCAGGTGGTCACCGTGGACGAGCAGCACGGCACCGGCGCGGCCGGGCCGGCCACCCGCACCCTGGAGGCCGAGTTCACCCGGCCGTTCCTCGCCCACGCCTCGATGGCGCCCAGCTGTGCCATCGCGCGCTGGGACGGGGCTGCGGTCACCGTCTGGAGCCACAGCCAGGGCCCGTTCGCGCTGCGGGGCGCCATCGCGGCCGGCCTGGGCCTGGATGCCCGCCAGGTGACCGTGAACCACGCCGAGGGCGCGGGCGCCTACGGCCACAACGGCGCCGACGACGTCGCGCTGGACGCGGTGCTGCTGGCGCGCGCGGTGCCCGGGCACCCGGTGCGGGTGCTGTGGGCGCGGGAGGACGAGATGGCCTGGGCGCCGTTCGGCCCGGCCATGCTGGCGCGGCTGTCGGCCGGGCTCGACGCCCGCGGGCGGATCGCCACCTGGCGCCAGGACGTGTGGAGCAACGGCTTCATCGGCCGCCCCGGCAGTGGCGGTGAGCCGCGGCTGCTCGCGCTCGCCCACCTGGCGGGGGGCCAGCCGATGAGCCCGGCGCCGGACGGGCCGCCGACCGGCGCGATGGGCTCGACCCGCAACGCGGTTCCCGGCTACGACATCCCCGACCGCCTGGTGGTCCGGCACCGGCTGCTCACGATGCCGGTCCGGACCTCCTCGCTCCGCTCGCTGGGCGCCTTCCTCAACGTCTTCGCCATCGAGTCGTTCATGGACGAGCTGGCCGGCGCCGCTGGCGCGGGCCCGCTGGAGTTCCGCCTGGCCCACCTGTCCGACCCCCGGGCCCGGCGGGTGATCGAGCGGGCGGCGCAGATGTCCGGCTGGGACGGCCGGGCCGGCCAGGGGGACGGCACCGGCTTCGGCCTCGGCTACGCCCGGTACAAGGGCGGCGCCGGGTACTGCGCCGCGGTGGCACGGGTGGAGGCCGGCACCGACGTGCGGGTGTCCGACATCTGGCTCGCGGCCGACGTCGGCCGGGTGATCAACCCGGACGGGGTCATCAACCAGGTGGAGGGCGGCGCCGTGCAGAGCGCCAGCTGGGCGCTGCGGGAGCGGGTCCGCTTCGACCGGACCCGGATCACCTCGGTGAACTGGGACACCTACCCCATCCTGCGCTTCACCGAGGTGCCGCAGGTGCACGCCGCGATCGTGCCCGCGCCCGGCGAGCGTGAGACCGGCGCGGGCGAGGTCGCGCAGGGCCCGGTCGCGGGCGCGATCGGCAACGCGGTGGCCGATGCGGTCGGCGTGCGGGTGCGGGACCTGCCGCTGACCCGTGAGCAGATCGCCCGTGCGATCGAGGAGAGCTGACCGGCCCGCGCAGGCCCTCAGCTCAGTGGTCGTCGAACAGGGCGCTGACCGACTCCCCCTCGTGGATGCGGCGGATCGCCTCGGCGAGCGCGGGCGCCACCGACAGCACGGTGAGCTTGTCGTGGTGCAGCCTGCCGTGGACCGGCACGGTGTTGGTGCAGACGATCTCGCTCACCTCGGGCTGGGCGGCGATCTTCTCCAGCGCGCCGCCGGAGAACAGCCCGTGGGTGCAGGCGATGCGGACCGAGGGCACGTCGTGCTCGCGGAGGCGGGTGAGCAGCTCCAGGATGGTGGTGCCATGGGCGATCTCGTCATCCAGCACGATCACCTTCCGGCCGTCCACGTCGCCGATGATGGAGGTGATCGCCACCTGATGGCCGCTGATGCGCCGCTTGGCCCCGGCCGCGACCGGCAGCCCCAGCCGCCTGGCGAATGTGGCGGCCGGCTTGGCGTTGCCGAGGTCGGGTGAGAGCACCACCGCGCCGGACAGGTCGTGGCCGCGGAAATGCCCAGCGAGCTCGCGCAGCGCGTGCAGATGGTCCACCGGGACCGAGAAGAACCCGTGCACCTGCGGCGAGTGCAGCGTCATGGTGAGCACCCGGCTGGCGCCGGCGGCGATCAGCAGATCGGCGACGAGGCGGCCGCCGATCGACACCCGCGGCATGTCCTTCTTGTCCGAGCGGGCGTAGGCGTAGTACGGGACGACGGCGGTCACCCGGGCGGCCGAGGCGCCCCGGGCGGCGTCCAGCATCAGCAGCAGCTCGACCAGGTGCTCCTGGACCGGCGTGGCGAGGGGCTGGATGAGGAAGACATCCCGCTCCCGGCAGTTGGACTGCAGCTGCACTTCCAGGCAGTCGTTGGCGAAGCGCTGGACCCGCACCGGGAGCAGCGGCTCGCCCAGGTCGGCGCAGATCTCGGCCGCCAGCTCCGGATGGGCGCTGCCGCTGAAGACGGCGATCTCTCGCACGTTGGCCAAGATTACTGGGAAACCGCGGGCGGCCGCCTCAGCCCCCGGCCGCCAGGTCGCGGGCCAGCGCCCGCCCGGCCCGGGCCAGCCAGCGCCCCGGGTCGGCCAGCGCGACCGCGGGTCCGCCCGCCAGGCCCGCCAGCGTGACGATGGCGGCGGCGGGCGGCGGTGCGCCGCTGAGCTGGCCGGCGACCAGCGCCACTGGCACGCCCACCGCCGCGGCGGCCGCGATCACCGTCCCGGTGGCCTTGCCGGTGAGCGAGGTGGGATCGAACCGGCCCTCGCCGGTGACGACCAGATCGGCCCCGGCGACGGCCCGGTCCAGGCCGGCCAGCCGGGCCAGCTCGGCGGCCCCCGGCACGAGGGCGGCCCCCCAGCCGGCCGCCAGGCCGTAGCCCGTCCCGCCTGCCGCGCCCGCGCCCTGGGCACCGGGCTCGCCGCCCAGCAGCCCCGCCAGCCGGGCCAGCCCCGCCTCCAGCCGGGCCACCTGCCGCGGCCGCGCGCCCTTCTGGGGGCCGTACACCGCCGCTGCGCCCAGCGGCCCGAGCAGCGGCGCGGTGACATCGGCCAGGCAGGTCACGCCGCCGGCCGGCGGCGTGCGCAGGCCGGAGGTGTCGACCGCGGCCAGCGCGGCCAGCGCCCCGCCGCCGGGCGGCAGCTCTTGCCCGGCGGCGTTCAGGAAGCGGGCGCCGAGCGCGGCCAGCGCCCCGGTCCCGCCGTCGGTGGAGGCGGAGCCGCCGAGGCCGATCACGATGCTGCGGGCGCCGTGATCCAGGGCCCGGCCGATCACCTCACCCAGCCCGGCGGTGTGCGCCCGCAGCGGGTCGGGCCTGCCGAGCAGCGGCAGCCCGCTGGCGCGGGCCAGCTCCACCGCCGCGGCCGCGCCGGGCAGCTCCAGCCAGGCGCAGTCCACCGGCGCGCTGCCGGGGCCGGTGACGGTGGCCCGGTGCCAGCGCGCCCCCGGCGCCCCGGCCGCCAGCACATCCAGCGTGCCCTCGCCGCCGTCGGCGAGCGGCAGGCAGGTCACCTGGTCGGCGGGGCGCTCGGCCAGCCATCCCCGCGCCAGCGCGGCGGCCACCGCCGCGGCGCTGGCACTGCCCTTGAACGAGTCGGGGGCGAGCAGGACCCGCACCGCGCCTCCCGTGCCTACGGGCCGGGCGCGGGCTTGTAGGGCGGGAGATGGAGTCGCTCGCGGATCTCCTGCTGCACGTCCTCTTTACTGGGGCGGGCGTCGACGGTGACCACGTACTCCTTGCGCGCGAACAGCTCCAGCACCGGGTCGGTCTTCTCGTGGTAGTCACGCAGCCGTACCGCGAGCGCCTCCTCGGTGTCGTCCTCGCGGGTGACCAGGGTGCCGCCGCAGACATCGCAGGTGCCTTCCTGCGCCGGCCGGGCGGTGATGAGGTTGTAGTCCAGCCCGCAGCCCGAGCACAGGCGGCGGGCGAGCACCCGGCGGCGGACCTCGGAGTCGGGCAGGTCCAGGTGGATCACGCCGTCGATGTCGTAGCTCTCGAGGAAGAACTCGGCCTGGCGGCGGCTGCGGGGGAAGCCGTCGATCACGAAGCCGTAGTTCCAGTCGTGCTGGCTGAGCCGCTCCGCGGTCACCGCCTCCGCCATGTCGTCATCGACCAGCTCCCCGGCCGCCATGATCCGCCGGACCTGCGCGCCGAGCTTGGTGTGCTGCTGCACGTGCCAGCGGAAGATGTCGCCGACGCTGATGTGCACCAGGTCCAGGCCGGCCATGAGCATGGCCGCCTGGGTGCCTTTGCCGCTGCCCTGGACGCCCATGATGACGTATTTGCGCATACCGCCACCCTTACATAGCAGGGCCCGGCCTGCTCCGGCGTGGCCCCGCCCCCCGCTCAGACGTAGTAACGGTAGACCCCCTGGGCCACGCAGGCGGGCTTCTCGCTGCCCTCTACCTCGATGGTGAAGTCGACGACCGCCTGCACGGCGTTGACCCCGGCGTCCTCGGCCGCGCCCAGCTGAGCCGCCATCCTGATCTTGGAGCCGACCGCGACCGGTGCCGGGAAGCGGACCCTGTTCAGCCCGTAGTTGATCCCCATGCTCACCCCCTTCACGGCGAGGAGCTCGCCGAACAGCGGGATGATCAGGGACAGGGTCAGGAACCCGTGCGCGATGGTGCCGCCGAACGGCCCCGCGGCGGCCCGCTCGCGGTCAACGTGGATCCACTGGTGGTCGCTGGTGGCGTCGGCGAAGGCGTTGACCCGGTCCTGGGTGATCTCCAGCCAGCCGGTGCGCCCGAGGTCGGTCCCGGCCAGCGCCTTGAGCTCGTCCAGGCCGTTAGCGGTCACGGTCATACGGTCCTCCCTGTGGTGCGGTGGGCGCTTGCCGGTGGCACCCGCCAGGTCAGCTCCCCAGCCGCAGCCGGCGCTCGCAGCTCTTGCGCACTTTGGGGTCGAGCGATTTCCGCAGCAGCGGCCAGTCCGCCCGCAGCAGCCGGGCGTTGACGAAGCGCGCCATGTCGTTGCGCCGCCCCTGGGTGAGCACGATGCCGTACAGGCTGCGGCGGAGCCGGTCGTCGGACAGATCGAACTCGCGCAGCCCCGGCCACGCCAGGTGCCGCGGCAGGACAATGACTCCCTGCTCGGGCCCGTGCAGCTCGTCCAGGCTGGCCGGCAAACGCCCGGCCGCGCCGGACCGCCCGGGCAGCAGCCGATCCGTCAGAGACATGCTCCGATTATCACGCAGCGCCCCCGCGGGCCGGCGCAGGACTCGCGGGCCAGCGCGGGCACCTGCGGGCCGGGCGCCTGCCCGTGGCCCGGCGCCGCCGGAGCCGGCCTGGATCCGCCGGCGCATGCCCTAGACTCGGCGCATGTCCAGTACCCGGGAAGCCTCCCGGTGGAGGTTCCTGATCACCCCCAAGTGGCTGGGCTGGCACCTGCTCGTGATCGTCAGCGTCTTCGGGATGCTCTGGCTCGGCAACTGGCAGCTGCACCGGGCAGAGGATGGAAACGCGCTCAGCTGGGCGTACACCTTCGAGTGGCCGCTGTTCGCGATCTTCGCAGTGGTCTTCTGGGCGAAGACGATCCGGGACGAGGTCCACCCACCGGCCGAGGCCGAGCCGACGGACGCGGTCGGGCTGCCCGGGGGGATACCCGTTCCCCCGCCGGGCGGGCCGCGGAGGACGGGTGAGGCCGGTGACGCTGGCGGGCCCGGCGATGACGACGACGGGGAGCTCGCCGCCTACAACGCCTACCTGGCCCGCCTCACCAGGGAAGTGAAAGGTCATGGCAGGTGGCACGGGCTCCGGTAGTGACCACGGCCCGATGAGCACGTGAAGGAGGTCCGGCAGGTGCGCCTCAACGCCGCCCTGTACCGGGTGATGGCATACATAACCGGCGTGGTGCTGATCGTCCTGTGTGTCCTGGCGATCATGCAGATATTCGTGCACGACGAGGCGGCCGTGAACGTGGTCGGGACCATCCACGGTGCGCTGTACATCGTCTACCTGCTGGTCGCGTTCCCGCTGACCCGCAGGCTCCGGCTGCGCCCGTGGCCGACGGTGTCGGTGCTTCTCGCCGGCACGATCCCGGTGATGACGTTCATCGTGGAGCGTCATATCACCCGCGCCTACATCGAGCCGGCCCTGGCCGCGGCCGGTGCCGCGCCGCGGCCGCCCGTGCCGGAGCCGCGTTCGTGACCCGCTGACGGACCACCAGCCGGCCCCCGCCGTTCGCCGCGTCGGCTCTTGCCGTTTTCACGCTGGTCACAGCCATCACGCATAATCGCAGCCATGCCGACGATGTTCCTCGACCACCCGCGCCCGCTGGCTTTCGCCCACCGGGGCGGGGCGGCTCACGCCCCGGAGAACTCCTGGCGCGCGTTCGAGCAGGCCGTCGGGCTCGGCTACGAATACCTGGAGACCGACGCGCAGGCGACGGCGGACGGGGTGCTCCTCGCCTTCCACGACCGCACGCTGGACCGCGTCACCGGCCGGCCAGGGCGGATCTCCCGGATGGCGTTCAAACAGATCGCGGGTGCCCGGATCGGCGGCACCGAGCCGATCCCGGTGATGGAGGATCTGCTGGCGGCCTGGCCGGACGTGCGGTTCAACATCGACGTGAAGGACGCGCCGGCGATCGCGCCGCTGGCGGCGGTGCTGCGGCGGACCAACGCGTGGGACCGGGTCTGCGTGGCATCCTTCTCCGCCAGCAGGCTCCGGGCCACCAGGCGGGCGCTCGGCCGCCCGGTGTGCATGGCCGCCTCCCCGCTGGGAACCGCGATGGTCAGGTTCGCCGGGCCGCCCGCCCCCCGCGGCTCACGCGGCCCGCACCGCCAGCACTCCGCGCCGCAGCCGGCCGCGGGCCCGGTGGCCGCGTCCGCGCGCCGGCCGGGTGCGGCGGCCGCCCGGCTGCCCAGGCCGCTGGCCGAGCGGCTGGCCGGGTCCGGTGTGCGGTGCGTGCAGGTGCCCGTGCCGGTGGCGACGCCGTCCTTCATCGGCCGCGCCCACCGGCTGGGGCTCCAGGTGCACGTGTGGACGGTGAACGACCGCCCCACCATGGAGGCGCTGCTGGATCTCGGGGTGGACGGGATCATGACCGACCACACCGTGGCACTGCGTGACGTGCTGGTCAGCCGCGGCCAGTGGCATCCCCGGGTGGCCGGCTAACCAGCCCCGCGGCGGGCCGGCCGGCCAATCGAACAGGGTCGGCCGGGCTGGGTTGGAACGGGGGCACAGCGGGAATCTTGTCCGGGTACTCAGCGTTAACGACGTGGAAGGCTGAGCGCCTGGGAGGCAATGCCATATGGCCGAACGCGCACTTCGCGGCACCCGGCTCGGGGCGACGAGCTACGAGAACGACCGGAACACGGATCTGGCGCCACGCCAGGAGATCGCCTTCGACTGCCCCAAGGGCCACCACTTTACCGTGCCGTTCGCCGCTGAAGCAGAAGTTCCCGCCACCTGGGAGTGCCGGGTCTGCGGCGCGGTCGCCCTGACCGCCGCCGGTGACCAGCCCAGCCCGAAGAAGGCCAAGCCGCCCCGCAGCCACTGGGACATGCTGCGTGAGCGGCGGTCGATCGCCGACCTGGAGCAGGTGCTCGCCGAGCGGCTCGCGCTGATCAGGGGGGACCGCGGCCTGGACGAGGCCGAGGCCAAGGATCCGCGGGCGCGGCAGCGCAAGAGCGCTTAGCTCCCGCCCCCGGCTGGCCCGCCTGGCCGGCCGGGCCGCAGGCGGCCGGCCCCCCACAGGGCGACCCGCCAGAATGCCTCGGCCACGATCGTCCTGCTCATCTTGCTGGTGCCGCGCTCGCGCTCCACGAAGGTGATCGGGACCTCGGTGACCGTCAGGCCGGCCAGGATGGTCCGCCGCGCCAGGTCGATCTGGAAGCAGTAGCCCTGGGAGCTCACCTCGTCCAGGCCGATGCGGCGCAACGTGGCGGCGCGGAAGACCCGGTAGCCGCCGGTCGCGTCCCTGAGCCTGAAGCCCAGCATCAGCCGGGCGTAGCCGTTGCCGGCCCGGGACAGCAGCTCGCGCGACCTGGCCCAGTTCAGCACGGCCCCGCCGGGCACATACCGTGACCCGAGCACGAGGTCGGCGCTGTCCAGCGCCGCCAGCAGCCTGGGCAGCTCCTCCGGCTGGTGCGAGCCGTCCGCGTCCATCTCCGCCATCGCGCCATAGCCGTGCTCCAGCGCCCAGCGGAAACCGGCGATGTACGCCGCGCCCAGGCCCGCCTTGCCCGGCCGGTGCAGGACGTGTATGTGGGAGTCCTCGCTGGCCAGCTTGTCGGCTATCTCGCCGGTGCCATCCGGGCTGTTGTCGTCCACCACCAGCACGTGCGCATCGGGCACCGCGCTGCGGACGCGGCTCGCGATGATCTCGATGTTGTCGCGCTCGTTGTAGGTGGGGACGATCACGGCCACCGGGCCCACTTGGCCGGCCGTGGCGCCGGGCGAACTGGTCACGTGCTCCCGCCTCCGCATGCCCGGGCCTTCGGCCCGGCACTTCCCGCATGGACGTCAAGCAGGGTACCCCGCCCGCCGGCCCGGGCGGCTCCCGGGCGGCGGGTGGCACACAAGCGGGGACAGCCTTTTTACCTTGCGCATAGCTCCGCAAGACGCATCCTGCGGGACAGGGCCCGGTCATCCCTTCGGACCGGAGACCGTCCCGTCGGCAACGAGCGCGGCTCTCCGTTGTCTACTGGTCGCCGGGCCCTGCCCGGGCCTTGAACCCCCTGCCCAGCGGGTGTCCCGTGCTGGACTCCGCAGCAACTTACCGCCGATCGCCGCGATGTCAACCGTCTCCGGCCAGCGCTGCCCGCCGCCACCCGCCCCGGCGGGCCTCCCGCCCAGCCAGGCAGACAGGGCGACCCTGGTCCCAGCTGTCCCAGAGCGGTACGATTGAGCGTCTCCCGGCGGGTGCGAGGGCAGCATGACGCTCCTGGTCTCACCCAGCGATCCAGGGGCGGGGCGGGACTGGCCCGGGTCGCTGGCATGGTGGTCACGGCTGGCTACGTCACGCCCCGGTGGGAGAACAGCCTGGCGGCGAGGATGACCTGGCCGCACCGCCCGGCCAGCCGTCACCGGCTGGCCACGCCCGGCAGCCCGAACCGCGGCTATCTCATCTGGTACCGGCAATCCCCCGCCCGCACCGATCCCGGCCCGGCGGCCGCCTGCCCCGGCCGCGACAGCCGCGAGCGTGCCCGGTCCCGTTCACTCCTATCAGTCATCTTCCAGCAGGAGGACGAGTAATGACCGAAAGTCAGGTCTCCGAGGCCCAGATAGCGGTGCACTGGCGCGAGGAGGAGTACATCTATCCCCCGGAGCCGTTCATCGCCCAGGCGAACGCGGCCGATCCCGCCATCTTCGACCGGTTCGCCGAGGAGAACTTCCCGGACTGCTTCACCGAGTACGCGGACCTGCTGGACTGGGACAAGAAGTGGGACACGATCCTGGACACCAGTGACCCGCCGTACTGGAAGTGGTTTGTCGGCGGCAGGCTGAACGCCTCCTACAACTGCGTGGACCGGCACGTGGCCGCCCATGGCAACAAGGCGGCCCTGATCTGGGTGCCGGAGCCGGAGTCGGCGGAGCACGTCGCCGTCACCTACCGCGACCTGTACCGGCGGGTGAACGAGTTCGCGGCGCTGCTGCGGGACTTCTGCGGGCTCAAGGCCGGCGACCGGGTGACGCTGCACATGCCGATGGTCCCCGAGCTGCCGGTGACGATGCTCGCCTGCGCCCGGCTTGGCGTCATCCACTCGCAGGTGTTCGGCGGCTTCAGCGGCAACGCCTGCGGCACCAGGATCGCCGACTCGGGCAGCCGGGTGCTGATCACCATGGACAGCTACTACCGCAGCGGCGATCTCGTCGACCACAAGGTGAAGGCCGACGAGGCGCTGGCCGAGGCGCGCGAGCAGGGCCAGGAGGTCGACAAGGTGCTGGTGTGGCGGCGCCATCCCGGCCAGTACGGCTCGCAGACGCCGATGACCGAGGGCCGGGACTTCTTCGTCGACGAGGTGCTCGGCGGCTACCGCGGCCAGCTGGTGGAGCCGGTCTCCCTGTCGTCCACCGACTCGCTGTTTCTCATGTACACCTCCGGCACCACGGGCCGGCCCAAGGGCGCGCAGCACAGCATCGGCGGCTACCTGTCGTACGTGGCCGGGACGTCCAAGTACTACCAGGACATCCACCCCGACGACACCTACTGGTGCATGGCCGACATCGGGTGGATCACCGGCCATTCCTACATCGTCTACGGGCCGCTGTCGCTCGGCACGACCAGCGTGATCTACGAGGGGACGCCCAACTACCCCGACGCCGGGCGGCCGTGGCGGATCGCCGAGCGGCTGGGCGTGAACATCTTCCACACCTCGCCCACCGCCATCCGGATGCTGCGCAAGGTCGGCCCGGAGGAGCCGGCCAAGTACAACTACCACTTCAAGCACATGACCACGGTCGGCGAGCCGATCGAGCCCGAGGTCTGGCGCTGGTACCACGAGTTCGTGGGCAAGCGCGAGGCGGTCATCGTGGACACCTGGTGGCAGACCGAGACCGGGGGCTTCCTCGGCAGCTCGCTGCCGGCCCTCAAGCCCATGAAGCCGGGCAGCTGCGGCCCGGCGGTGATCGGCATCTACCCGGCCATCTACGACGAGGAGGGGAACGAGGTACCCGACGGCAAGGCCGGCAACATCTGCATCCGCAACCCCTGGCCGGGCATCATGCAGACGATCTGGGGCCAGCCCGAGCGGTTCATCGACGTCTACTACAAGAAGTACAACAAGGACCCGGACAGCAAGGACTGGCACGACTGGCCCTACTTCGCCGGCGACGGCGCGGTCCGGGCACCCGACGGGTACTACCGGATCCTCGGCCGCGTCGACGACGTGATCAACGTGGCCGGGCACCGGCTGGGCACCAAGGAGATCGAGTCCGCGGCGCTGACCGTGCCGGAGGTCGCGGAGGCGGCGGCGGTCCCGGTGATGGACGACATCCGCGGCCGGGCGGTCGAGATTTACGTCTCGCTCAAGCCCGGCTACGTCGCCAGCGACGAGATGGCCGGCAAGGTCACCAAGGCGATCGAGACCGAGATCGGCAAGATCGCGCGGCCGAAGCACGTGTGGATCGTGCCGGACATGCCCAAGACCCGGTCCGGGAAGATCATGCGCCGGGTGATCGCCGCGGTCTCCAACTTCGCCGACGTCGGGGACGTCACCACGCTGGCCAATCCCGAGGTGGTCGAGGGCATCCGCCACCACGTGCAGAGCGAGAAGGTCAAGAAGGGCGAGGAGCCGAGGGAGCTGTCGGAGGCGGAGTACGAGGAGATCAAGTCCTTCGGGGCTGAGTAGGGGGTAGTTCGCAGCCCGGGTGGCTCTGGGTCATGCTGAACGCTCGATCCAGAGCCACCCGGGCTACTCCTGCTCCGGCACCTGCCGCACTGCACGGCACCCTCGCGCACTCCTGCGGCACCCGCCAGGAGCGGGTGGGGCGAGAGGTCGTTTCTCGGCTCGGGTTGTTACAGGGGGAGGCCGGCTTCCAGGAGGGCCAGGCCGCGCTCGAATTTGTCGGCGAAGGTGGCCAGCTTGGTCTGGTCGTCGAAGGCCATGAAGTCGTCGGCCTCGTCGAAATAGGCGGCCATGGCCACGCCCACCACGGCTCCCGCCAGGGTGCGGACCGCGAAGTCGCCGGGGTCACGGCCCGTCCGCTCGGCCAGCGCCCCGGCGAGGGCCTGAGTCGTCCTGGCCAGTTCGGCCAGCATCCGCGCGCGTACGGCGGGAACGGTCGTGGCCAGCTCGGTCATCTCGCGCATCTGCGCCCATTCGGCCTCCCCCATGCGGGCGAAGGCCGCGTGGACGCCGGCCCGCATGGCTGCGATGGGGTTCAGCTCGGGCGGCTGCTGCGGGATCGCTTCCAGCCAGAGGAGGTCCAGGTCGTCCTGGAGGACCACGTCTTCCTTGGTCGGGAAGTAGCGGAAGAACGTGCTCGGCGAGACCTCGGCGGCGCCGGCGATCTGCTCGACCGTGGTGGCGTCGTAGCCCTGCTCGCGGAACAGCCGGAACGCGTGCTCCCGGATGGCAGCACGCGTCCTGGCCTTCTTGCGCTCGCGCAGCCCAGGCCTGGCCTCTCCCGGCCGGCCCGGGCGGGCGGGCGGTTGGACCGCTTGCTCAGGCGACGCGCTCATGCGCCGATTCTGCACCTTCCGCGGCTTCCCCGGTAGCCGCCGGGCCGGGGGCCGCGGCCGTGGCCCGCCACGGCAGGAACAGCAGCGCCAGGATGACCGCCACCACCGCCAGCCCGGCGCTCACCCACAGCATCAGGCCGATGCCGTGCACGAAGGCCGAGCGCACCGAGACCAGCAGCGCTGGCGAGCCGAGCCGCTGCGCCACCGCGATCCCCGCGAACACGCTGCTGCGCACCGCCCCGGCCGTCGCCGCCGGCAGGCCCGCAAGCGGCAGCTGGGAGTGATAGCCCGCCGCGATCACACTGCCGAGGACCGCGGCCGACAGCGGGGCGCCCGCCTTCTGGACCGCCTGCATGACCGCCGAGCCGACCCCGGCATTCTCCTTCGGCAGGTCCACCAGGGCCGCCGACGCGGCCGTGGCCAGCGCCAGCCCGAAGCCGATCCCGCAGATCGCGGTCCAGATGGCGATGAACGCGTCCCCGGTGGCCGCGGTCATGGTGGTGCCGAGCACCAGGCCGGCCGCCAGGATGGCGAACCCGGCCGCGACCGTGAGCTTGGCGGTCAGCCGCCTGGCCACCTGGTCGGCCAGCCCGGCGCCAACGGCGAAGGCGGCCATCAGCGGCAGCAGCCGCACGCCGCTGCCCATCGCGTTGACGCCGAGAACGGCCTGGAAGAACTGCGGCGCCGCGAACAGCAGGCCGAACATCGCGAAGATGCCGAACGCCTGCAGGATGGTTCCCCAGCTGAACCTGGCTGACCGGAAGAGGCTGAGATCAACCAGCGGCTGCCCGCCGGGCCGCCTGGTGAGGTGAAGCTCCCAGGCGGCGAAGGCCGCCAGCACCGCCACGCCCGCCACCATCGCGAGGATCGCCACCGGCGAGGACCACCCGTACTGCCCGGCCGCGATGAAGCCGTAGATCAGCACCGCCAGTCCCCCGCACGAGGCCACGATCCCCACCAGGTCCAGGCCGGGACGGGTGGCGGCGCGGGACTCCGGCACCAGCACCGTGACCGCGACCAGGCCGATCACCACCACCGGCACGTTCAGCAGGAACACCCAGCCCCACCAGTAGCTCGACAGCAGCCAGCCGCCGAGGATCGGCCCGATCGGCAGCGCCAGGAAGTTCGCCGCCGCCCAGACACCGACCGCCTTGGTCCGTTCGGCATCGGTGAACATCACCGCCAGTACCGACAGCACCAGCGGGACCATGCAGCCCGCGGCCAGCCCGAGCACCGTCCGCGCCACGATGAACGCATCCGCGTTCGGCGCGTACGCGCACGCCAGCGACCCCAGCCCGAACACGCTCAGCGCGCAGATCATGACCTTCTTGCGCCCGAACCGGTCCCCCAGCAGCCCGCCCGGCAGCAGCGCCACCGCCAGCGCCAGCGTGTATGCCGACACGAACCACTGCAGATCGGTCGCGGACGCATGCAGCGACACCGCCAGCGTTGGCAGCGCCACGGCCAGCACCGTCGCGTCCAGCCCCACGGCCAGCACCCCCAGCGACAGCCCCCCCAGCGCCCACCACTTCCGCGTACCCGCGCTCGCCCGCAGTACAGTCATGACACCCACTGCCTCTCGCTATTCTCTCCAAACTGGAGGCTACTATCAATTTCGAGTGACATGCAAGAGTTAGCTGGTACCAGAAGCTGAGACGTGGGTCACATTTGGGGCGGGAGCCGGGCGAGCTCAGCAGTCAGCAGGTCAATCCGCAGCGGGGACCACGATCGTGCCGGTCGCGGTGACGACGATGAGCGGCTCGTCGAGCGCCCGCGAGGCCGACTGCCCACGCCCGGGCTCGGCGCGGCAGACAACGCGTGCCTCGAAGGCTAGCTCCCGGCTGCGGCGCCCGGCACGGACAAGAACTGCCGTTGCCTCGATCACGTCGCCGGCGAGTACCGGGGCCAGGAACTGGACGTCGGAGTAGGAGGCGAAGAGGGACTCGTCGCCGTCGGTGCGGATGGCCAGCTCGGTGGCGACGTCGCCGAAGAGGCCGAGCACGTAGGCGCCGTCAACGAGGTTGCCGCCGTAGTGGGCGTGGCTGGCCGGGACGTAGCGGCGGTGAGTGACCGACAGACCCTCGCGGGGGCCGGTGGCGGTCATGATCCGGCTCCGGCCGCGGCGGGCTCGGGGGTGAGCGTGTGCACCAGGTAGCTCGCCACCTCGCGGGGGGTGGTGCCGCGGCCGAAGATCTTGTCCACGCCCAGTTCGGTGGCCATCGTGGGGTCGAACCGGGGGCCGCCGACCACCAGCAGCGGCCGGCCGCGGCGCTCCCCGCCGGACGCTCCGCCGCCAGACATCCCGGTGCTGAACGCATCGGCCAGCGCGCGGGCGCCCGCCAGGTGGGCATCGCGCTGGGTGACGACCTGGCTGACCAGCACCGCGTCGGCGTGCTCGGCGGCCGCGCGGGCGACCAGGTGGGCCACGTCGACCTGGGCGCCGAGGTTCACCACCCGCATCTCCCGGTAGTACTCCAGGCCCTTCTCGCCGGCGTGCCCCTTGACGTTGAGGATCGCGTCGATCCCCACCGTGTGGGCGTCGGTGCCGATGCAGGCGCCGAGCACCACCATTTCCCGGCCCAGGCCGGACCGGATGCGCAGGTTGATCTCGGCGGCGGGCAGCACCGGGAACTCCCGCTCGGCCACGGTGACCTCGGACAGGTCCACCAGGTGGCTGGACCGGCCGTAGACGATGAAGAACGTGAACGCCGGGCCCATCCCCTTGGCGTGCACCACCATCGCCGGTTCCAGGCCCATCTTGGCGGCCAGCTGCAGGGCGGCGCCCTCGGCCACCGCCCGCTCGTGCTCGGTGCCGAACGGGACCGGCAGCGTGAACGACAGCTGCACCCGCCCGTCGCCCGTGGTGTCCCCGTAGGGGCGGATCACCGGGCCTGCCTCGCCGGTCATGACTCCTGCCTTTCCAGGAACTCCGCTGCCGGGTTCGGTGCTGGCCCGGGGGGCGACCCCCCGGAGCCCCCCGCCTCGGCCGTCCTCATGACTCCTGCCCTTCCAGGAACTCCGCTGCCGGGTTGAAGTAGCCGTCGGCGCGCTGGAAGACGCCGTCCAGGCCGCGGCCGGCGTCGGCGGGCCGGCGGGTGATGCCGAACGTGCCGTCCGCGATCGCGTTGAGCAGCCCGTCGGCGCCGATGCGGCGCAGCAGGTCGACCGCCTCGGCCAGCACCTGCTGGGCACGCTGCTGGACGAAGCCGCCGGCCGGGGGCCGGAAGTTCTCGCCCAGCCTGCCCGCCGCGCGCGCCACGTAGCGGACGTTCTCCAGCGCCAGGTCGCGGTCGGACAGGAACGGGGTGTGGATGCCCTCGGTCATCATGCCGATGAGCAGGATCGACTGCTCGGTCATGACGCCGGCCAGGTTGAAGAACGCGTCCAGCAGGTAGCCGCCGAACACGTTGCCGGTCATGTGCTTGGTCGGCGGCATGTACTTCAGCGGCGCGTCCGGGAACAGCTCCCTGACCAGCTGGGCGTGGGCCAGCTCGAGCAGGAACGAGTCGGGCACCTCCGGGTTGATCTCGAACGCGTGCCCCAGCCCCAGCTGCCAGTCGGCGAGCCCGGCCTCGGTGCCGAAGAACTCGTTGAGCAGCTGGCTGACCACGACCGTGTGCGCGGCGTCGACCGCGTCGGCGGTGGTCAGGTAGTTGTCCTCGCCGGTGTTGATGATGATCCCGGCGCGGGCGTGGATCTGGCGGGAGAACCGCTGGTCGATGAAGGTGCGGCGGGGGTTGATGTCACGGAAGATGATCCCGTACATGCAGTCGTTGAGCATCATGTCCAGCCGTTCCAGGCCGGCCAGGGCCGCGATCTCCGGCATGCACAGCCCGGAGGCGTAATTGGTGAGCCGGACGTACCGCCCGAGCTCACGGGAGGTCTGGTCGAGCGCGGCCCGCATCAGCCGGAAGTTCTCCCGGGTGGCGTAGGTGCCGGCGAACCCCTCCCGGGTGGCGCCCTCGGGCACATAGTCGAGCAGTGACTGGCCGGTGGAGCGGATCACCGCGATGATGTCCGCGCCCTCCCGGGCGGCGGCCTGCGCCTGCGGGATGTCCTCGTAGATGTCGCCGGTCGCGACGATCAGGTAGATCCACGGCTTTGGCGGGTCGGAGGTCTCGCCGATGATGGCCTCCCGCTGCGCCCGCCGCGTGTCAACGGCCGCGAAGCCGCGGGCCAGCGCGGCGTGCGCGGCCGCCCGCGCCGCGGCCGCGTCGGCGCCCTCCGGCAGGCGGAACTTCACCGCGCCGGCCGCCGCGTCCCTGGCGAGCGCGGACAGGCTGGGATAGCCCCCGGTCACCAGCGCGTCCCAGGCCGGCAGCGCCACCCCGTGCTCCAGGCCCGTGGTCTCCCGCACCGCGTCCACCAGGCGGTTCACCCACGGCATCCCGCCCTCGTCCGCGCCGTCAAGCCCGGCCAGCCGCAATACCGCGCGCTCCACCGACACCGTGGAGTGGCTGCGGGCCATGTCGACGATCGGCTGCCCGGCGATCCGGGCCAGGTCACGCGCGGCGCGGACCATCGCGGGATCGAGCCCGAGCCTTGAGCCCTGAACTGTCACCTCTCCACCTTTCCGCGCCGGGCGCCCTCGCTCACCCGTGCCTCGAAGATGCCCCGCACCCCGGGCTCGCGGCGGACCAGATCCAGCGCCAGCAGCGCATGCCCAGGTACATACCCGTTGCCGATCAGCATCGTGACATCGGCGGCGACCCCTTCCGCGCCGAGCGCGGCGGCCGTGAACGAGGTCGCCATCGAGAAGAAGATCACCGTGCCGCCGTCGGCGGTGGCCAGCACCGCCCCGCCCTCGCAGCCGGGCACGTCCACGCAGACCACGGTCACCGTGGCCGGGCCGCCGGCACCGCGCACCGCGGCGGCGAGCGCCACCGGGTCGCGCGCGTCCGCGACCACCACCTCGTCGGCGAGGCCGGCGGCGCGCAGCGTAGCGGCCTCGGCGTCGTCCGGCACCACGCCGATGACCCGGCCCGCGCCCGCCTGCCGGGCCGCCGCGGCGGCCAGGCTGCCGCTCTTGCCCGCGGCGCCGAGGATCGCCACCACCGGTGAGGTCCCGCTGGCGGCCGCCAGGCCGACCACCCGGCCGGTGAGCGCCGGGGCGCCGCAGACGTCCAGCACCGCGAGCGCCAGCGGGCCCGGCAGGTCGTCCGGGAGCACGGTGGCGATCGACCGGCCGAACAGGATCGCGTGGCCCTGGCAGGGCACCTGCTCCGACCGGCCGTCCCAGCCGGCCAGGCCGTCGGTGATCACCAGCGGCGTGAGGCTGAGCGAGACCAGGGTGGCGATCCGGTCCCCCGCCGTGAGGCCGAGGGGCGAATCCGGGCCGGCCTCCTCTACCACGCCGGTGAGCATGCCGCCCGAGCCGGTCACCGGGTTCTGCATCTTGCCGTGCTCGGCCACGATCCGGCAGACCTCGGCCCGCATGTCCGCGGCGGCGCCGCCGGTGGCCTCGCGCAGCTGGCGGAAGGAGGCGGCGTCGAGGTTGAGGCGCTCCACGCGCACCCGCACCTCGTCCGGCCACAGCTCCGGGCTCGCGTCCAGCCGCCATGCCGCCTGCGGGAGCACGCCCGCGGGTGCCAGCACGCGGTGCAGCCCCAGCGGCGACCCGGGATGGCGGCTGCAGAGCCTTGATCCGGTCATGCCCTATGCCCTATGCCCTTCCGGCACGCCCGGCGTGCCAGCTCACCGGCCGGCAACGCACCCATGGCGGCGGCCGATTCAGAAGTTTTTATCGTAACAGGCTATCATTACATGAATTTCTATCGCACAAGCCGTGTCTGTGAGGCTATCGTCCTGGATCGGCCTCGGAAAGGTTGGGTTGACCGTGACCGACCAGCCGTACGCCTACCAGCGCAGGGAACTCATCGAGCCCGACTGGCGCCGCTTCCCCGGCTGGGCGGACGTGACCGCAGCCCAGTGGGAGTCGGCGCAGTGGCAGCGGGCGCACTGCGTGAAGAACATCCGGCAGCTGCGCCAGGTGGCCGGGCCCGGCCTGTCCGAGGCCTTCTGCGCCGACCTGGAGCGGGACCAGCGTGAGCGGGCCACCATGTCGATGCTGGTGCCGCCGCAGATGCTGAACACCATGGTCCCCGCGGCCGCCCCCGGCGAGCCCGGGTTCACCGAGGCGCTCTACGCCGACCCGGTCCGCCGGTACATGATCCCGGTCTTCAGCGACCGGCGCGCCGACTGGCCGTCCCACCCCTACGCCACCCGGGACTCGCTGCACGAGGCCGAGATGTGGGCGGTCGAGGGCCTGACCCACCGCTACCCGACCAAGGTGCTCGCCGAGCTCCTGCCCACCTGCCCGCAGTACTGCGGGCACTGCACCCGGATGGACCTGGTCGGCAACCCGACCCCCACCATCGGCAAGCACAAGTTCGGCCAGGGCCGCGACGACCGGCTGGCCGCCATGATCGCCTACCTGAAGGCGACGCCAGGGGTGCGGGACGTGGTGGTCTCCGGCGGGGACGTGGCCAACCTGCCCTGGCCCCGGCTGGAGGCCTTCGTCACCGACCTGCTCGACGTGGGCAGCATCCGCGACATCCGGCTCGCCACCAAGGCGCTGATGGGCATGCCGCAGCACTGGCTCGGCGACGAGGTGCGGGCCGGCATGGAGCGGCTCGGCGCCCGCGCCCGGGAGCGCGGCGTGAGCATCGCCATCCACACCCACGTGAACGCGGCCCAGTCGGTGACCCCGCTGGTGGCACGCGCGGCCCAGGCCATGCTCGACACCGGCATCCGCGACGTCCGCAACCAGGGGGTGCTGCTGCGGGGGGTGAACGACAGCCCGGAGGCGCTGCTGGACCTCAGCTTCGCCCTGCTCGACGAGGCGAAGATCATGCCGTACTACCTCTACATGTGCGACATGATCCCGGGCAGCGAGCACTGGCGGCTCTCGCTCGCCGAGGCGCAGCGCCTGCAGCATGCGATCATGGGCTACCTGCCCGGGTTCGCCACCCCGCGGATCGTGTGCGACGTGCCCTACGTCGGGAAGCGCTGGGTGCACCAGGTCTCCCGGTACGACACCGACCTGGGCATCTCCCACTGGACCAAGAACTACCGGACCGGGATCGAGGCCGGCGACCCGCTCGCGCTCAGCCGCGAGTACCCCTACTACGACCCGATCTACCTGCTCCCCGAGCATGGCCAGCGGTGGTGGCGGGAGCGTGACCGGGACCGCTCGCCTGAGCTGACCCTCGTGCCCTGAGACGGGTTGGCCGGTCACCCACGGAGCGTGAGCGGCAGCGACGCGAAGCCGCTGAGGGTGTTGTTGAGGCGCCGGCGCGGCTCGCCCGCCAGCGCCAGGGACTCCACCTGGCGCGCGAGCGCCTGCAGCAGGACCTCGCCCTCCAGCCGCGCGAACGCGGCACCGACGCAGGCGTGGATGCCGTAGCCCAAGCCGACGTGCCCGATCGCGCGGCGGCCGATGTCGAACCGCTCCGGGTCGGGCCAGCGCCGGGGATCCCGGTTGGCGGCCGCCAGGAACAGCAGCACCTTCTCCCCCGCGCCGATCCGGACCCCGGCCACCTCGACGTCGCGGGTTGTGGTGCGGAAGAACGTCTGCACCGGCGAGGCGTACCGCAGCGTCTCCTCGAACGCGGCACCGGCCAGCGACGGGTCCTCGCGCAGCCGCCGCCACTGCGCGCCATCGCGGGCCAGGCAGTCCAGCGCGCAGCCCAGGCCGATGACCGTGGTGTCGACACCGGCGGTGAGCAGCGAGCGGACCAGCAGCGCGGCCTCGTCCTCGGTGACCGCCCCCTCGCCGGCGCTGGCGTAGATGCGGTCGCCCAGCCCGCCCGGGATGAGCGCGTCCCGCGTGCAGTGCGCGGCGATCCACGCCGCCACCCCCTGAACCTCCGCCATCGAGTCGGCCAGCAGCTGGTTGTTGGGGCCGAACGCGTTGAACGCCATGTTCCCGTAGGCGAGCAGCTGGCCGCCGCAGTCCCCGTTGATGCCGACCGCGCGCGGGAACACCCGCAGCGGGTAGGCCTCGGCGATGTCGGCGACCCCGTCCACGGTGCCGCGCGCAAGCAGCTCGCTGACCAGGCTGTCAGCTTCACGGGCGAAATCCTCCCGCAGCGCGGCGATGGTGCGCGGGGACAGCGCCCGGGCGACCGCCTTGCGCGCCCGTGAGTGCTCCGGCGGGTCCGCCTCCAGCAGCAGGCTGGGCGGCCGCCACGGCTTCTCCTTACGGAAGTCGCTCAGGCCCACCCCGGCCGCGGACGAGTACGTCTGCCAGTCCCGCAGCGCCTCGTGCACCTCGGCGTAGCGGGCCATCCCCCAGATGCCGTAGCGCTCCAGCCAGACCACCGGTCCCGCTTCCCGCAGCTCGGTGTGGAAGGCGAAGGGGTCGCGCAGGAAGCCGTCGGCGAACGGGTCCAGCGCACAGGCTGGCGCCCCGCCCGGGCCCGCACCCGCCTTCGTGGTCTCCTGCATGGCGCCGCCTCCCTGTCATCGGTCCCGCACTGCCGATTGTGCCCGGGCAGGTGCCGGGCGGAAAGATGGCCTAGAGTCCCCGGGGTGGGCGAGTGGGCTGACATCCGGGGCGCCGGTCTGGTCTTCGAGGACGAGGCCGTGCTGGTGCTGAACAAGCCGGCCGGCATCTCCGTCATGGGTGAGCGGCACGAGACCGACCTGGTCCGGATGGCCGCCGCCGCGGGCGAGGAGCTGTTCCCCGTGCACCGGATCGACAAGGTGACATCCGGCGCCATCCTGCTCGCGAAGGAGCTGCGCTGGCACGGCCCGCTGACCCGCCAGTTCGCCGGCCGCACGGTGGGCAAGTCCTACCTGGCCATCACCCGGCCGGGCGGCCTGCCGCCGCAGGGCGTCATCGACCTGCCGCTCAGCACCGGCCGCAAGGGCCGGGCCCGGGTGGCCGCCCCGCGGGCCAGCATCACCACCGATGCCGCCGGCAGCAGGTGGTCGGTCCCGGGCGGCGCGGTCTTCGGTCACGTGCGGACCTATCCGTCCCTCACCACGTTCACCACCCTCTGGCAGGACGCGGGCCACGCCCTGCTCGCGGTTCACCCGGTCACCGGCCGCCGCCACCAGATCCGGGTCCACCTGGCCTGGATCGGCCACCCGGTCGAGGCAGACCCGCTCTTCAGCCCGCCGGGTTCCGGCCGCACCCTGCTGCACTCCTGGCGGCTCGCGTTCGACGCCGCCTGGCGGGGCGGGTCCCGGCTGCGGGTGGAGGCCGCCCCCGGGGATGATTTCTGGGCGCCGGTGCTGGACCGGCTGCCCGGGCAGGACCCGGCCGCCCTGCTGGCGGCGGCGCCGTCCCCGGATGGGGGGCCGTAGCAGCACCGAACCGCCGGTGCCAGGTCCGGCCCGGCGCTCGGCGGTCAGCGGCACGAGCGCCGCCGCGGCCAGTGGCAGTGCCCCGGCGGCCGCGAAGGCCACCGGGTAGCCCGCCACCCCGATGAGCACGGCCAGCACCGGCGGGGTGAGCGCGGCGAGCGCGTTCTGCCCGGTGTTCTGGATGCCGAGGGCGCGGCCGGCCCAGGCGGGCCCGGCGTACTCGGCGACGGCGGTGAAGGCGAGCCCGTTGGTGCTCACCACCAGCACCGCGGCGGCGAGCAGGATGGGCACCGCCAGCGCCGGGGCGAAGGCCGCCGCCAGCGCCAGCGCGATGAGCACGGCCGTGGTGGCCAGGGCGAGGATTCGCATCGGCCGCATCCGGCTGGCCAGCCGGTCCGACCAGTGCCCGGCCCCCAGCCGGGAGGCGGCCCCGGCCGCCGCCGCGGCCGCGAGCAGCGCCCCGGCCGCGGGCGCGCGCCAGCCCCGGGTGTCGACGAGGAAGACCAGCGCGAAGGTGGAGACGGTGAACTGCGGCACGACCAGCAGCGCGCTCGCGGCGTGGATCCGCCACAGCACCGGTGTCCGGTAGGGCGAGCCGCGCTGCGTGAGCGCCTGCCCGCCCGCGCGTGCCGGGTCACGCACGACGGCCGCCACCATCAGCGCAGCCGCCAGGCAGAAGCCGCCCAGGAAGATCAGCGCGCTGGCGAGCCCGCGGGCCGCCAGCGACGGCAGCGCGAGCGCGGCGACCGCCACGCCCAGCGGCTGCGAGCTCTGCCGGATGCCCATCGCCAGCCCGCGCTCATGGGCCGCGAACCAGCCCAGGATGAGCCGCCCGCTGGCGGCGTAGACCGCTGCCCCGGCCGCCCCGGCGGCCACCAGGCAGCCGCCCAGCGCGGCCGGCCCGCGCGCCTGGGTGCCCGCCAGCAGCACCAGCCCCGCCAGCGTCAGCCCGGTGGTGAGGATCAGCCGCTCACCCCAGCGGTCCGCGGCGGCGCCCCAGGCGACCAGGGTGAGCAGCAGCCCCACGGTGGGGCAGGCCACGATCAGCCCGGCCTGGGCGAGCGAGAGGCCGTCCGCCCGCAGGGCCGGTATCAGGTAGGCCAGCCCGTACTGGAAGGCGGAGCCGGCCGTCACCGCCACGGTGCCTGCCGCCAGCACCAGCCAGCGCCGCGCGCCGCGCCCGCTGGTCTCAGCATCACCGGACATGCTCACATCTTGATAATAACTGTCCGGATAATGAGACAACCGTGCCATTCACCATGATCCGGGAGGCCTCTCCGCCCCCTGGGCGGGCGGCCTTGAGGATCATGAAGTGCGGCTGCGGAGGAGAGCCACGGGCCGATTCGGGGTACGGGGAACGCATGGCACGCCGCAAGCCCGCCGATTCAGCGGTCCCGATCGGGCTCCAGGTCTCTGAGGCCGACGCCGCGGGGATAGACCAGGTGCTGGCGCGGCCCGAGTTCGCCGGGTGGACCCGGGCCGAGTGGTGCAGGGAGATAGTCCGGACGGCGCTGCGGTACTACCTGGGAAGCCCGGTGCCCGCCGGCAGGCAGCCCGCACCCGTGGCCGCCAGCGCCGGGCCGCCGGCCGCGGCTGGTGCTGGGTCTGCCGCGCCCGCGCTGCCAGCTGTCAGCGAGCCGGACCCTGGCGGCCAGGAGGCGCCCGGGCCGCCGGCCCCGGCTGACTGCCCGCACCCGCCCAGCGCCCGGGACTACGAGCGTGGCGTCTGCGCGGCCTGCGGGGCCGTCATCTGGGACTGAGCTCAGGTCCCGTTCCGGGTGCCGTCACCGGCCGTGCCGGTGGCAGGCTCCGCCGTGTCGGCGCCGACACCGGCGGCCACGTCCGGTGCTACCAGGTCAGCTGGTGCAGCCGCCGCTGGCGTGCGGCGCTGGGTGTACCAGAACCAGACGGCGCCCGCCACGGTGAGGATGCTCGCGACGTACATGTTGAACCGCAGCCCGAGGAAGTGCTCGGACGGGTCGACCCGCAGCGACTCCTCGAAGATCCGGAACGCCGAGTACCCGGTGACGTACAGCGCGAACAGGCCCGGTGGCTTGACCGGGCGGTGATGGCCCAGCCACACCAGGAAAGCCGCGAGCGCGAGGTCGAAGATCAGCTCGTAGAGGAACGTCGGGTGGAAGGTGCGGTAGGCCAGGTACCCGGGCGGCCGGTAGGCGACCGGGATCTCCAGCCCCCACGGCAGCGTGGTGGGGCCGCCGAACAGTTCCTTGTTGAAGTAGTTGCCGATCCGGCCGACCGCCTGCGCCACCAGCAGGGCCGGGGCGACCGCGTCCATGAACACGCCCACGTTCGCGTGATGCCTGCGCACCCGCCACACGCCGACCAGGGCGCCCAGCGTGATGCCGCCCCAGATCCCCAGGCCGCCGTCCCAGACGGCGAACACGCCCCACCAGTGGTGCGGGATGTAGGCCGGGGTGGTCAGGTCGAAGTAGATGCGGCCGCCGATGATCCCGGCCGGGACCGCCCACACGGCGACGTCGACGACCAGTCCCGGGTCGCCGCCCTGCGCCTTCCACCGCCGCTGGGTGATCAGGACCGCCAGCGCGATCCCGACGATGTACATCAGCCCGTAGGCGTGGATGAACGCCGGGCCGATGTGGAAGCCGTTGACCGGCGGGCTGGGGATGTACAGGGGCATGGACCGAGCGTAGCCCGGCCAGCCGGGTGCGGGTGCCCGGCCCCACGGGTTGGGCCCCTGGCATCATGGACCGGTGGAAGACTACGCCGAGCTCAACCGCGCGAGCTGGGACGAGCGGGCGCCCGCGCACGCGGCCTCCCCCGATTATGCGGTGGACCGGTTCGCCGGCGACCCCGGCTACCTCAGCGAGGTGGTGCGGTTCGACCTGCCGCTGCTGGGTGACATCAGCGGCCTGCGCGGCGCCCACCTGCAGTGCCACATCGGCACCGACACGGTCTCGCTGGCCCGGCTCGGTGCCAGCATGACCGGGCTGGACTTCTCCTCCGCCTCGATCGCGCAGGCGCGCCGGATCGCCGGCCTGGCCGGTGCGGATGTCCGCTTCGTCGAGGCCGGGGTGTACGACGCGGTCACGGCGCTGGGCGCGCAGTCCTTCGACCTGGTGTACACCGGGATCGGCGCGCTGTGCTGGCTGCCCGACATCGCCCGCTGGGCCGGTGTGGTGGCCGGGCTGCTGCGCCCGGGCGGGCGGCTGTTCATCCGCGAGGGCCACCCGGTGCTGTGGGCGCTCGACGACGCCAGGGACGACAGCCTGCTCGTGCTGGAGTACCCCTACGTCGAGCGCGCGGAGCCGATGGTCTTCGACGAGGGCGGCACCTATGTGGCGACGGATGCTGTCTTCACCCACAACCGGACCCACGAGTGGAATCACGGCCTCGGCCAGATCGTCACCGCGCTGATGACCGCGGGCATGGACCTGACCGGCCTCGCCGAGCACGACAGCGTGCCGTGGGAGGCCCTGCCGGGCCGGATGGAGCTGCTGCCGGACGGCGAGTGGCGGCTGGCCGACCGCCCGTGGCGGCTGCCCCACAGCTACACCCTGCAGGCCGTGAGGCGGCGCTGAGCCGGCCGGGTCAGCGGATGCGCCGGCCCATTTCCTTGCGGGGAGAACACGAAGGCCAGCGGCGCCGCCGGGGACAGCGGGTCGGCGCCCGGCGGGGCGAGGCGGTGCATCAGCCAGGTGCCCAGCCCGGCGCCGCCGAGGTAGGCGCGCAGCAGCTCAGCCACCCGCGTCCGCGGACAGAAAGAACACGGTGTCGCCGGCCGCCAGCGGTGTCTGGCCGTCCCTGGTGATCTGGTCCCCGTTCAGTGCCGCCACCACATGGGTGCCGAGCTCGAGACCGGCGGCGGCCGCCGCCTCCGCCACGGTGGCCGCGAGGACCTGCTCCGGGCCGCGGTGCCCGTCGGCCAGCGGCCCGAACCGCTGGATCGTCACCTCCGGCGCCGGCCGCGCCCGCGCCGCCTGGTAGTCGGCTGGCTCGTTGACGTTGAGGACCGAGTCCAGCCCGGGATCGAGCGCGGCCAGCACCGGGTCGGCGCGCAGCGCCCCCTCGTCCAGCCGCTCGACCACACACTCCTCGAACAGGAACGCGGGCCGCAGCCGCTCCTCCGCCACCAGCTTCGCGGCGGCCGGCGCCAGCGCCACCCGGTACGAGGCGGCCAGCGGCTGCGGATACCCCCGCGCCACCGGCAGCCCCACATCGGCCCCGTCCTGGGCCGCACGCAGCACCCGCCTGACGAACGCGGGATGCAGGAACGGCATGTCGGTCGAGCTGACGAACGCCACCTCGGCCCGCCCGGTCAGCGCCGCCAGCCCGGCGGCCAGCCCCTGCACCGGTCCCAGCCCCTCGCGCGGGTCATCCACGACCTCGGTCCGCGGTGGCAGCGCCGGCAGGTCCTGCCCCGGCGCCCGCACCACCACCACCGGCCCGTCGGTCACCCGCGCGATGATGCCGGCCGTCCGCCGCAGCAGCGTCGACCCGTGCCACTCCAGCGCCGCCTTGGCCGTCCCCATCCGCGACGACCGCCCGCCAGCGAGCACAACTCCGGCACAGCCCAGCACACTTCGATCGTATGCCCACGCCGACGGGCATCCCGTCAGCGCACGGGCAGGGCTGGCGGCGGGCGGCCCTACGACATGGCCGGATCCAGCATCCCCCTCCGCCGCCGGATCGTCGCGTCTATCCGGGTGAAGATCATGTCCACCACGATCCCCAGCACCAGGATCACGATCATGATCGAGATGGCGCCGGCCATGTCGCTCTGGTCCTGGGCGCTCGACAGCAGCACACCGATGGACGGCTGGCCGAGGATGATCACCAGCAGTTCGCCGGCCATCAGGCTGCGCCAGGCGAACGCCCAGCCCTGCTTGAGCCCGGCCACGAACGAGGGCAGCGAGGCGGGCAGGATCAGGTCCCGGTACATCGCGATCCGGCCCAGCCCCATGGTGCGGCCCGCCCGCAGCAGCAGCGGGGGGGTGTAGTCGACGCCGGTGATCAGCCCGTTGGCGATCGAGGGGGCGGCGCCAAGCACGATGACGAACAGGATGGCGGCGGTGTTGACGCCGAAGAAGATGATCGCGAACGGGAACCAGGCGATCGACGGCATGGTCTGCAGCGCGGTGATCATCGAGCCGACCGCGGCGCGCAGCGGCTTGATCCGTGACACCAGCGCCCCGATGACCACCCCGATGATGATGGCGAGCCCGAACCCGATCACCGCCCGCCGCAGAGTGGTCGCGATCGCATGCCACAGCAGCGCGGTGTGCAGCTGCGACCACAGGTCGGAGAAGACCGTCGCCGGGCTGGGCAGGATGGCGGGCGACTTCCAGCCGCTGAGGTAGACCAGCTCCCAGGCGCCGATCACGATCGCGATCGCCAGCAGCTTGGGCCAGGCCGCGGCCCAGATCTTCCTGGCGCGGCCGCCGGCGGTGTCGCGCGCCCGGGGGATTTCCAGGTTGTCGAGCCCGGCCAGGGCAGCGGCCTCCCGGCCGGCCGCGGTGGTCAGGCCGGTGGCGCCGGTGTCAGCTGCCATGGCGGACCATCTCCTCGCGCAGCCGGTCGGTGATCGCGGCGGCCATGCCTGCCACTTCCGGCGAGTCGATCCGCCGTGGGCGGCGGATCGGCACCGTGAACTCGTCGATGACCCGGCCCGGGCGGCTGCTGAGCACGACGACCCGGTCGCCCAGCCGGACCGCCTCACGCACGTTGTGCGTGACGAACAGCACCGTGAGCCCGCGCTCGGCGCAGATCCGGTCCAGTTCGTCGTGGAGCAGGTCGCGGGTCATCGCGTCGAGCGCCCCGAACGGCTCGTCCATCAGCAGGATCTCAGCCTCCTGGGCGAGCGCCCGGGCCAGCGCGGCCCGCTGCCGCATGCCGCCGGACAGCTCGTGCGGCCGCTTGCCCGCGAAGCCGCCCAGGTGCACGACGTCCAGCAGGTCGGCGGCGCGGCGCCGCCGCTGCGCCTTGGGCACGCCGCTCGCGCGCAGGGCCAGCTCGACGTTCCTGGCCGCGGTCAGCCAGGGGAACAGGGCCGGCTCCTGGAACATGAGCGCGACCCGCTGGCCGTCGGCGGAGATCTCGCCGGAGGTCGGGGCGTCGAGCCCGGCTACCAGGCTCAGCAGCGTGCTCTTGCCGCAGCCGGACGCGCCGATGAGGCAGACGAACTCGCCGGGCGCCACCTTCAGGGACAGCCGGTCCAGGGCGAGCAGCGCGGATGTGCCCCGGCCGAAGACCTTGGACACCTCGCTGACCTGGATCCCGCCCTGCGTGGCCGGCGCGCCGGTAACTGGCTGGAGACGGGCTGACGCCCCCGGAACCAGTTCCGGGGGCGCAGCGCCGTTCTGATGGGCAACACTCATGAACTCACCTGTGGCTGTCCGTCTGCTTTCAGCAGCGCGTTGAGCGGTCCGAGGTCATAGATGCCGTTGAGGTTGCTGACCGGCTTGAGCAGCCCGACCGCCACCGCGTGCTGGGCGTCGGCGCTCAGCGACGACGCGATCGGGTCGTTGGTGAAGTGCAGGAAGGTGAGCGACTGGCTGAGGACATCGGGCTTCAGCCCCTTGCCGAGCAGCTCGGTCAGCTCGGTGTTGGCCGCCTGGGCCGCGGCGGCCCCGTTGGCGTTGATGTAGCTGTTGGCCTCGATCTGCCCCTTGAGCAGCCCGTTGACCGTGCTCGGGTGGGCCTTCAGGAACGACTGGGTCACCACCAGGTTGGTCGTGACGAACTTGCCGCCCGGCCACAGGCTCGCCTCGTTCACCAGCCGGGTCCCGCCGTCGAGCACCATCTCGGTGGCGTAGGGCTCAGGTTCCCAGCCGCCGGCGATCTGGCCGGACTGGAACTCCAGCACCGCGGCCGAGTTCGGCTTGATCGGCTTGATCGGGACATCACCGCCGCCGGTCGGCGTGGTGGTCAGCCCGTGCTGCTTGAGCCAGTACCGGAGTGCCACGTCCTGGGTGTTGCCCAGCGACGGGGTGGCGAGGGACTTCCCCTTGAGCTGGCCGGCGCTGGTGATGCCCTTCTTGACCACCAGCGACGCGCCGCCGGAGGCCGCCCCCGAAATGATCCTGATGGCGGTGCCGTTGGACTTCTGCCAGGCGTTGATGGCCGGGTTGGGGCCCACGTAGGCCGCGTCGAGCTGGCCCGCCAGCAGCGCGGTGGTCTCCTCGGTGCCGGAGCTGAAGACGCTGGTCTTCAGGGTCACGTTCTTGCCCAGATCCTTGGCGAAGAAGCCCTTCTCCAGCCCCACCAGGGCGGGCTCATGCGTGATGTTGGCCAGGAAGCCGAGCCGCAGCACGACCGGGCTCGAGCTCGCGCCGGACGCCGCCGTCGACGAGGAAGAACTGCACCCGGCCGCCAGTACCGCGACCGCGGCTACCCCGGCCGCGAGAAGGCCTTTGCGCATACCCAGACACCCGCCCTATCTTTCCGACTAGTTTAGTAGGTAATAATTCCGATCGCTTTAGCAGGTAATACTGCCACAGCCCCCTCCCCCGCGCAAGCACACCACATTCCCTCAGCTCAGAGCTGCAGGGGACGGCCCGGCGGGCTGCCCGCCCGCGCCCGGTTGCCCGCTACGGAGTGGCGCTCACCTGCGGAGCCGCGATCTGGTGCCCGCGGAACAGGATCGCCGCCACCTGGGTGACCGTGTCCGTCCCGGCGTGGTACCCGCCCTCACCTTCCAGGCTGTTCATCATGGCCAGCGTGTAGCGGGCGCCAGGCCCGGCGAACCCGGTCGAGTCGATGATCCAGCCCGGCTTCTCCACCGACCAGCCATCCTTGTTCCCCGGGTGGTTGGCCGGGCCGGCCCCCCAGACGCCGAAGTGCTGAACGGGGGCGACGTGGCGCAGCTGGTCCACGAGGTAGTCGCGCAGCGACGCGGGCAGCCGGTCCAGCACATAGTTGATGAGCCGGCTCTCGTCGTTGGCCGTGCAGGTCATCTCCCCCCAGTAGGGCCCGGTCACGCCCGCCTGCGGCAGGTACTGGGCCCCGGTCAGGCCGATCCGGGGGAAGAAGCTGGTGTAGAAGGGCGCGCCGTATTTGAACCAGAGATCGTCGGCGGCGTTGTCGGAGCTCACGTGCAGCATCTGGTACATCACCGCGCGGTCACCGGCCGACAGGTGGATGACCCCGGCCTGGTCCTGGAGCAGCAGGGTGACCGCCATCGCCAGCTTGCTGGTCGAGGCCATATAGATCTGGCTGCCCGCGTACCTGTTCCGCCAGACCGCCCCGGTGGCCCGGTCACGCAGCACGATCCCGATCATGCCGGGCCGGTGCTTCAGGTACCGCTCCACCTTGGCTATCCGCAGCCGCATGGTGCACGAGAACCCGGCCGGGGCGCTGGGGCAGGGGGGCGCCTGCGTTGCCTGGGCCGGCGACGGGCTGGCTGCCGGTGCGGCTTGCCCCGCCTGCTGCGCGCCGGCCGCCGAGTTCGCGTCCGACCTGCCCAGCAGGCCACAGCCCGCCAGCGCCGTCACCGCCAGCGCGGCACCCGCCCAGGCGGCCGCGCCGCGCGGGAAACCCAGCGGGGATCCCCGGAAGCGAATCACGGAACCTGAGCATACGAACACCTGCGCCTGGTCCGGGCGGATCTGCGGGTATCGGCCGCGATCAGCTGCCGGCCGGCCCGTTGAACTCGATGCCCACCACGGACGGGAACTTCGTCAGGCACTCCTGCAGCTTGGCGAGGTCCCCGTCGCTGGCGTTGTCCACCCGGTACCGCACGTCGTACAGCAGGTCCGAGGCGAGGTGGTCGGTCGGCAGCGGCTCGGGGGTGGCCTGCGGCACGTGTGAGCAGGCGGCACGCACCTTGAGGCGGGCCGAGTTGGGGGTCTGCGGCTGGAACTGCACGACCGCCTCCTGCTTGCCGAACGCGGCGTCAAAGGAGGCGCAGCCCGCGCTGGCCAGCCCCAGGGCGAGCGCCGCGGCGAGCGCCGCCCAGGCGGCCGAATGCCAGCGGCGCGGGGCGGCGCGGGCGGGCGCCGGGGGCAGCGGATGGGGTGCTGGCACGGCTGCCAGCTTACGGCGGGCGGGGGCCTCGCCCGCACCGGGCCCGGGGCCACCCGGACATTGTCATCAACCCGCAGCCCGGGACACCCAGGTACGGTTTACCGGCAGAAGGGACAATGCTTACGTGAAGGCCCGAACGGTGATCCTCCAGACGCGGCGCACGCGCATCCGGCCCGCTGGCCGGTCGGCGCGCCCGGCGGGACGCGGTCGCCCGTGACCAGCTCCCCCGGGCCCGCGGACACCGGCGTGCTCGGCCCGCCGCCGGCCGGTGCGATGTCGGCGTACCCGCGGCCGGCCGCGGTCCGCCCGCACATCCTGGTGGTCAACGGCCGCAAGGTGCGGCATCCGGTCTTCGTGCTCGGCGCTCCGTGCTCGGGCGTCCCCCTGCTCGCCCGGGCGCTCAAGCGGTCCGAGGGCTTTCACCTCACGATGGGGCAGCGCTGGGTGCTGCCGGTCGTGCACGCGTTCGCCCGTAACCCCCAGCTTGCCCGCGGCCGGGCGGAGGCGGCGGCCACCGTGCTGCGGGACGCGTTCGCCCAGGGCTGGCAGGTCAGCCCGCACTGCTGCCTGGGATGCTCGGCGGCCTGCCGGGAGGCGGCCGGGGCCGGGGGCACCGGGCCGTGCGTGGGCGACCGGGTCATCAGCCGCTACGGCGACGCCAGCCCCGACCTGCTGTACTGTGCCGAGTCGCTGGTGGACGCCTTCCCCGACGCCCGGCTGCTGCAGATCATCCGCGACGGCCGGGATGCGGTGGCGGGGATGCTCACCGATCCGGGCGCGCTGACCTGGTTCCGCCCCGGTTTCGTGGACCTGGACGCCGAGTCCGCCCATCCGGTGATCGGCGTGGAGACCCAGGCGGACCGGGCCGGGTGGCCGGGGCTGTCGGTGGCGGGCAAGTGCGCGATGCGCTGGCGCGGCACCGTGCGGCTGATGGCCCGGCTGCGCAACGCGCTGTCGGCCGAGCAGCTCATCACCTTGCGCTACGAGGAGATGATCCGCCAGCCGGTGGCCGCGGCCAGGGCCGTGTCGTCGTTCATCGGGGCCGAGATCAGCCACCCGGAGCTGCGGCCGGGGCAGGACCCGGACGCCGAGCCCGGGGTGTGGCGGCGGCTGCTGAACCCGGCGCAGGCCGCGGAGGTGGAGCGGATCGCCGGCGACGAGCTGCGCCGGGTCGGCTACGGGGCCTGAACCGCGGCGGTCCGCTCCTGGGTGGCGAACTGGGTGTGGTAGAGCTCGGCGTACAGCCCGCCGGCCGCCAGCAGATCCTCGTGCGGGCCCCGCTCCACCACCTGGCCGTGGTCGATGACCAGGATCTGGTCCGCCTCCCGGATCGTCGACAGCCGGTGCGCGATCACCAGCGACGTCCGGCCGGCCAGCGCGGTCCTCAGCGCCCGCTGGACCGCGAGCTCGGACTCGGAGTCCAGGTGGGCGGTGGCCTCGTCCAGCACGACCACCGACGGCGCCTTGAGCAGCAGCCGGGCGATCGCCAGCCGCTGCTTCTCCCCGCCGGACAGCCGGTAGCCGCGGTCGCCCACCACCGTGTCCAGGCCGTCGGGCAGCCCGGCCACCAGCTGGTCCCAGATCTGCGCGGCCTTGCAGGCCTCGATGAGCTCGGCCTCGGTGGCGCCGGGGCGGGCGTAGGACAGGTTGGCCCCGATCGTGTCGTGGAACATGTGCGCGTCCTGGGTGACCACGCCGACCGCGGCGTGCAGCGAGCCCAGCGTGAGGTCGCGCAGGTCGTGGCCGTCGATCCGGACTGACCCCTCCCCCGGGTCGTAGAGCCTGGCCACCAGGTGCGTGATGGTGGTCTTGCCCGCGCCCGACGGCCCGACCAGGGCCGTGAGCTTGCCGGAGGGCGCGGTGAAGCTCACGTCCCGCAGCACGTCCTCCCCGCTGCCGGCCCGCTCGGGCATCGGCAGCGCGATCGACTCCAGGGACGCCAGCGACACTTCACTGGCCGACGGGTAGCGGAACGAGACGTGGTCGAACTCGACCGGCGGCGCGGGGGCGTCCCCGTTGCCGGTGGGGGGCGCGGGCAGCGGCACCGCTCCCGGCCGCTCGGCGATGAGTGGCTGCAGGTCGAGCACCTCGAACACCCGGTCGAAGCTGACCAGCGCGGTCATGACGTCCACCTGGACGTTGGACAGCGCGGTGATCGGGCCGTAGAGGCGGGCCAGCAGCGCGGTCAGCGCGACGAGCGTGCCGAGCTGGAAGGCCCCGCGGATGACCAGGCCGCCGCCGAGCCCGTAGACGACCGCCGTGGCCATGGAGGCGAGCAGGGAGAGCGCGATGAACAGCGTCCCGCCGTACATGGCGGTGATCACCCCGATGTCCCGGACCTTGGCGGCCCGGCCGGAGAAGACGCGCTCCTCGTCCTCCGGCTTGCCGAACAGCTTCACCAGCATCGCGCCCGCCACGTTGAAGCGCTCGGTCATGGTGGAGCCCATCTCGGCGTCGAGCTGCATCGACTCCCTGGTGTAGCGCTGCAGCCGGCGGCCGACCAGCCGGGCGGGGAGCACGAACATGGGCAGCAGCACCAGCGAGACCACCGTCACCAGCCAGGACAGCGACAGCATCGCGGCCAGCACCAGCAGCAGGGTCACCACGTTGGACACCACGTTGGCGAGGGTGGAGGTGATGGCCTGCTGCGCCCCGATCACGTCGCTGTTGAGCCTGCTGACCAGCGAGCCGGTCTGGGCGCGGGTGAAGAACGCGATCGGCTGCCGCTGCACGTGCCGGAACACCTGGGTACGCAGGTCATAGATGAGCCCCTCGCCGGTGCGCGCCGAGAGCCAGCGGGTGAGGACCGAGAGCAGGGCGCTGACGACCGCGAGCACCGCGACCAGGCCGGCCACCCAGAGGACGACCGCGGTGTCGCGCGGCAGGATGCCCCTGTCGATGATCGTCCGTAGCAGCAGCGGGACGGCCACCGTGATCACGGCCGACACGCAGGTGCACAGGAGGAACAGCGCCAGGGTCCACCGGTAGGGGCGGGCGTAGGAGGCGATCCGGCGGATGGTGCCCGGCTTCAGCTTCTGCTGCGTGATGGACCTGTCGCGGGTCAGCGAGCGGTAAGCGTGCCAGTTAGCGGCGGCCATGAACAGCCCAACACCGGCCCGGGCCAGGCTCTTCCCCTGTCCGCTGATGGTGAACCGGCGGGCATGCGCGATCATGGAGAAGCCACACCGGCCAGCAGAGGGACATATGTGAGCGCCGAAGCGCAGCCCAGCACCACACCCTGGACCGATCCCGGCTTGTTCACCGTCGCCCCCGGCGTGCACCGGGTGCCACTCCCGCTGCCCACCGACGGCCTGCGGGCGGTGAACGTCTACGTGGTCGAGGACGGCGACGGGCTGGTGCTCATCGACAGCGGGTGGGCGCTCGCCGAGTCCCGCCAGGCGCTGTCGGCGGCGCTCGCGGCGCTCGGCTGCGGGCTGGGGGACGTGCGGCACTTCCTGGTCACGCACGTGCACCGCGACCACTACACGCAGGCGGTGGAGCTGCGGCGGCTGTTCGGCAGCAAGGTGAGCCTGGGCGCCGGGGAGGCCGAGGCCATCCGGGTCCTGCTGGCCGGCGGCAGGCGGCCGTTCGAGCCGCAGCTCAGGCAGCTGCAGGCGAGCGGCGCCGGGGTGGTGCTCCAGCGGCTACGGGAGCTGGGGGCGCCGCGTGGCCGGCCGCCCGGCTGGGAGGCACCGGATGAGTGGCTGGCCCCGCACACCGAGATCGAGCTGAGCACCCGGACCCTGGGCGTGATACCAACCCCCGGCCACACCCAGGGCCACGTTGTCTTCACCGACGCGGGGAACGGGCTGCTGTTCGCCGGCGACCACGTGCTGCCGCACATCACCCCGTCGATCGGGTTCGAGCCGGTCCCGGCCAGCCTGCCGCTCGGTGACTTCCTGGAGTCGCTGCGGGTGGTCCGGGCCCTGCCCGATATGCGGCTGCTGCCCGCGCACGGCCCGGTCACCGCGAGCGCCCACACCCGCATTGACGAGCTCCTCGCCCACCACGACGGCCGGCTCAGCCAGTGCGCCGGGGCGGTGGCGGCCGGGGCCGGCACCGCTTATCAGGTGGCGTGCGCGCTGCGCTGGACGCGCCGGGGCCGCCACCTGGAGGAGCTGGACCCGCTCAACCAGATGCTCGCGGTGACCGAGACCCGGGCACACCTGGAACTGCTCGCCGCCCAGGGGCGGCTGACGGTCTCCTGGGACGGCGAGGTGGCCGTCTACCAGCAGCCCGGCGCCGGCGTGCGGGGGCAGTGACCACCGGCCGCTGCCCCCGCCCCGCGGCCGGCCCAGAAGGTCCTGATGGCTATCTCGGCCGCGCCCGCCGATCCCGCGGCGGCGTTGCCGCACCGTGACCACGGCAGGCGGGCACGGCCCGGTCAGGGCTGAGTGGATCTGCCGCGCTGGAGTGAGGCCTGCGCCTGGCGCTCGGCGGCCGCCTGCTGCTCCAGCGTGTGGCCGGGCGCCTGGGCCAGCAGCTCCTTGGTCGCCCGGGCGGTGGCCGGGTCCAGCGCGAGGATGGCGGCGGCGAGGTCGCCGACCGAGGCGTCGAGCTCGCCGGCCGGGACCACCATCTCGGCGAGCCGGAGCGCGCGGGCTTCGGCCGCGCCCACCGAGCGCCCGGTCAGGCACAGCTCCAGCGCCCGCGGCAGGCCGACAATGTCGACAAGTGGCTTTGTCCCCATCAGGTCGGGCACCAGGCCCAGGGTGGGCTCGCGCATGGACAGCCGCGCGTCGTCCGCGAGGACCCGCAGGTCACAAGCGAGCGCGAGCTGGAACCCGGCGCCGATCGCGTGCCCGTGCACCGCGGCCACCGACACGATGGACGGGTCGTGCAGCCAGCCGAATCCCTCCTGGCAGGCGGCGATCCAGTCCTCGAACCCGGGATCGGCGGGGCTGGGCAGCGGCTCCTCGCCTTCCACGCCCTCGCCGCCGAGCAGCCGCAGATCGATCCCGGCCGAGAACGTGGGGCCTTCGCCGCGGATCACCACGACCCGCACACTTGCCGGCAGCGCGTGCCCGATGGCCGCCAGGCAGCGCCACATGCCGGGTG
>Ga0335079_10000746_pt1 | contig 36948 bp, 28 predicted proteins | sample Lox_Sample_33_FD_206719 | JGI IMG/M metagenome (GOLD analysis project Ga0335079, IMG submission 206719) | Soil microbial communities from Loxahatchee National Wildlife Refuge, Florida, United States - Lox_Sample_3.3 | ecosystem: Environmental > Terrestrial > Soil > Wetlands | place: USA...
ACAAAATGAGTGACCAGCTTCGCGGAGGATTGCACGACAACGCTGTAGCTGAACAGAGCCGTGCCCGCCAGCAGCAAAATTGTTCCGAGCTTGACGTACTTTTCGGCTTTGAGTTCGCCGAAAACGTGCGTGTAGAGGGTGCTCAGGGCAAAGTAGAGGAAAACCGTGAGGATCGCGTCGGAGTAGTAATAAAAATAGCGATATTGGAGGGACTTGAAGCCGTGCTCGATCAGAATATAGTAGCGGCCGATCTCGGAGGCCATCAGGCCTGCTACATATAAATTCAGAAGAAAATATCGACGGAGCGCCTGACGTTTGTATGCGCACACCAGTACGGTGGCCTCGCAGAGGAGACCCACGAACCAGATGAACCATGCAAATGGACCAGGCACGTTCCTACCTTATCTACGCCCCCGATCCACGATGAACAAGGAGAATCAGCCCTTGTTCAAGCTGTGGTCTTTCACCAGGGCGTTGGTGGCGCCGGCGCGCTGCCCGCTCTCCATGGTGTCGGCGGTGCCGGTGCGCTGCCTGCTTTCCAAGGCGTTGGCGGCGCTGGGGCGGAACCTGCCGCCATCATCACCGAGCCGTCGCCGTGGGTCGTAACGATCGTCTTCAGGCCCATTGCAGCCACGAGAACGACCATGACGAACAACACTACCGCGAGTTTCCTGGACATTTTGAGGCCTCCGAGATGGAAAAACACCCGGAGACACTCTAATCCCAAAATCTGGGATGTCAAGCAAATGTCAAGTGCTTCGCGGTACGGACCTGTTCCGTATCGGTACACAGGAGACGACTGACAGTTTCGCCGAGCTTTCGCTCGTCGCCTGCGGAGCCGCTCTTGCGTACGTGGCCAGACTAGGTTCTGGAACCTGCCCGGTCAACGGTACAGTAGTACCATAACTTTTGGTACTCGACCTGCCGTGCTCCCTGAAAACAGCTCTTCTAACTTCTTGGGACGATCAATTACTGGCCTCATGCCCATAGTGCAGCAACAGCAAGAATCGTTGCAGAAGCACCAAACCTGGCGCTCTCTGCCGACGCGCGATGAACAACGGTTTCTGGCAAACAGGGTCCAGGACATTCCACAGAATTCCCACAGATCAACCGCAATTTCAGGAGCCTCACCCGCCCGATCACTCATCTTTTGCTCCTGAAAAGTTCGCTTCGATACGGAAAAATGCAGCGAATGTATTTAACCAAATGGTTAAATAACGCTGCGCCTTGACATCCATGGGAACGAGTTCGTAGCATAAAGAATTGTTTTGTGCCGGCGTAGCTCAGTGGTAGAGCGAGGGTCTCATAATCCCTAGGCCGTGGGTTCGATTCCCACCGCCGGCACCATTTATAAAGTTATATAAGTTGATAACTTACACACAATCTGGGCCGTCTACGTTCCACAGGCGTTCCAAGTGCCGTTAGTCAATCGCGCAAAGAGGCGGCGTGGCGGTGGAAACCGGGTCCTCCGAAGCAAGGCCTGTCGGAAGGGTAACGCACCTGGTCCCGAACCCGATTTCGATGCTTGGTGGACTTTGTTGAATGTTGCGAAAAATAACTTATTTTGATGGAACGGTTTGCGGGCGTTGTTTGAAAGCTGTTGAGCTCTTTTGAAGATTAGGGAAACGACCGCTACAAAATCGTCTACACCCTTCGATTCCCTTATGGCTACTTCTACGAATGGCGCGTTTTCCGTCCATTTGCGTTTCCCTGTTATCAGGCCCTCCCGGTGACAGTGCCGATCATCGGTATGTCTGGAACTCTCGCGCGTCGAAGAAAATGCCCCGGAAACAAATCTGGGACACAACGACTTCGAGACGGTGTCCGATTATCGCATTTCCTGTCGGCTTTGGAGTTGTGCATCCCTTATTCCATTGGGAACTATGCAAAGCTGTTTCGCAGTAGAGCCGCTGGCCCATAACAAGAGGTCGGCACCGGGGTTCCCGTCGAATGATCCAATTCCCGCTACTAGCAAGGCTGGCTGAAGTGAACCAAAAGCCGGGCAGCTACTCGTCGGAACGATCGTATGGGAGAGCCAGCCCTGAGTGGCACCATACGAAAAGCGCCAGGCCAGGCTGGTGAAATCGTTTCCTTCGTAGGTGAAGCTGTAAAGCTGCGCGATGTCGGCATTTCCATCGCCGTCGAAGTCTGCCACGTATAGGCCCGACAGGGAATCCGTAAGGGACACCGGTAAAGGCTGCCAGTTGCCTAGAGCACCACAAGTTACCTGCCACTTACCGCTCACGATGGCAAAGACATCGGTTTCTTTATTGCTGCCACAAATCGAGAAATGCCCGAAGCGAAGGCTGGGGACGCGGAAGCTGGAGCTGTTCACGTGATTGAACGGGCCGGAGCCGCCGGAAGATACATACCAATAGGTTCCAGTGGTGTAAAGAATATCGGCATGGCCGTCGCCGTTGAAATCGCCGACCGCAAGATCCGCAATGGTCGCTCCCGCCGGCAAGGTGTTGAGGACCTGCCAATCCGAAATCCCGCCCCAGGAAACAATCAGGCTGCTGTCCTTAATAGTCACCACATCAGTGCGTCCATCGCCGTCAAAATCGCCTAAGAGAAGGCTTTGCATGTTGCCGGTGTGCTCGCCGCTCAAATAGCGCCAATCCGTAACACCGCCCGGAGAGTAGAACCAGGTGGTTCCGGTAGCGAGGAACAAATCCTGAACGCCATCGCCATCGAAATCGCCAACGCCTAGAAAATTCGTGGGATTCTCAACGGACCATTCATTGCCGCTGATGGTCAACTCACTGTCGGACGAACTGTAATAGGAAGGGTCGCCGCCTCCATAGCCGTCTTCCTTGATGGCTTTGTCCTTGGATTGCTGGCTAACATTGTTATGAAACGAATCTGGTTCGGCACACGGCAGTCCTCTTAGTTCAAAATTCTCGCGGTTTTCTCCGAGGAACGTGTTCCAGGCAATTTCGATGTGGTAACCGGCCCATCCGCCATAGCCCTCGCCTCCAACGTTTAGGGTTCCATGCATATCGAAGTCCTGTTCGGGACCTTGTTGCAAAGGTGTGTTTGAGTAGGAAGGCGCATCAGAAAGCACGAGATTGTCCGATGCGCTGTACTGTTGAGTGGGATAGGACTCGTTGCCGGAGATAGCGTGACGATTGTACAGAAATGTGTTGCCGAGGACCGTAGCGCCTCCTCCATAACTGACGTTCACTCCATAGCCGGCGCTCTGCGTGGGATTGTGGTGGACAAAATTACGCTCGACGTGTGTGTCGAGCGAGGCGGGAGCAGCGGGAAAGAAAAAGCCGGTATTTGGATCAAAAACGCCGGGTTGGCCATTCACACAGGTCACGCTTTCCGAAACCCCGCCATTGGACCTTACCGCGCCGTTCTCCCAAGCAAATAATTCATTGTGATCGACAATGACCTCCGTCGCTGGACTCCAAGCCCCTTCTGGATCCAAAACCTTGTAAACAAAGATTCCGTGCACATTCCCGTGCGACCACGGCGCCGTGGTGCCAGTGGGCCCTTCCAAGCGCAATCCAGTGATCCGCACGTAGCTTCCGACCTGTATCATCGATATATTCCCCGTGGGATTGTTGGTGTATTGACCCAGGAGCAGCGGCCCCAAATTCGTGCCCCGGCGGTCACCTCGAAGGGTCACTCCAGTTGGAATGTCAAGGGAAACAGTCTCCTTATTCTTATTCTCGTCGATCTGAATATCGTGGACCAAATCCGTGAGGTTGATACATTGCAGTATTGGGTTTCCCGCCCAATCCCTTGGTTGGGCCCCAGACGCACCAATACAGCTGCCGACGCCCGTGACGACTACGACGTTACCCCACGCTGTTCCATTGTTCTGCAGAGCGATTTGATTGATTTGATTCACAGCGTTCAGGAGCTGGCCCACGTTCGATACGGCCCAAAAGCCGCTCGTCGGGTAGGCGCCTAAGTGATCCGTGGCGAGAAGGTCCCAAAATTCGGAATCGGTCAGATTCCGGGGAGCGACAACCAGTGGCGTGCCGTTGTCGCTGCGTCCGTTTTGTAGTTGGACGACGAGTTGTGTGGGTGGCGGCGAACAGGCCGATGGGTCCATGCAACGGCTGCTCGCCAGGATGATGCTGTCACCATCCAAGGCAAAAACGTCGTTTACGGCTTGAGTTGGCGTGGTAGCAGCCGGCGGGGCAACGACAGGCGGAGTCAGGAGCTGGAGCTGGTAAGTTCCAGCGGGCGTGAGGCTGGTGGTTGACGCAGCGGCTGCAGCCAGCAGCGGTTGGCTAATGCCTGTGGATTGAACGATGCCAATCACTTGACTGCCCGCATGGAGGATGACTTCGTGTCTGCCGTTGTTTAGCTCTTCTACAACAATCGAATGCGCTTGGCTGCAATCATTGAGAAATACCGATGGTCCGACTGGCGCCGCTGTACTCGCGACCATGCTCACGTTCTGAAGCAAGACTGCGTCCACTGGCAGTCCGGGCACACCTGCCGCACCCGCTCCGATCGGCAAAGGCGCAGGCGTTGCCGGTGGTGCGCCATAGTCCAGGCATTTGCCATGGAAACTCAGGTCTGGTGTTCCAGCTGTTGCCTCGTATGCTGGCGCTCCCTCGTAACTCCGTATCATAAAGGGCGGCTTTGGAAGTGGAACAATGGTTGAGGGCGGAAGATTGGGAGGCAGTGCTATAGCGACAGGAGCCGGAGATAACGATTGCGCGGAGGCTGTGGTGAACAGGCATTCATTGGCGATCACAAATGACAGGCCGCAGGCGAGAAAGAGCACACGCCGATAAAGGGAGGCGAATCGCTTAAGTAAAACCGAGTTTTGGGGCCCGCTGAGCCGCTCAGGATGCCCAAATTGGGTGAGCCCGATTTTCCGTAACCCAAAGGAATTCATCAGAATTCTCCTTCCGCTAGCAATTTCGGCAGTGCGAGCCACTTCCGCGGCTAAGCTCCTCACTTAGATAAGAAAAAGTCCGGCAAATCTTTCAGCGGCGCAAAGGAGCGTGCGTGGCAATGGGGCAACGGCTAGTCAAGAATAGAGATCGCGACGCGCTCAAGGGCGAGACCTTCGTGTAGAATCCCGCTATTGCGTTGAGCCTGGGCCAGATCTAAATGGCAGAACTGAAGAAAAACTGGGCATTGAATCAGGATGCGTTCCGGAAATTTCTTGGCTGGCTGGATGCCGGTGTCGAGTCAAACGGCAAATCCTACCTAGGGATGCGGCACAGGCTGGTGCTCTACTTTGACCGTAAGAACTGCTCCGCGCCGGATGACCTCGCCGACGAGACGTTGAATCGTGTTGCCCACAAGCTGGAGGAGAAAGGTCAGATCACGGACGTGACGCCGGCTCATTACTGCTACATCACCGCAAAGTTTCTGCTTTTGGAGCACGCGCGTGAACGTGCGAAGTCACCTCAAAGCATTGAGGCGGTCTCGCAACGTGGGCTGACGATCGGCAGCTTGGCTACCACCCCAGTAGCCGACGGGAGAGCCATCGCTCGCGAGCAGGTTCTTGATTGTCTGGACCGATGTCTAGACGAATTGGCGCCAGGCGATCGCGAACTGATTCTTGAGTACTATCGCGGTGAGCGGCGGGCAAAAATGGAGAGGCGGTCGGCTCTGGCCGCGCGTGCTGGCCTTAGCCCCAATGCGCTGAGCATAAAGGCGTGCCGCATACGAAATAAGCTCGAGGAATGCGTCAGGGAATGCCGAGCCCAAGGATGACGGATTTTCGCGATTTTTGTCTTATACAAGAGGGATGATGCCGGAAGCCGAACAGCCTGAACCAAACGAGGAACTGCTCACTCGTTACCTGCTCGGTGCGCTCGACCAGGCAGAAACAGAACGCTTCGACGAGCGGAGCTTCACCGACGACAGGTTCGCTCTCCAGCTCGATATCGCGGAACACGAACTTGTCGATGCGTTTCTCCGCGGCGAGCTCACCGGCGACGCCTTAGCGCGTTTCCATGCCCACTATCTCGCTTCGCCGAAGCGGGCTGCCAAAGTCGCGCTCGCCCGAGAGCTGCAGCACTTCGGGGAACCAGTTACGGGATCCCCGCGGGAGACTGGGAGGGCTGAGAGCAAAGAGCCGAGCGTTTCCGGCGTCCGCGGATGGTTCACGGTTCCGAGGCTCGGACTCCAATGGGCGTTTGCCTGTGTGGCAGCGGCAACACTCCTGGTGGTGGGCTATCTGTTTGTCCAAGACCTCCGACTACAGAACGAAATCGAAGGAGCCCGAACTGCCCGAGCCGCCATAGACCAGCAGAATCGGGATCTGCAGCGACAAATCCAGGACCAGCAGATAGCGAATGAGCAAATGTCGAGCGAGCTCCAGAGTTTGCATCAAGCGCAGACAGCTGTGGACCAAATCAAGGCGGTCGCCGCGATTTTGATGCCGCCGTCCAGAGGAGCCGGCAGAATGGAAACGGTCTCGCTAGCTCCTGACACATCACTGCTAGTGTTGCTCGTGAGATTGGAAGCAGATGAGTTTCCTGTCTATAGCGTCGAGCTGAAAGATCCGAGCACAAATCGGGTTGTCTGGCAGCGCAAGAATTTGAAGGCGGAGGCATCCGGTCCTGTCAAAAACTTGTCGGTCAGCCTGCCGGCATATCTGCTCAAGCAGCAGTCGTATGACTTACAGCTAATGGGAGTTCCGCAGCAAGGTTCGGCCGAACTTCTAAGCGATTATGCTTTCAAGGTGGTGATAAAGTAGCGCCACAGCTGAGTTGACGTTTTGTGTTTAGGTGCCGCGATGCGTTCCAAGGTCCGTTCCTTTCGTCCTTTCCTTTCGGCGAGCGTCTATATTGGTTTGCTTGCGTGCCTCCTAGTTGGTCTGGGGTGGACTACTGCAAGCGCACAGTCAACGCCATCGGCTCAAAGCAAACCTACTCTGCTTGCACCAGGCAGTCGCATTTTGCAGGGCGTAAACGATACCGAGATTCATCATTACCAGCTCGAACTAGAAGAGGGGCAGTGTGCCTCTGTGGAAGTAGAGCAGCGGGGAGTTGATGTATCGGTTCGGCTGCTTACCCGTGACAACGAAGTGGTCGTGGAGGTGGACGATCAGTTGGGCAAGCGTGGGACCGAACAGCTCGAGATCATCGCCGATCATCCAGGCTCGTACAGCATTGCGGTGAAACCCAAGTGGAGGGCTGCCGGCGGCGCTTATGAAGTCCGTTTGGCGGGAGTGCGAAGCGCCACCGAGCAAGACCGCTCCCTGTATGAGGTCCGCCGGCTACGCACCGAGGCCAAACGGCTATTTGTGGCTGATAAGCACGAAGAAGGGCTTCCGCTCGTCCAGCGTGCTCTGAACCTCGCGCAGCAGGTGTTGGGCACCGACGATGTATACGTCGCGGTGCTGACCAGAGAGGTCGCCGACGTCAACTATAACCTGGCCAGATCTCGCGAGGCCCGAGCCGGCTTCGAGAGTGCCTTGCAGACCTTGACAGCTAAAGCTGGCCCCGAGCATCCGCAGACCCTTTACGCGAAAGCTCGCCTGGGTTCGGTCTATACCGCCCTGGGAGAGTACTCAAAGGCTGACGAGATGCTGAGAGCGGCTCTGGAGGGGGAGGAAAAGACTTTCGGCGAAGACGATCCGATCCTCGCGGGAACACTAAAGAGCCTGGCGTTTCTTCATGACAGCCGTGGCGATTTTGCCAAAGCCGAGCAGGAGGACTTGCGGGGACTGGCAATTCTAGAACGTCTGGGTTTGACAGATCAGCTCGCCTATGGAGAGTTCCTAAACAACTTGGGAGTCATTTATAAGGATCTCGAGAGTTTCGACAAAGCCGAGGTTTACTTCGAGCGCTCCGCTGCTTTCGAGGAAAAACACTACGGAGCAGAGAGTCTGAGGCTTTCCCAGGTTCTGAACAATTTGGGAATCGTCGCCCGCCAAAGAAAGGACTATCCCGCTGCGGAAAGGTATTTCCTCAAGGCGTTGGCAATTAAAGAGAAGCACCTGGGAGCGAGCCATCCTCAATATGCGGCGGTTCTGATGAACCTAGGTAACGTTTATGCCGCCGAAGGCGATTACCGCAAGGCGCTGGACACCCATCTCGACGTGCTGGCGATTTACGAAAAGGCGCTCCCTCCCGGGGCGTTTCCGCCCATTTCGCCACTCGCCAACGTCGCTCGGGACTACATTGCTCTGGGTGAGTTCGATCGTGCAAACAAAACCCAGGCAAAACTAGAAGCTGCGCTGGAGCAAGATATCGAGTTCAATCTCGCCGTTGGCTCGGAGCGACAAAAGCTCGCGTACCTGGATTCTGTAGCGCAACGGACCGCGCGAGCTATTTCATTGAACCTGCAATCGGAGCCCGACAATTTAAAAGCCACCACACTTGCTGCAACGGTCCTGCTGCAGCGCAAAGGCCGCCTGCTGGATGCCATGACCGATAGCCTGGCTGCCTTGCGTAAACACTCCGACGCGGAGGACCAGGTGTTACTGGACGAGCTAAAAGACACCAGCACGGAATTGGCGCGCCTCTCGTTGCGCGGGCCTCGTAAGCAAACCATGGAGGAGTATGGGAAGGGGCTTCGCGATCTACAGGACCGGAAGGAAAAACTCGAAGACACTATTGGCCACCATAATGAAGAATTTCGCGCACGATCGCAGGAAATAAGCTTCGACGCCGTGCAGCGGTTAATACCAAGTGATGCGGCGCTATTGGAGTTCGCCGAGTATTCTCCGTTCAATTCCAAGGCTCAAACCGACGCGGAGCAAAACGGAAACTTGCGGTACAGCGTTTACGTCCTGCACCGAACCGGCAGTCCAAAAGGCATTGATCTGGGCGAGGCCAAAGACATTGACAGCCTAATCGAAAAGCTCCGAAGCCAGCTCCGCGACCCTGGCCGCGCGGACCTACGCGAAGTGGCTCGCGCACTTGGCGACAAGGTTTTTCGGCCGATGGAAGCACTTCTCGCCGGCGACAAGCACCTTTTGATCTCACCCGATGGCCAGCTCAACCTCATTCCGTTTGAAGCTTTGTCCGACGCTCGCGGCCGTTACCTGATCGAGGGGTTTTCCATCACGTATGTGACCACCGGACGAGATTTGCTCCGCATGGAGGTGCCGCGGCCCAGCAGGAGCGCTCCGGTGTTGGTAGCTGATCCGCTGTTTGACCAACCGAGCGAGACCGCGACGGCCAGCGCTGCCAACATTTCATCGAAAGCTGCGGCTGAAAGATCGATTCGCCGCAGCGTCACGACGGGTACAGACCTGTCGACCTTATACTTCGCGCCCCTGGCTGGCACCAGGGCCGAAGCACACAGCATCCATGCTTTCTTTCCAAAGGCGCGAGAACTTACCGGCGCAGCAGCCTCGGAGACCGCGCTCGATCAACTCGCGGGTCCGGAAATTCTACACATCGCGACGCACGGATTCTTCTTGGACGACGCTGGCCAAGAGGGCGCAGGAAATCGCAACGGCACAACTCCAGGACCACCTGAATCCAGCTCTGATCCAGAAAACCCGTTACTCCGCTCCGGATTAGCATTGGCCGGGGCAAACCTCATTAAGGACGGCAAAGCGAACGGCATCCTCACGGCCCTGGAAGTCTCTAATCTGGACCTGTGGGGCACCAAGTTGGTGGTGCTTTCGGCCTGCGACACCGGGGTCGGCGAGGTGAAAAATGGGGAAGGCATCTATGGGCTGCGGCGGTCCTTTTTTCTGGCGGGTACGGAATCTTTGGTGATGAGTCTGTGGCCGGTCAGCGACTATGTGACCCGGGAACTGATGGTCAGCTATTACGGCGGACTCCGTCGCGGCCTAGGGCGTGGCGAGGCTCTGCGGCAAGCGCAGTTGGCCATGATGAAACGCAAGGGCCGCCAGCATCCCTTCTATTGGGCCAGTTTCATCGAAGCCGGCGAATGGGCCGACCTCGCAGGTCGGCGATAGCGTCCGGCGATTGACATCTTGTCCGGCAATTCTCTGACCGGTTTGCCTTTGTTCCAAACAATTTAATCCGTAGCACTCTCGGTCCATCCATTTCCCTTCTCCGCATGCGCTAACTACCGCACCTCACCTCCTCAAACCCGCGCGGCGATTTGCGCCATGAAATGTTTTCGAGCGCTTTCTCTTATATCGGTAAGAGCGTGGACCGGAACGCAGCTCGCAATTGGTTGCCTCGAAACCCACTTCTGTCCAGCGCCAAAGTCCGTGAGGAGATCGCCCATGCTAGGTCTTGCTCAGAAAACCGTTGCCGGAAGCGTTTTGTCCTTCTCGAGCACGAACCCGGGGTTAGGGCACAGGACCGGCGTGCAAGCCCACACCCGAATGAAGCCTCTCGTCTGGGCCAGCTCAATCAAAGTAATTGCAGTAGGCATCGCTTTCGTTTCCTTCATCTCACCCGCCTTTGCGACTTTTCCCGGGCAGAACGGACACATCGCCTACAGCGTATGGTCTGCGCAGGGAACTTCCAACCCGTCGGTAAGTTCCAACATATTCCTTACCGATTCTGGGCAGCTTACTCAATCAACCAGCACTCTGATTGGACAATCCACGTTTTACTCGTATGATTCCGGCCCGGCCTGGTCTCCTGACGGCAATTGGATAGCATTTGTCCGCTCGGTCGATGACGTTGCCACAATTGAGATCATCGGAAAACATGGTACGGGTTTGCGCCCGGTCTTGAACGTAGCCGCCATTCCAGCTGCGCTGCCCTTTCCTCCTCTTCCATTCCCAACTCTGTTCCATATTACCTCGTTGGCCTGGTCTCCGGACGGTCAGAAAATTTCCTTTTTTGTTAACCACAGTCCTGACGTCGGTACTGGAATCTGGACGGTCAACGTGGACGGGTCTGGACTCACCGAAACCGTCATAGGCACACGTTCGGACGGAGCCCCCACGTTGCTGAGCCCGCTCGTTAATAGCTCAGGGTACGCAGCTGGCATCCGACTAGCGTGGTCCGTCAGCAATCAACTGGTCTTTGCCTGCAGCTTTCGCTCCGCCACAGGCTCCGGACTTCCGCCAATCGACTTTTGCGTGCTTGATGGCTCCACGGGAGCCATCACCCAACTGAAAGTCAACTTTCCAGACGGAACTCAGGGCATTCCACTGAACGGATTCTACCCAAGCGTGGACTGGTCACCCGATGGCGGAAAAATTCTGTTCAGTGCCCATCTCCAGTCCAGCAGTGCTACCTCCCAACTGTTCACCATCAACGCAGACGGCACAGGTCTCACACCGCTCACCAACAAAGATGCTAGCGCGTGCCCTTCGACCGCTTTTGATTCAGCCCGCTACTCGCCAGACGGGCAGTGGATCGTAGCCATTGTGTCGCACTATGCTCGGGTTCTTCCATTCCTCGCATGTGCGCCCACCGCTCTCAACGCTCAACAAGCCAACTTAAATTCGTACGAGGCTCTCGCAGTTTTGAGCGTTCAGGGCGGAACTCCGTCCGTCCTCACTTCGAGCCCATTTCTTGTGGTTGCAGGTGTGGCGGAGGATGAATCATCCAGATCTCCCTTCCTGGGCTGGCAGCCCATTCCCCAGGCCCTGACTGTCAACCTCGATGACGGGCACGGCGATCCTCTCAAAGGAATGAAAGTCGAGCTCCGGGCAATAGACGACACGGTTTTGGACGACAAACCTATCAACACGGTAGGAGGTACGTACGTCTTTCAGAACGGCGCCTCCTACTCTGGGTCCTTCCTCGTCCGCGCGACCTTGATCGATAACACCGCACCTTCCGGGTCGCAACCGGCTTTTGACATTCGCTATGCCGATGCACCTACGGGCCCCGTGTGGAGTGAAATTAAGATCGGCCTAACAGCGCAGCCGATCACTGTGCCTTTCTCTTTCTCCAGCGACGAACCGAATCTTTCGGCGGAAGGACCCGCCTTGCCAGCGGACGGCGTCAGCCGTCTGGCTGATATGGCGGCTATCGCTTTTCGAGTTCACCAATACGTAGATTGGATTCGGGCGCGGCTCACGCCTTCCGCTGCTCCCACAGTTTCCTACTTCACGTTTGCTAGCCAGGATCCGGACAATGGGAACCCGATCGAACCAATGAAGGGCGCCTATTACAATCATGCTGACTTGCCCGTCACCCCGAAAATTGTGATGGACGCTGCGTATTCCTCGTATTCAGACCGCGACGGCAATGGCAACGATGATGGGCCGTTCGTCGAATGGCACGAGTTTAATCACCACTTATATAAAACTCTTATAAATAGCAGAGCCACCTGCATTTCACCATACAAAGTCCATGCGGGTTATCCAAATCCAGATACCTGTGATTCTCTGGACGAGGGGTTTGCGGAGTTTCTTCCGACGCTCGCGAGCCGCGACCTACTGGGAGCTCATCTAGTCCCAGATGGAGACGGCTTCGATGTTGTGCTTAATTCCTCTTATAGTTATCTTTGGGACCTCGAACAACCGACCTATTGCTGGTGGCAGCGCGGGAACTACTCAAATGGAGATCCCATGGGTGCCGAAGAGTTTGCAGTAGCTGCCCTATTTTGGGACTTGGTCGTTCGCAGTGGCAATACGTTATCCTCGGGAATCATTACCCCTAGTGGCGCAATCTCCGACGTCACCTATACCAACAGTGGCCCGAACATTCCAATTAGCCAGCTCTGGGCCCAGTTGACTTCGACCAATCCCGCAACAGTCTGGGACATTCGAAAATTCTTCGGTAATGCGCCACTTACGATTGATCTCGATGGCGACGGAGTGCCAGACGTCGCACCCATCGATATCCCATTCTTAATGCATGGTTTCTATCCTGTCGATAGCGACCAAAGTGCGGGCATCGCGATGACCGACAACACTTACTTTTACGACGTTGGCTATGCTCAGCGTAAGGGGGCTTTTGCACGCGACGCTTACGTTGGGCAAAGCGCTCACTACACCTACAATGCTGCAGGAACCTCGATTCCACCTACCATCGTTCCTCGTTTCGACGTGCCTGCGGTCCCAAATTCCAACATCGGGCTTACGGTTCTGGATTCCTTGGGCGCGCCTCTTTCCGGCGCAACAGCGAACCTGACCATCAACTATCCAGGCGGGACAGCGTTCATCAGCCGGCAACTGGATAGTACGGGCCTGATGTACCTGGAGTTGCCTCCTTACTTCAACTACCTGCTGCCACAAGGCGCGGCGCTGCCCGCGTGCAATCCGAACACGGACCTGCACGTCACAGTTACTCTGAGTGCCACAGCGCAGGGTCAGACTTCGACTACCACTCCGTCATTTGATAACTGCACTTACTGGCATGCGGTCGCGGCAGCCACCACGCCCGCGGCTCTTTCGTACACGTTGACCGTTCCCGTCATCGGCAACGGAGGTGGAGACACAATTTCCCCCACCACGACGCTCGCGCTTTCTCCTCAGCCCAACAGCGCAGGCTGGAACAATACGAACGTCACTGCGACCCTCTCTGCCACCGATAATACCGGCGGCTCGGGCGTGAAACAGATCACCTACAGCGCCAGCGGAGCACAGACCCTTCCGAACACGGTTGTGCCCGGCGCTAACACCACGGTCTCAATCACTAGCGAAGGTCAGACCACTTTGAACTTCTTCTCGATGGACAATGCCGGGAACACCGAAGGTCAGAATCAGTCTGTCGTCATGCTCGATAAGACGCCGCCTTCGATCACCTGCGGTGCCGCGGACGGTCAGTGGCATGCAGCGGATGTGAGCGTCGCGTGTGTAGCCACTGACAACCTTTCTGGCTTGGCATCCAACGGCAATTTCACTCTCGCCACTTCTGTTCCGCCGGGAACAGAAACGTCCAATGCCTCCACGGGTAGTCAGAGCGTCTGCGACATCGCCGGCAACTGCGCAAATGCAGGGCCGATTGGCGGGATCATGGTTGACAAGAAGCCGCCCTCAATTGTTCTCACAACGCCGGCCAATGGAGCTACCTATTCAGCGAATCAGGCGCTCAGCGCAAGTTACGCGTGCTCCGATTCCGGGTCTGGAGTCGCCAGTTGCGCTGGCCCGGTGGCAAACGGCAGCCCGATTGACACAATCCCGAACGGCATCTCGACGCCGAAATCATTCACTATCACTAGCGCCGACAAGGTCGGCAATGCCACATCGCTGGTCAGCGATTACACGATCTCGTGTCACTATGTTGGAATTGGACTTACTCCTTCGAACGTGACGCGAGGCGGAATCATCACTGTGAGTGCGGACATTATGTCTTGTACTGGCAGCTCTCAGACCGTCAGCGTCGAGTTTGATCTGACCGGCCCGAGCGGCCCGGTCTCCTGCTCAGCTTCCAAGTCGTTGATGTTTACGACACCACCTTTCACGATTCCGAAGGGCACCTCCAAAGCCGTTTCGTTCCCTTTCAGGGTTCCGAAGAATATCTGCGCGGGAACTTATTCCGTGACCTCGACGACGCGAATCGGCGGCATCGCCATAGACACAACCACGGCAACTCTAAACGTTCAATAACCGCCAACGCCGAAACGAGAAGTCACCGAGCGACCTGGACGCTCGACTCTCTTCAGATAGCGTCAGGCGCCTGGGCTGACACCAGGGGGCGCTGGTGCCCTCACTCGTGCCGTATCCTAATATGTATCCAATGATTTGCGGAATCGTGTCGGTGCCGTCCATTGTGCTGTAGGTGTTTCTGTAGCTGCGAAAGCCTCAACCCTCAACAGCTTTCAACAGTCTCAAGTTTTCTGACGCTGAACCTAAAGGACTTATGAAAGAAAATTTCTTGGTAGCGCGCCTGGTCCCGAACCAGATTCTAGTCTTTTTTGAACTCTGTTGAAACTTGTGAAAAAACGATCTGATTTAAACGATTTGGCGTTCCTATTTGAAAGTTGTTAAAGAACTCGGATCGAGAAGGCTCGCTCCGCTACAAATCGTCTACAGTCGCCATTTTGCAGTTTCTTCGCTGGCCGCATCTTCGGTAAGCGTCTGTATTCGCTTTTCGACGAACGAGAAGCAGATTGGGCTTCCACATGTTGTGCATGAAAGAGGCTGACAGTTCAGACCTACGGGAAGCTGCGGGACGAATGTTTGAATGCGAGCTGGTTCGGGAATTTGTTCGAGGCGCGGCGGAAAATCGCGGCGTGGCAGTCTCGATTCACCGCCCGGGGGCCGAGAATGGTGTCTGCCGGGGCCGGTCTGGGTCTGCCAGACTGAAGAATCTATCTCGCCCGAGCACTTCAGTAGTGCGACGTTGGCTCTCTACGACACCTTCGGATCGCCAGTCTTCGGGAGAATCGCCGAATTGAACAAGAATTGAATCCCCTTGCACGGTCTCAATAGCCGCAGGGACGCGGGCAAGTGCCGTCCCAAACCAAGCTGTATAGACCGGTCCGAACACGTTGATCCAGTAGAGGCCTGGCAATCCGTATTCTGGGTCGTTTCCCACGAATTTGGTCGTAGTCTTTCGCTGGTCCTCCGTAACGAGAAGGTTTTTCGACTTCTGCTCTTCTTCAAGCGCCAGATAGCCATAATCGGATCTAGAGGCCACGAAAGCCTCCTTCACAAATCGCTTGAGCACGTCAACGCCTTTTGATTCTACCAGGCTCCAACCAAACCAGAGGACCCAATGGGTAGTGAAGAGTGGCTCAGGAAACTTCGGAAGCACGGCAACTAGCGGCCCGCCTTCTCGCTCCCTGGTCCAAAGTTCGCCTCGCTTTCGATTGTGAATGAAACCCTCGATCCGGAACGGTTTGGATTGTTTGAATTGAAAGTACGCTCCCGGCTGGCTGAGCCATCTAACGGGCTCGCTCATATCGTTCGGATCGAACCTTTCGCGTGGAGGTTCGCTTGTATCGCATCTGGTCGGTCGCAGCAGCCCTCGATCGAATTCCGAAAGGGTCTTGATTTGCCGGGCACTGGAGTCTGGGTCTAGCTCCTTCCGAGAGAACAGCTCCATTTTGATGGCCCTTTGGATCGCCTTCATTGGGGCTTATCCGGCTGCGGACCAAGATCCTTAATCTTCACGACCTCATGATTGTTTTCAACTGTCGGGGTGACCTTCGTCTCCTTGCCAGTCACAACCATGGATGGCTTGCCGGAGGCGGCCTTCGACGCCGCATTCTGGCGCCTTAGCTGCTTTGAGTCTGTCACGCGCTTTGTGTCTTTTACTTCCACGCGTTGACCATCGCTCATCTTACCGTCAGGGATCGTAGTCCCTTGCTTCCCAGTCTTCGGGTCCACTGTCGTGTCAGGCTTAGTATTTTTCTCAGCGCCCACTGCGTCAAGTCCCTTTTGTTCGTTTGCTCTTCCGCGGTCGGTGGCGTTTTGTGGAGGCCCGGCTTGAGTGCTTTGCAAGGCAGTATCAAGCTGCTCCTTAAGAACTGGATTGGTGGTCCACTGTCCGTCCGTTCCCATGGACATGTAGCCCTCAGAATAAGAAGGGAGAGCATCGGGATGCGAAAGTATGTAGTCGGCGGCGTTGGTGCCTAGAATCCCCCCGCTGGCATTCGCTGCCCCTGGGGCTTCGTCTACGCTCCGCAACACTGAATATTGCTGCAGGACTCCGCCCGCCTCAAGAAGTCCGAATCCAACGTCGTCTATGTCGGCGTTCAGGGAACAGCCGGTGGCACCACTGTCAGCTTCGGCCAGGTCGCGGTGACCAGTTCCATAAATAGCAGGTCACAGCACGCCGAAGAGCTAACTTTTCCCTGATGCTCGCGCATCTCTACACGGGAAGCCAACGAAGCGCGCATCCTGTCGATCCGACCGCGTTGCGAGCACCTGCCCCAACACCAAGGGTCCACCAAGCCCGGAACAGAAGATCAGTCTTTCGATTCGGCAAGTGGCATCAATCTTCGGTTTCAAATAGGCGCTGCAGACGATTCTGTGGCTGTACAATCCTCAGGTTTTCAACAGGTTTTGATGAGCTTGTGCGTTGAGAGACTTCCTATTGCCCAAAGCACATAGCGCAGGGAGAACCGGGGGATGAGCCTTTCCACAGGCATCAAGACCCTCGGAGACGCCCCCAAATCCGTGTTCCAGATACGTTCCAGTTGGGCGCAATTTCTGATTCTGGAGCGTCTTGTGCGTCTCGAAAAATCAATAAGTTGCGTGTTTTCAACAAGCGTGAATATTCCGATTCCCCCCGCCGGCACCAAAATGTGTGCACTTGCCTGAAGTAAGCCAAAAAGAGAAAAGTGGGACGCGCAGGATAATGTATACTCTCGCGCGTTCGGCGTCTGCCTTCCTGCGCCCGTTCATCAGACACCGAGTCAATTTTAATTCATCATCTGCAGCGGAGGTCTTCGGTATGAATTTCGCGGCTCGAAAGGCTTTCCTCGTTCTGTTCTCGATGTTGTGCGGAGTGCTTGGTGCGCACGCGCAGCAAGCGCCTGCCGATTCAACCGAGGACGGCCAATTCCGCTTCCGTTTTGTCGGACCGCGCATCGGAAATCGCATCGCCTCAGTTGCTGGTGTGCCGGGAGATCCGAGCACTTACTACGCAGGCGCGGCATCCGGCGGAGTGTGGAAATCCACGGATGGCGGCAATCGCTGGACGCCGATTTTTGACAAGCAACCGGTTGCCGCAATCGGAGCACTCGCTGTGGCGCCGACCGACCCCAGCGTAGTATGGGCCGGAACGGGCGAGGCCTGGGCGATTCGCGACGCTGACGTCATCGGAAACGGAATTTACAAGTCCACCGACGCGGGGAAGACCTGGACAAACATGGGCCTGCAGGATACCGGGCGAATCGGCCGCATCATCGTGAATCCGACGAATGCGGACAACGTATTTGTGTGCGCACTCGGAAGAACGACCGGACCGCAACAAGAGCGCGGCGTGTACCGCACGACTGACGGAGGCCAGCACTGGGATCGGGTCCTATTCGCAGCGGACAACGTCGGCTGCTCTGGTCTCTCGATGGATCCGCACAATCCGCGCGTTTTGTTCGCAGGGATGTGGCAAGTGGAGATGCACACGTGGGCCGAGCTGAGCGGAGGACCGGGGAGCGGCGTGTGGGTTACGCGCGATGGTGGAACCAAGTGGACGCGCATTGAAGAACACGGGCTGCCCCATCCGCCGGTTGGGAAAATTGACGTCGCCGTGGCGCCCAGCAATTCGAATCGCGTCTTTGCGTTAATCCAAACAAAAGATCAAGGCTCGCTGTGGCGGTCCGATGACGCGGGCGAGCATTGGAAAGCTGTGAACTATGCGCGTGCCCTGATTGGGCGGGCGGGTTATTACATCCGCATCGCCGTCTCGCCAAGCAACGACAACGAAGTGCTGGTAGCGAACAGCTCGTTCCATCAATCACTCGACGGTGGGATGAATTTTCAGGAAGTGCGTTGGGGCGGCGACACGCACGACATCTGGTTCGATCCGACAAACGCCGACCGCTTCGTGATTACCGACGATGCCGGAATGATCATCACCACCGTGCATGGCCGAGGCTTCCATCGCGTGCAATTGCCCATTGGGCAGATGTACCACGTCGACGTCGACAACCAAGTGCCGTATTACGTCTACAGCAACATGCAGGACGACGGAAACATGCGTGGGCCAAGCGTACCGATCGATTTTCAGGAGACGGGCTGGGACCACCACATGGGCGGTTGCGAGTCGGGGTTCACGATTCCCGACCCGACAGATACGAACATTGTCTGGGCGACTTGCTACGGCGACGAAGTGACGCGTTGGGACGCGCGTACGAAGGAAGCCAGGTCGGTGAGCCCGTGGCTGCATACGATCGACTCACCTCCGAACGGCCTGAAGTATCGCTGCCACTGGACGCCACCCCTGGCGGTCGATCCCTTCGATCACAACACGGTGTACTACGGCTGCCAGATGATTTTGAAAACCACTAACGGCGGGCAGAGTTGGACAGAAGCGAGCCAGGATCTTTCCAAGCAGGATCCGAGCCACATCGTTCCATCCGGCGGAATCGTCGGCGACAACCTGGGGCAGTTTTACGGCGAGGTCGTGTTCGCGATTGCGCCCTCAAAAATTCAAAAAGGGCTGATCTGGGCGGGCACAAACGACGGTCAGGTCTGGTACACCAAGGATGGCACGGCGCACTGGAACAACGTGAACATTCCGGAAATGCCGTCCCTGGGGACGATCAGCAGCATCGCGCCTTCGGCGTTCGAAGCCGGCACGGCTTATGTGGCGGTGGACGCACACCTGATCGATAACCGCGACCCGTTCATTTTCAAGACGACCGATTTTGGCAAAACCTGGAAGCAAATCAACAGTGATCTGCCCAAGCATCCGCTCGCGTATGTGCGGACCATTGCGGAAGATCCGAATTGCGCGGGACTGCTTTTTGCGGGCACGGGAAACGGGCTCTACTATTCACTGAATGACGGAGGGCACTGGACGCCGTTGCAAACCGGCTTGCCACACGCGCCCGTGACGTGGGCTGTCGTGCAGAAACAGTTCCACGACCTGGTGATTTCGACTTACGGACGCGGACTCTACATTTTCGACGACATCACTCCCTTGGAACAGATGGCGAAGAATCATTCTGATGCGCCAGCGATGCTTTTTGAGCCGCGTCCTGCTTACCGGTTCGTGCATGGCGGGAGCGCGATGCTGAACTTCTCTTTGAAAGAAGCGCCGAAAGATCCGAAACAACCGATGGCGCTCGAGATTCTGGACGGCAGCGGAAAAGTGATTCGCAAGATGGACGTCCACGGACACGCTGGAATCAATCGCGTGAAGTGGGATTTGCGGTACGAATCGCCACGGCTGGTGGCCCTGCGCACAGTTTCCCCGGACAACCCGCATATCTGGAACGAGCCGCGCTTCCGCGATGCGGACTCCCGCCCGATCACGCACTGGGGAATCCAACCGGCGCAAGTGGGCCCGATCGTGCCGGCGGGAGATTATTCGGTGCGGCTTACGGTGAACGGCCAAGCCTTGACCCAAAAGTTGCAAGTCACTCGCGACCCGCGCGTCAGCACGCCCGAAGGGGAGATCAATTCTTCGGTGCAAACGCTGCTGCGCATCCGCGACGACATCTCCAAAGTTTCCGATACGGTCAATCAGATCGAGTGGCTGCGAAAGCAGACAGAAGTTCTTGAGACGATGCTGCGACCGCCCAAGAAAACGCCCAGAGAGCGGCCGCCATTTGCCGAAGCGGATGATTTCGACGAACCGGAGCCAGCACCGGCGCAGGATGAGGCCCAATCGAAGAAGAAGGCCGAGCTTCTGAAGACAGTCGAAGAAATGGACAAAAAGCTACAGGCAGTCGAATACAAACTGGTGTCGCCCTCCGAGGTGAACAGCGACGATAAATATTACGTTGAGCCGTACAAGGTCTACCTAAATCTGATCTGGCTGAACGCAGAAGTGGGCAGCGGCGGGGGCGACGTGGCTGGCGGAGCGGATTTTGCTCCAACGACGACCGAGCTCGGGCTGCTGGACACGATTGAGACAGACCTGAAGGGCGCAGTGACGGATTACGAGAAGCTGGTGGCTCAAGAGCTGCCGGCGTTTAATCAAACTCTCACGGCAAATAGGTTGGCTGCGATCGTGGCCAACGGCGAAACCACTCCAACGAATGACGCGGGCGAGAAGTAGAACGCCCGACGTTCAACGACATTCACGGCGGATGGCGCAGCAGCAAAATCGTGCTTTGCGATCCGAACGCGCCATCGTGCCTCGCATCTATTCAATAGCGTTGAATTGACAGCGGGCATTGAGTTGGGCAGCATGGCCATCCAGTGACGAGCGTAAGCTTTCTGACTTCGCTGAAACGCGCAACGATTTTTGTGAACCCGGCCGCCGGGAACGGTCGGAGTGTGCCTGTCGGTGCAGAAGTCCAGAAAGTCTTTGCGGAGGCGTTCTGTCCTGCGGATTTGGTCACGCCGCCGAGCGCGAGCGAAATGGAAGCTGCGGTGCGAGAGGCGATCGCTAGTGGTAGCCGTTTGCTCATAGCGCTGGGCGGCGACGGAACTCTACAGACGCTCGTCAATGCTGCCTACGGCCAGGACGTGGTGCTGGGCATCTTACCGGGCGGAGGCGGCAATGATTTTGCGGCGGCGTTAGGACTGCCAGCGGATCCACTCGCAGCTGCGAAGGTGCTGGCCAGCGGGGGAGAGCCTCGCTGCATCGATCTTGCGCGAGCACGTACCGCGGATAGGCACGAGCGTTTGTATGTCGGCGGCGGCGGAGTGGGTATTGACGCCGAGGCGGCGCGCCACGCCGTTGGACGTTGGAGGCGTTTGCCGGGACGTTCTCGATACATCGTCGCGGCGCTGCAGGCTCTGTGCACTTACCAACCCATTGCGGTACAAGTGGAATTTTCAAGCGGCAACCAGCCTCCACTCGAAACCAAAGCCCTTCTCGCAGCCGCGCTGAACACACCCAGTTACGGCGGCGGTATTCGGCTGGCACCGGAAGCGCGGCTGGATGACGGCCTTTTGGATGTGGTAGTAGTCGAAACAGCCGGTTTGGCCGAGGCACTTACCTGGATTCCTGAACTGCTGAGAAGCGGTGAGCTGCGCCGGGCCAGAGTACGGCGCATGCGCGCCAGCGAACTCAAGTTGGTCACTAGCCGTGAGTGTTTGTTCCACGGCGACGGTGAGATTCTGGGGCCAGCTCCGGTCGAAATCGAAGTGCTGCCACGAGCGGCGCGGATTCTGGTTCCTGGGCAAGCTTCTTGAGCTTGCGTCAAACGCCGCGGCGATTGCTCACGGAGTTGCTTTGTGAAAGACCTTGCGACGAATGTCCGGCCAGAATTCCTTCAGCTCGTTGGAGAGGCCGTCGTAGAGGATAAGAAAACCGAACGTGCTGGCATTGCGGGCAGCGGTACGGTCGCTGGGCACGTGATAGATATTTGAAATCGCGGCGGCGACTGCGTTGCCCAGCGATTCGGAGACGTTAAAGCGCTCGCCGCCGGAGTCCGTGCGCGTGACGAAAAGACGATTGATGCCATGATAGGCGCGCTTGAGGAAGGGCCCCTTGGCCATCTGGTAGTACCGCGGGTCTTCGTGCAGGAGGCTCGGAAAAACAGCCACCGTCATATATGTGCCGATGCTGTTGTCGGCGAAAGAAGCGCCGTAGCGTTTGCCGTAAGCACCCCAGCCTTGGCCCCATTCTTTGGGATCGTTCTTGGCTTGAGAAATTGCAGCGAGAGCCCCGTTAAAAGGATACGCGGCCCAGTCAAATACGCTGGCGGTAGCAATGCGAAATTTTTGGCCGGAGGTCAAGGGCGGCAGCGAATTGGCGGTTTCGACGGTGCCATAGTTAGGCAAGACCTCAAAGATCCGGTCGTTTACGGTACCGGTTTCCTGTTCGAGTTTGCTTTTGCCGACTTGATCATCCTGTTTCTTCGGATCGGGGTTATTCGGCTTTTGTTGCTTGGGATCGTTCTTGGGATCCTGGGATTGGCCGGACTGTGTGTCGGCGGAAGCCGAAGAAGGCTGCTGCGACGATGGAGGAGACGGCGGCTGTGATTCTGCCGCTGGAGAATGCGGGGCTGGCGGCTGCCACGAGGGCTGCTGCGCCAGCGCCGGAGAAACTAGACACAATAATACTGCGATCTTCCGCAAGAAGGACAAAGGCTCGGCCTCCCGACTCAGCTGTCAAAACGCGAAATTCCATTCTCTGCTGAGAATAGTGTGCTGCAAGACAAAGCCGGACCGAGTTTCCACAAATCGCAGTGGCAAGTTGGATTCAGCTCAGCCGGAAAAGGTTTTACGCCTGCTAACCAGGCGTTTCGAAGGCCACGTCGCCTGCAAAATCTCCAGAGCGTCAGTTTTTCTTGCGGTCGATTTTGAGGTTCAGCGTTATGTCTTTGCGGTTGTCAAAGCTGGTGACGGTGTGTGTAGCGGACTTGGAATCGTTCTTCTGCGCGTAGACTTCATAGTCGGTATTAGGATCCAAGCCGCTGAACCGATATTTGCCGGTGGCGTCCGTGTAGGACGTGCGCACCACATTGGTGCGGTCATTTTTGAGGTAGACGATGCTTTCCGAAACGGCGTTATCCGACTTGTCGAGCACGACACCATGAACCGTGCGCAACTGGGATTCCTTCTTAGCGTCCTGGCTCCAGGCGCTCGCCGCCCACAAACACAGAAGAACGGTTAACAGCACACCCCGGACCGCCTTGCTCATTTTTTTTCTTCCTTTCCCGGTTCCATGCGAAATACCAGGCGTGTTTCGCTAAGGCCGGACTTTGCGTCCAGTGCCTTCGTCTGGTCCAAAAACCCCTTAGCGCGAATCAGCATTTCGTAGTCGGTGCCCTTGGGAACACGCACGGCAAACTCACCGCGGGAATTGGCATACGTCTCCCAGCGGAACTTTTTCTCGGCGGAGCGACGCACGCGGATTTCGATTCCGGGGAAGGCATAGCCCTTGTCGGTAAAAACCGTGCCGAGAATCAGGAAATCGTCGGCGTGACTATATTTTTTGTTGGGCGATTTAGAACTGGAGGAAGCAGTGGACGAGGGCGCAGCCGGAGCATTGGGCGGCGGTGGCGGCGGCTCCTGCGCAGCGGTCCCGAACGTGATCAAGAGAGCCAGCAGGACAGCGCTAACAGCAAAAAAGACGCACTGAAGGCGTCGCACGTATATGCTCCTGAAAAAACTAGATGCAGGCGGCCCCAAAAGCGAAATAGCTACAACGAAAGAAGAGGCTACTCCTCGTCGTCCTCGTCGGATTCTTCGTCTTCTTCCTCGTCGTCCTCAGGGAGGTCGCCATTTTCGCTAGCCTCCTCGTCTTCTTCTTCGTCTTCATCATCGTCGTCGTCCGAGATCAGATTGAGGTGGACAGGATGCGTCTGCGAGACTTCGAGTTCGGACTCGCACTCGGGGCAGCTGAGGATCTCGCCTTCTTCAACTTCGTCTTCATCCACATCGATTTCAGTGGAACACTCAGGGCAGCGAATCACGGGTCGATCCTCCGTAATAAAGTGGCAGGGCGGCGCCGAACGGACCGTGCTGCCGCCACCATGGCGTATTATATACCGCGGGGTTCGAAGTCAACTGCAGAGCTGCCGCGGACTAATTCGATTGTAAACTGCTTTCGAACCGAAATCCTAAGGTGAGTCCTTCACGCGAATATCCGGAACGGCCCGTAGTCGGAATTGGCGGCGTGGTGATTGAAAATGGCCGGGCGCTGCTGATTCGGCGGGGCAGCGAACCTTTAAAAGGGCAATGGTCGATACCCGGAGGTACTCTGGAACTTGGCGAATCGTTACACGAAGGTGTGGTCCGGGAGCTACGGGAAGAAACGGGACTAGAGGTGCGGGTAGTGGAAATGATCGAAGTGTTTGACCGCGTCTTTCCCGGCAATGGCGACGTTGCCTTCGTAAGAGGGATGAAGCCACGGTTTCATTTTGTGATTGTGGACTATCTCTGTGAACGAGTGAGCGGCGAGCCCTGCGCGGGAAGCGACGTCACGGATGTGGCGTTTGCGAGCGAGGAAGAACTCGGGCTGTATGGTCTCACTGAAACGGCGACTCGAGTTCTGAAGAAGGCCTTTGCGATGGACCGGGCACAGCGGAACGCGGGCTAGGACGACCGACTCGAGGACCGCTCCGATTGTGGAGAGCGCCGGAGAGGTTACGGTGCTTTCGTTATTTCGATGCTGCCATTCGAGTTGTTGAGCTGCAGCTGGCACCCGCCCGAGCCGATCGTTCCGTTGAGCATATCGCTGCCGATGTTGCCCGTAGCGGTGACTGGCAATTCGGAGCTGATGCGGCCGAACGAGGTATGGGCCGAGACGTTGTAGCCGACACCGTCGGGGACTCGCACGCGAATCGCCGAAAAAGAAGTTTTCAAAGCGATGTCGCGACATCCGCTTGACGGCCGGTTGGCGGTGACATAGATGCCGCCGTTCTGATTGTCCACGCGAATTTTTCCTCCGATAGATTCGAGCGTCACGCCGGAGAAGGACGTGTTGACAGACGCGTCGCCTTTGACGCTGCGCGCGGTGACTGAGCCGTTGCTGTCCTCGGCTGTGAAATTGCCGTTGACTCGCTCAACCAAGATTGAGCCGAAACTCGTCTTGGCGTAAGCGTCCGCACCGATGTCGGTCAGCGTGATGGCGCCGTTTCCGGTGATGGCGCGAATGCCTTTCGGGATGTTGGACGCCTCGATGGCGCCAAAGGAGGATTCCAGCGTTACGTTGCCGCGCGCGTCGCGGACCGTAACTTTCCCGTTGGAAGTCTTTGCATCGAGAGAGCCGCCGATATTTTCGAGATCGAGATTGCCGAAGGAGTCGCGGATGGTGACAGCAGGACCAGCTAGATTGTTGGCCGCGATCCGCCCATTGTTGTCCGTGCAGTCGACGCGGCCTTTCACGTCAGTGAAGGTAACGTTGCCGAAGCTGTCGCTGATGTTCAGCGAACCGCCGATGGTGGAGACGTCGACATTGCCGTTGTTGTCGTGAATCGAGAGGTCGCCGCGAATGTTGCGGGCATCCACGCCGCCAAACGAGGTGGTCACGTTGGCTGATGGCGCATCCGCCAAAGTCACCGCACCATTGCCCCCGTTGATGGTCACCGGGCCCTGAATGTTGCGGACTGTGATGCTGCCGAAACGATTTTGCGTGTCGAGCGTGCCTTTGACGTCCGTGACCTGCACGGAGCTGTTCTTGTTGTTGACGACCGAATTGCCCGAAGCGCCGGCCAGTTCAATGCTGCCGAAAGAATTAGTGAGCCGTACAGGGCCCACATCACGAACCGTGAGTGAGCCGAAGCCGTTTTCGATGTCCACTGCGCCGTGCACGCGGGTCACGTCGACGCTGCCGTAGCTATTCCGCGCGGTAAGCGGCGCATCTGTGGGCATGCCGATGTCGTAGCTGACCGACCACGACGAATGCTTGCTGCTGTGGAACCAGCTCTTCTCGTCCGGATAAACGGTCCGAATACTTACGCCAGCGGAGTCTTGCTCGACGATGATTTGGATTTTATCGGCGAAGGATTGCGCTTCGTCATGCGAACTGGCTTGCGCGCGAATGGCGGCGTAGATTTTCACGTCGCGACCTGCTTCACCGTGTACTTTGATCTCGCCGAACTTGTGCTCGACGCGCACGGACTGCCCGGGATTTAGCGTTACCGTTTTGTTGAAGTCGCGCGAGACAGTGTCCTGCGGCCAGTTACTCGCCGCGAAAGCAGGAGCGGTCGCGGCGGCGAACAGGCATGCCGCGACGACCAAGCGCGTAACGCGGCGCCGACAGCTTCCCTCCGTAAGGGTTGGGCCAACTTCCTTCATTGCTTCTCCTCCAAAATTTCTTGCAGCGTTCGCTGCTTTTCCTCATACATGGCCAGCAGTTGCTGGCGCAAATGCGCGTTGGACGGATTGAGACCGGCTTGCGCGCGAAGATCGTCAATGGCGCTGTCGAGAACTAACAGTTTTTCGCGGTAGCTCTCCTGCAGCGGAGTCGTGGGATTGTCGATTTGAGCTTTGGCTTCTGCCGCCAGCTTGTCGATCGCTTGTTCGTAGGCAGTTTGTGTGCGTTCGACCTCGGCCAGTGCCGGGCTCTTGAGCAGCGGCGTTTTCTCAGCGATCGGCGGCCGCCCGATTGCACTTCCGGTTTCATGCCGGTAAACCCAGATGCCCGCAATCGCCAGGAGCACAGCCAGTGTCGCAGCCGCAGCTACTTGCCAGCCCAGCATTGAGCCGCTTCCGAGTCTTAACCATGCCCAGCGATTGGCCCGTTCTTGCCTGGCCGTTTCTTGCTCGACCAGAGCGCGTTCGATGCGCTGCCACAATATTGGAGAGTCAGAGTAATCGCGCAGCTCAGCAGCGGCTACGCTGAGCGCTTTCCAGGCACGCAGTTCTTCCGCGCAAGCTAGACAGACGGCGCTGTGCGCTTCCAGCGCGGCCCATTCTGCGGGCGTACCATCCTCCAAAATCCGGTCGCGATCTTTGCAGTCGATATTCATGGGCACTACCTTGCTCCCGCAGCGCTCGGACTGCGCGGCGGCTCGAGCACCTGGCGGAGATTTTTCTTCGCCTGAAACAATGTGTTTTTCGAGGCCGTTTCGGTGATTTCGAGCATGCTCGCGATTTCCGCGTGATGAAAACCTTCCACTTCGTACAGCAAAAAGACGTCGCGCTGGTGCTTGGTCAGGCCCGCAAGCGCGCTTTTCAGGGCCATCCGCAGCGAAGGGTGCGCTCCAGGCGCGCGCGGCTCCGGCCGCGCTGACTCTTCGTTTTCATTCGGTTCGCTTGACACTTCTTTTTTGCGCATCCGGCTGCGTCGCACGTCGTAGCACGTGTTGATGAGAATCCGATAAGCCCAGGTGACGAAGCTGGACTGCCCGCGAAAACTGGTGATGCTGCGCTGTACTTTCAAAAAAGTTTCCTGCACTGCATCTTCTGCATCGCTGGCAGTGCCCAAAAGATTGCGCGCCACGTTTTTCATGCGCGCGCCTTGCAGCGCATACAGGCGTTCATAGCCACTCAGATCCCCGGCCAGACAGCGCGCCGCCAGCTCGGCGTCCTCAGAGGCGATGGCCGGAGAAATCGATGGACCAGCGCTTTCGTGAGAGCGGTTCGTACGATCTTCGGAGGGTTCCACTCGCGGCTCCCGTTGGCGCGCCACAGTTGAGATTCTAGTCTCCCAGGGCAGCGCAAGTCCCATAGTTCCCATTCTTCGCTCCTGGACTATAGACGCCGGAGAGCTGCCAAACGTCAGGGTGGGTTACCAGGCAGACTGCCCGCACAGAGGTGCTAAGACCCTGAATCAAGGGGAGATAGAGTGACCCGGAAGCCCGATGCAAATTTATCCGGCCGCAGCGTCGGGAAGGGCGCCACGAGTGCGCTCGCGCCGAGCGAATTCGCATAACGCGCTTTCGAGGTCCGCTACGCTGAAATCCGGCCAGCGTTTTTCAATGAACACGAATTCGGCGAACGCGCACTCCCACAGCAAAAAATCGGAGAGGCGCTGCTCTCCGCCGGTGCGAATCAGCAAATCCACTTCGGTGGAGCCGCCGCGATAGACCTCGGAGAGGATGTCGGAAAAGGACTCGGGCGAAAGCTGTGTGACTTTGTAAAATTTGCAAGCAGCGTGGAAGATGGCCTCCCGCGCGGAATAGTCAATCGCCAGTCGCAGATGCAGGTTTGTGCCGCGAGCGGTCGCTGCCTCGGCATCTGCAATGGCTTGGCGCAGGTTCGGGGGAATGCGGTCCCGCCGGCCAATGACGCTGAGCCGCACGCCCTCCTCGATGCAATGTGACGTTTCGACCAGCAGATACTCGTGCAGAAGACGCAGGATGGCATTGACTTCGGCGGGCGGCCGCTTCCAGTTAGCGGACGAAAGCGCGAACAACGTAAGCGTGTGAATGCCGAGCCGCGGTGAAGCGGCAATGATCCGGCGCGCGGCATCCGCTCCGGCCCGATGACCGCTAGAACGGGGCAGTCCGCGCGAGGTGGCCCAGCGGCCGTTGCCATCGGAAATGATGGCGACGTGCAGGCCAGCGCCGACCGCAGGTCGTGGAGCAGGAGTGGACAGATGTTCTACAGTAAGAGGCTGCATGATCACTTCTTTCTCCGCCGCGGAGAACTACTACAGACTACTTTGTATTGCAAAGTGACAACACAAAAATTTTTGGCTTTCAGCCTTCGCGCGTCGCCCGAATCAGCGCTTCCATGTGATTCAGATAGCGCTCCAAGGCTTTCCGGCCAGAGGTGGTGAGCCGGTACTCCGTCTTGGGCAGCCGCCCGTCAAAGGATTTGGCGCACACGATGTAATCCGCTTCTTCCAGTTTCCGCGCATGCACGCTGAGATTCCCGTCGGTCGTCTTGAGCAAAGCCTTTAGCTCGTTGAAGGTGAGAGAACGATTCACCGCGAGGGCGCTGACAATCCCCAGTCGAATGCGTTCGTGGATCAGGCGGTCCAAATCCGGGGAAACCGCCTCGCGTGCGGATTGCGTTGCCAGCACCGGGGTTTCGCGCTCCCGGCGCTGTACGCGCTCCTGGCGAACTGTGGACGATTTGGCCATACAAATCTCTTTCTAACCTCCGTGATGCCGCGCGATCCATGCGCCAAATCCAATGTGTACGGCGCCGAAGCCAGCGGCCATAAATGCATTTCCCCAGGCCGCCGGAGCAAAAAGCGCCGCCGCGCCAAGACTCATCAGGCAGAAACCCATCACCGGGACAACCCGAACCGAAAACGCTCCACCCGTCACGATCGCTGTGCCATACAGCAGCAGCCAAATCCCAGGCAGTGCCGCAACCAATCCGGCCGAATACAGCGCAAAGGTTAGCAGACCTCCGACCACGATTGGAGGTGCAAAACTCAGAAGGAACTTGCGCCCCGGCCCGGAAAAGAGCGGCGAATTGGCGCGATGGGCCTTGGTAGCTGCCGTGGGCGCGGCAATGGCCACGGCAACGAACGCCTCCACCAGCCAGATCCCCAGCCAGCCCCGCGGCGTCGCTTGGCGCGCGGCAAAAAAAGATGCCGCCAGCGCCGTGACGCCCATCGCCACCCCGCCCCAGCCAGGCACGGCGGTAAACTCGCCAGCGCGCTCCATGGTTTCGCGGATATAGCGCAGATGGTCGGCGGCGCGAGAGTCGATCGGGATCGGCTTGGGAGAAGACGAACGTAGTGGGCCAACGACGGACATAAGCAAAGATTGGCGCAACAAGCCGTTTTTGTCAAGTACTTTGTATTACAAAGTCAAGCTAGCGCGGCGACCGCTCGCGGCGCTTCGGATACTGCCCGCGCAGCGCATTCCAGCGGATCGTGAATACGTCCACGAACATCTGCACGCTGTCCCGCAGCATGTTCACTTTGGTAGCCGGCGAGTGTGCCCAGCGCACGGGAATTTCCGCGGTGTGCAGGCCGTGATGGCGCGCCAAATACAGCAATTCCGGATCAAAGCCGAAACGTTCGATCCGTTGCTGGTCAAAAATGATGCGGCAGGGCTCGCGCCGAAACGCCTTAAATCCACATTGGGTGTCCACAAAGGGCAGCCGTAACACGATGCGCACAATGGTGTTGAACACAATCCCGGCGAACTCTCGAAAATGTGACTCGTGGACCTCGATCAGGCTGCGGTCCAGCGCGCGCGAGCCGATGGCCACATCATATTGCTGCAGGGCCGCGATGAGTTTGGGCGCCTCCTCAATGGGAGCGGACAAATCCGCATCGGTGAAAAGCACGTGGCGTCCACGAGCTTCCTGCATGCCGTGCCGCACGCTGTAGCCCTTGCCGCGGTTCACGCCGTTCGAAACGGCGCGAATGCCGGGAATTTTTGAGCGAAAACTTTCAGCCACCGCGCTGGTTTTGTCTTTCGAGCCGTCATCGACAACGATGACTTCGATGTTACCGCCGAGCGCCGGGAGAAACGCGGCGATGGACTCGAGCGTTGCGGGAAGCCGCAACTCTTCGTTATACGCGGGAATAATAATGGAAAGATCCGGAGAGTTGGGACTCATCGTGTCGGTGGTTCCTTCCACCCATGGTAGCCGACAAGCGGGACAAAACGGCAAGCTTCCAAAACCGTGGTGTGGAAGGAGTCGCCCCGCCGCTGCAGCAGGTATAACTCCTGATTTTCCGAGTCGCCTATCGGAACGATGAGGCGGCCGCCTTCGGCGACCTGCGAATATAGAGGTGTGGGTACCTCCGGAGCTGCGGCAGCGACCAACATGCCATCAAAAGGAGCAAGCTCTGGCAGGCCTAGCGTTCCGTCGCCACAATGAACATGTACATTCGCGTAGGCAAGGCGAGTAAGACGTTCGGCTGCTGCAGCCGCGAGTTCCGAGCGCCGCTCAACCGTGAAGACTTCTTTGGCCAACTGCGCCAGAATCGCCGCCTGATATCCGCATCCTGCGCCAATTTCCAATACGCGCTCATGACCCGCGAGCTGGAGCGCGGCCGTCATCGCAGCCACGATGTAAGGTTGCGAAATGGTTTGGCCATCGCCGATCGGCAGCGGAGCGTCTTCGTACGCTTTCTCGCGAAGTTCAGACGGGACGAATTCTTCTCGCGGCACCGCAGCCATAGCGGCGAGGACGCGCAAATCGCGAATGCCGCGACGGCGCAATTGCTTCTCCACCATCTGCGCCCGCCGCTCAGCAAAGACCTGTGAAGTCAATGCGCTGGATAAAACGTCCGAGGAGCGCGATTCGCCGAAAAGCTTGAATTTCATTCGGTGCCCGTTCCGGAGCGCTAAGAAAACGCGCGTCAGGCGTGCGAAACCGCTGCGGCGTGCTTCTCCCACGCACGGGTTTTCAGAATTTCAGCCATTTGCTGGATCGCAAAATCGCATTCCTCTTCGCGGTTATAAAAATGAGGCGACAGTCGCACGCCGGCTTTGGGCCGATAGTCCACCAGGATTTCACGGGCCAGCAGTTCTCGGCAGACCTCGGGAGCATGCGGGCAGTCTACAGAAACGGTTCCCGCGCGCTCGGCAGGATTCTCTGATGTGTTCACGCGCCATCCGCGCGACTTCGCTGCCGCGAAAAGCCGCGCCGTCAAGCGCATGGACTTCTCACGAATGGCGCCGATTCCAGCGGCGTTGAGAATTTCCAGTCCCGGCTGGCAAGCATAGAGCGCGGGAACGTGGGGTGTCCCATTTAGATAACGGAACGAATCATCGCGCGAATCAATTGCTCCCGGTTCGAATCCGAACGGCCGGCGATGCGCGATCCAGCCCGTGATGGCCGGCGATAATGTCGCGCGTAGGTCTTCGCGAACGTACAGATAACCGACCCCCGGCCCACCGCACAGCCATTTCAGCACGCCGCCTACGGCAAAGTCCGTGTCTAACGCACGCACATCAATGGGAATCGTTCCGGCGGCCTGAAACAGATCGAGAATGACGTAGGCACCTACGCGATGCGCTTTCTCAATGATCGCTTGTGCGTCGACGATGAAAGCGCTACGGAACAGCACCTGGGAGATCGGCACGAGGAGCGTGGTCTCATCAATCGCTGCCAAAAAACGGTCCAGATCGAAACGCACCGGGTCAATGCTGGGGATCAACTCGACGCGCGCGCCGTTGCGCCGTTGCTCGTGATAGAAGTATTGAATTGAAGGAAATTCCAGGTCGGTCATCACGACTTTGTTGCGCGGCCCACGAAAATCGAAGCACGAACTGATCACCGCCTGAATTAACGTGACATTCTGGTGCAATGAGATTTCGCCGCGGCGGGCGCCGATGAGCGGAGCGATCTTATCGCCGACGTTGACGGCCATGTCCCACCAGCCTTCTTCCCAGGCCCGCACGCCGCGGTGCGCCCAGGAATCCGCATAGGCCTGCATCTCGTTGTAGACACGTTGCGGCATCGCGCCCAGCGAGTTGCTGATCATGTACGTCGTGCGCCCGAGAATGGGAAATTCATCGCGCCACTTGAGTAGTTCATCCATGCGTCAACACTCCGCGAAAGTCTTCTGCGACTGCTTTTTTCTCCGCAACCAGTAGCATAACGAAATAAAGACCAGCCAGGGAACACCGGCCTGCAACGTTATCCGCAGCCCGGGCACCCACCAGGTCGAGATAAGCACTGCTGTGAGCGCAGTGAGCCCCAGCAGAGAAGACCACGGTCCCCGCGGCGCCAAACGCAATGGCGGCTGCGGCCAGGCGGCCGTGCGGCGTCGAAACACGAGGTGCGTCACGAAAATCATCTGCCACACGAAAATTCCGCCCAGAAATGCCGAACCTAACATGTACACGTAGGCCGAATCCGGATACCAATGATGCACGAAGAGCGCCGCGCACATTCCGGCGCTGGAGACGAGCAGTGCGGCCAAGGGTGTGCCGCGCGGGCTCACCCTACCCAGAAACGCGGGCGCGTAGCCACCACGTGAAAGCGAAAAGAGCATGCGCGACGTCAGGTACAGGTTGCAGTTCACGCTGGAAAGAGCAGCCGTTAAGACCACGAAGTTCATCACGCCAGCGGCAGCTGGGATACCCACAGTTTCGAAAACGCGGACGAAAGGGCTCTCGCCGAGACCGACCTGGTTCCAAGGCACGATACCCACAACAATCGCGAGGCCGCCAATATAAAACAGTCCGAGTCGTCCTAGAGTCCAGCGCAATGCCTTTGGTAACGCCGTGCTCGGGTCCTTGGCTTCGCCGGAGGTGACCGCCACAATCTCGATTCCTAGAAAACTGAAAATGGCCATCGCCACACCCAGGCCGACGCCGCGCCAGCCACTCGGGAAAAAACCACCGTGAACCGTATAGTTGGTGAAGCCCACTCTTGGGAATCCGACACCGAGAAGCAGCGCTCCACCAAGAATGAGGAACATCGTGATCGTCAGCACCTTGATCATCGCGAACCAGTATTCGAATGTGCCAAAGCTGGCGACACTCCGGGCGTTGACGTAGATCAGCGCCACCGAGAAGCCGACGATCCAAACCTCCGAGGGGACATGCGGAAACCAATAGTTGCAGTAGGTGGCAGCCGCGATGACTTCACTGCCGGTCGCAATCACCTGCGCGAGCCAATACGAGTAGCGCATCGCAAAGCCGGCCAGCGGGTGAACATACATCTCCGCGTGGACCCCGAACGAACCCGCTGTCGGATGCGCCACAGTCATCTCGCCGAGGGCCCACATCAGACAGAGCGCAATCGCCGCTGCCGCGACGTAACTGAAGATCACGCCGGGACCGGCTAATCGCACGGAAATCGCGCTGCCGAGAAACAGTCCCGTGCCAATCGCTCCGCCGATCGCAATCATGGAGAGCTGCCGCGGAGTCAGATTCCGGTGCAGCCCGGCTTCGCGTTGCACGATCGCGGACTGGGCGGCGTTCGAGTCCGTCAACTCAACCGGCGAAGGCGCGATTGTCATGGCCGGGGCATGGTAGCAGAAAGCTGAATTCGGCTGCCGCGATGGCCTGCACTGTCGGCCAGTTAAACAGCACGCACGCCTGTACCGCGCGCGAATTCCGCGCTGTCGCTTCCTCTTTAAAATCGCAGAAGTGGCGGCACCTCTCAATCTCCGCTGCCACGGAGGAAGCGGTCATGAAGGCGGTCCTGGCACTGGTCATTATTTACGTCGGAACATTTTTCCTGGCGATCCAAGGCGCATCGCAGAATCCCGTGAGCGCGGCTCCGCAAAGCGCTGCCGCTCCAAACCAAGCAGCGTCGCCGTCGCAAGCCAAGCCCATCGACCCGGTAAAGGACAGCGATATTCGCTCGCTCATGGAACTTATTGGCGCGCGCGATCAGGTGCAGGAAGCGGTGGCCAATTCCACAGAGCAGTACCGCGAAAAGCTGCTCGTAACGGTTCCCAATAACGAGAGGGGCCAGGCCTTCGTTACCTCTTTCGCTGACACGTATCAGAAGAAATTTGATGTGGATGATTTGACCGAACAGCTCGTGGCGATCTACGACAAGCACTACACCGACGACGAAATCAAAGCGCTCTTACAGTTCTACGGCTCGCCGGTAGGGCAAAAGGTCGCCGGGGAAATGCCCAAGATCACCAAAGAAATTCAGGCCGCCAGCCGCGCCATCGGCGCCAAAGCCGCGAAGGAAGCTCTGCAAACCATGAAGGCGCAAAATCCGGAGTTCGGCCAGTCGGCGCACTTCGCCAACAATGGCAACGGCAACGGTTTCCGCCGCTGGAACCAGGGGCGCCAGCAAAGGCAAGCAACACAGCAAGCCGCCCAGCAACCAGATCCGCAATTTTAGTCTTAAAAGCTGTTACGACGTCGCGCGTACTGGCTCCCGTCCCGCCGCTTCTTCGCGCTCATTTCCATCACAGCCCACCACTACTGAAAATGTTTTTTGATTTTTATGTCGATGCCGAACGTTCCGTTCTGATCCCGCAGCGCCACGATCGACACATTCCGATCCACGTTGTACTCCACCTGAATCACCTGTTCCTGTGTTGACCCCACGTTCGAGACGTATGTGATCGTCAGATTTCGCGCTACCTGCTCCTCCACGGTGACCCGCGCCGCAGCCGTTTGCGAGGAGCCCGTCGACCCCAGTTCCGTAAGTCCGGGATCGACACGGAAGCGGGTTATCCCAAACAATCGTTCCAGACGCCCACCAAGCTGGCTGGAAACCGCTTCGGAGAGAATCGCCGAAGCTCCCGAGCTGGTGGTTTGCGTGGTGGCATTGCCGCTGCCGGTTCCCGATGTCGTTTGTCCCAAGGCGAGCAGCGTAATGATGTCATTCGCCGGCAGCGGCGGGTCGGAACGATAAGCAAGCGTCAATTTGCTGGCGGGGCCGTTGAAATTCAGCGTGATCTCGTACTGCTGAATCGTAGTGGTGGCCTCCACGTTAAAAACCGGATCGAGCCGGAACGGATTTGCAAAGTTCAAATCGCCGCGAGTAACTCTGTACCGGTCGCCATGGAACGTCATGTTCCCGGCCAGAATGTGGATGTGGCCGAGAAGAATCGGATGTTCCCACGTGCCGCGTACGCGCAAGTTGGCTTCCGCCTCGAGTTCCGCTCCCGGCCATTCCATGCGGGCGTCGGGGCCCGAGACGGCAGTGATATCGAACTGCAAATTGCGCAGGAAGGGAGAAGTTGTAGTTGGGCCGGACACGCTGCCCTTCGAAGCCGCCAGCACGCTGGCCACTTCCAGACCTTCAGCCATAGTCAGGCGGTCGACGACCACTTTTCCCGAAAGCACTCCGGACGTCAGCGTGCCCGCCAGGCGCAGTGAACCTCCCATCTGCCAGCTCATTCCTTCGGGATAGCGGATGCGCGCCTGATCGGTGCGCAACGTGATGTCATAACGCAGCGGAGACTCCGCATAGTTCACACTGCCGGTAAGATGCAACGTGCCACCACCCGAAACGGCAGTCGCATTGTCAAAGAACAGCCGGGTCGCGTCGAATACTAGGTCGCCTTTGATATCGCTCAGCCCAGTCGGAAAATCCGCGACGCGTGCCGAAGCTCTCTCAATGTGTACGCGCCCGGTGATGCGCGGCCGGTCAAATCGGCCTTCGAACGACGCGTTAATCTGCGCTGGCCCGCTAGCCTGCAGCGCAGGAACGAAGCTCGAGAGGAGTCGTAGGTCCAGTGCGCCGTTCAGTTTCAGGCCGAGCGTTCCATGCTCGCTGAACTTCACGCTGCCGCTGATCTCAACGTTGGTGTCCGCGCCCTTCAGCGTGGCTTGATCAATTTCCAGGCTATCCTTCGACGAGCGCAAGTGAATGGGCCCGGTATTCTCCAATTGCATTCCGGCGTAGCTCAATGCCAGCCGCGAGAATTTCGCGTCCACTACAAGGTTCTCTGGATGTTTCAAGTCGCCAGCCAGCGTCAAATCGCCGTCCGCCACGCCGTGCCCATTCGCTTGCTGGATGTGCAGCGCGGTCATCAGAAACGGGTTCAAATCAATGTTGTTGACGGAAACTTTGCCATTCAGCGCGTAGGGCTCGGCCAATCCCAGAGTAACTTCGCCCGAAATGCCTCCTGTCGTCATCGCCGAGCCAAGCTGCAGTTTCGCGATTCGCCCGTCGGAGGTGAGGCCGCCATCAAAACTGCCGATCACGTCTTGCCCGATGCGGAGGTCCACCACACGGAACGTGCCGTCGCTTTGCAACGCGGACACCGGCCCGTTGGCTTTCACGCGAAATGTAATCAAACCCGCCACCGGTAATCGCGCCCATTGCAGTTTCTCGATGTCTTCGAGCGGTAGGGATGCGCCTACCAGATCCGCGCTGAGGTTTTGGTTCGCAAACGCGTAGCCCACGCTTCCGGTAATGATGCCTGCGCCGCGGCCCGTCTCTTTTCCTGGCGCGAACACCCGCAGCTCCGCGTCTTTCACCAGCACCTGGTCCGGCGAAAGATTCAGCTGCCCGCGCAACCGGTTGAACGAAACGCCATAGACTTCGCCTTCTGCCAAATCAAATAGTCCCGTCACGGCCGGCTGCTTTCGCGTTCCATGGCCATGCATTTGACCGCTCAAGATGCCCTTCACCGGAAACGATTGGCCCAGCAATTTCTGGATCGTGTCCACCGGCGTCTTGTCAAAATCCATGTCCGCTGCCCACTCGTTGCCTGGCGAAAAGCTCCAGTCCGTTAGGTCCAGGTTTCCCTCGATGTCCGTGGTCATCGTGCCGTAACGAACCGTTCCCCGCTCCAGCGACAGTTCATCCGGCGAGTAGCTGATGTCGCCTTCCACCAGATCCAGCGCTACACCTTCGTAACGCACTCG
>Ga0335079_10000748_pt1 | contig 36931 bp, 29 predicted proteins | sample Lox_Sample_33_FD_206719 | JGI IMG/M metagenome (GOLD analysis project Ga0335079, IMG submission 206719) | Soil microbial communities from Loxahatchee National Wildlife Refuge, Florida, United States - Lox_Sample_3.3 | ecosystem: Environmental > Terrestrial > Soil > Wetlands | place: USA...
GGTGCCGTAATGACGTACTGCGCGATGCATTATGCCAGTTGGCGAACACCCTGCGCGAGTCTGGAGCGATAGATGAACGCGAGGCCTTCATCGATGCCACCTTCTCACCTGCCAAGGGCGGAGGAGATGGCATCGGCCCGACAAAACGCGGAAAAGGCGTGAAAATCATGGGTATCGTGGATCGCAATGGCCTGCCGCTGGCCGTCACTACCCACGCCGCTAATCACCATGAGGTCACGCTCGTTCAACTGACCTTCGACTTCTATATGATCGAAGCGAAGCCGGAGAAACTGATCGGCGACAAAGCCTATGACAGTGACCGCCTCGATGATGATTTGAAAAAAGACGGCATTGAGATGATTGCGCCGCATAAGAAGAATCGGGTAATGCAACCAACGCAAGACGGTCGAGTGTTGCGTCGCTATAAGCGTCGTTGGCTTGTTGAAAGATTCTGGTCTTGGCTTCATTGGCAACGTCGTCTCGTCGTTCGCTGGGAATACTACATGACGAACTTTCTCGGCTTCGTGCAGCTAGCATCCATTTGCATCCTGCTCAAGCAATTTTGAGATAGGTTCTAAAAAAGCCGCCGGAATCCGTCCGGCGGCTTTTGCGTTCCCATTCTGAGAATCAGTATCAGCGCTGTCTACGCGCTTTTCAGATACTCGATGATCTTCTCGCGCACAGTCCTGAAGATCTGTTCGAACCTGGCTTCGTCGTTCTCGAGCAGCGTGATCCGGAAGCCCTTCAGGCTGCAGTTGAAGCCCGTGAGCGGCACTACGCAGATGCCCGTGGTCGCGAGCAGGTAGTAAACGAACCGCTTGTCGAGCGCCACGTTGTCCGTGATCTTCTCTACGAGGTCCTTGACCGCTTTGTCCTTCACGGGGAGCGACTGCCTGCCGTTCAGCGCCGATTCCTCGAACATGACCGTCATGTAGAACGCGCCGTTCGTCCGGTTCACGACGATCCCCTTGATGTCCTTCAGGAGGTCGTAGGCGACGTTCGACCTGCGCTCATACCGCTTGTTCCTCTGTTCCACATGGCCCGGGAAGCGCTTGTCGCCGAAGATCGTGGGGATCACCTTCTGGGGCAGCGTCGTGGAGCACACTTCGAGCATCTTGTCGTCCAGGATGCTCTTCACGTACTTGGCGAACACAGGGTCTTCCTTCTGGTTGTACACTTCGATCCAGCCGCAGCGCGAGCCGGGCCAGGGGAGCTCCTTGGAGATGCCCTTCATCGAGATGCCGCACACGTCGCCGATCACCTCCGCAAGCGGGACCGCCCGTTTGCCATTGTAGGCCATGTTGATGTAGATCTCGTCGCAGACGATGAACAGGTCGTACTCGCGGGCGATGGCTACGATCTCTTGGAGCACCTCCTTGGGATAGACGGCGCCTGTGGGGTTGTCGGGATTGATGATCTGGATCCCGGAGATCGCGGGGTTGTATTTCACCTTCATCCTGAGATCGCTCAAGTCCGGGTACCAGAGGTTGCGCGGGTCGAGATTATAGGATATGTACTCCGCGCCGGCGTGGGCCGCCTCTGCGGAGGAGTGGGTGCTGTAGGCAGGGCTCGGGCCGATCACGCGGTACTCCCGCCTGAGCTGGCCGTAGATCTTGCTGATCGCGTCGCCCAGGCCGTTGAAGAAGATGATGTCCTCTTTCGTGATCCTGACCTTGCCGTTCGTGTTCGCCAGCTGGGCCAGGAACTCGCGCGTCGCTTCGAGCCCCTTCGTGGGGGAGTAGGCGTAGGTCATGTCCTCGCGGCTTGCCTCGATGACGATGTCCTTGATCCAGCCGGGGATCTTCTCGCCCTTCTGTACGGGGTCGCCGATGTTCTCCCAGATGACCTCGATGCCCAGCCTGCCGAACTCCTTGGCAACTGCCACGATCTCCCTGATCTCGTATTTCAGCTCGTCCGCGCCCGGCGATACAATATTGTTTCTCATAGTCCGCTGTCATGTCCCAGCCGCTGTTCGCAGGGCTGATGACCTGCCTCCGTGATCATGAATACCCGCAAAAGTTTCATCATATTACTAAAAGTTCCGCGTTGAGTAAAGACATTTATTGACCAGGCGCCGGGCAGTGTTGCAGCCGGTCGGGATTCCCTCGAGGCCGTCTTTTTCGGATGGCCGCGCCGAAAACGCGAGGCCGAGTCAGCAATCGTGCTCTCGAACGGGTTTACAAACGGCGGGGCCCATGCTATTTTTGAACAAGGCGCCGGGCTTCTTCAACACCGGCAATCGGATGGTTTCCGGAGGTAGCGTGCAATTCCATCGGATGAACGGAGACGAAGTCCTGGCCGAACTGGGGAGCCGGCGCGAGGGCCTGTCCCCGGAAGAGGCGCGGGAGCGCCTGGTGCGGCATGGCCGGAACGAGCTTGCCGAGAAGCGCGGCAAGGGCCCCCTCCTGATGCTGCTCGGCCAGTTCACGGACCTCATGATCATCATCCTGATCGCTGCGGCCGTCATTTCGGGCATCATCGGGGAGGCTGCTGATGCCGCCGCCATTATCGTGATCGTGGTGCTGAACGCCCTCCTCGGGTTCATCCAGGAGTACCGGGCCGAGCGGGCAATGGCGGCGCTTAAGAAGATGGCCGCGTCGAACGCGGCGGTCATGCGGTCGGGCGCCATTGAAACCGTGCCGGCTTCCGAGCTCGTTCCCGGCGACGTTGTCCTGCTCGATGCCGGCAGGATCGTGCCCGCCGACATGAGGCTCCTCGAAGCGGTGCGGCTGAGCGTGGAAGAGGCCGTGCTGACGGGCGAATCGCTGGCTGTCGAAAAACAGACGAGTGTCGTCGGCGGGGAGAACGCGCCTCTCGGCGACAGGAAGAACATGCTCTACCGTGGCACGTTCATCACCTATGGCCGGGGCGTCGGCGTCGTTACGGCAACAGCCATGCAGACCGAGCTCGGCAGGATCGCGGCCATGATCCAGGGCGAGGAGGAGGGGAAGACGCCGCTCCAGAAGCGGCTTGCCGCCTTCGGCGTGCGGCTTGCGTACGCGGTGCTCGTGATCTGCGCTGTTATTTTCACGGCAGGGCTGCTCCGGGGAGAAGAGCCGGTCGGGATATTCCTGGTTGCCGTGAGCCTTGCGGTTGCGGCCATCCCCGAGGCGCTGCCCGCGGTGGTCACGATCTCCCTTGCCCTTGGCGCACGGAAGATGGTGCAGCAGAACGCCCTGGTCAGGAAACTCCCCGCCGTCGAGACCCTCGGCTCCGTCACGTACATCTGCACGGACAAGACCGGGACGCTGACACAGAATCGGATGACGGTCGAGGAGATGTGGGTGGACGGGATGAGCGAAGCAAGACACGGGGACACGGGGACACGGAGACTCGGGGAAAATACCCAACACCAAGATGAATCCGCTTTTTTGTCACTGCGTCTCCCCGCCACTGCGTCTCCCCGTCAGATTTTTCTCACCGCTCTCGCCCTCTCGAACGACGCTCAGCGTGACGCTGCCGGAAGGGTGGTCGGCGACCCGACCGAGGCCGCGCTGCTTAGCCTGGCCCATGCGAAGGGATACGACAAAAAAGCGCTCGAGTCGTCGTGGCCCCGCATTGCCGAGCTTCCCTTTGATTCCGATCGAAAGCTCATGACCACGTTTCATCGATTGCCCCCCGCCTCCCGTCCCACGTCCCTCATCCAGGGGACCTCTGTTTCCTTCACCAAGGGAGCCGTGGAGGTCCTTCTCCGAAAATCAACCAAGGTCCTGACCTCGGGGGGGATCGGGGAGATCGCTGTACGGGAGGTCCTCGCCGTGAGCGACCGGATGGCCGGGGACGGGCTCCGGGTCATGGCCGTCGGCATGCGGACCTGGGACGGGGTCCCGGAGGTTCTCTCCCTTGAGGGGGCGGAGCAGGACCTCGTGCTCCTCGGCCTTGTTGGCATGATCGACCCGCCGCGGGAAGAGGCAAGGGATTCCGTGGCGCTCTGCAGGGGCGCGGGCATCACGCCGGTGATGATCACCGGTGACCACCCGCTGACCGCGCGGGCAGTCGCAAGGCGCGTGGGAATCCTGGAGAGCGACGATCCCGCGGCGATCATGACCGGGCCCGAGCTCGCGGCGCTCTCCCTTGACGAGTTCGGGCAGCGCGTCGAGTCCGTCCGCGTGTACGCGCGCGTGGCGCCCGAGCAGAAGCTCACTATCGTCCGTGCCCTCCAGGACAAAGGGCACTTCGTGGCAATGACCGGCGACGGCGTGAACGATGCCCCCGCCCTCAAGCGCGCCGACATAGGAGTGGCAATGGGCGTCACCGGCACCGACGTGGCCAAGGAAGCGTCGTCACTGATCTTGCTCGACGACAACTTCGCGACGATCGTGAAGGCCGTGAAGGAGGGCCGGAGGATCTACGATAACATCCGGAAGTTCGTCAAATACCTCCTGTCGACGAACTCGGGCGAGATCTGGACGCTCTTTCTCGCGCCCTTCCTGGGCCTCCCCATCCCGCTTCAGCCGATCCACATCCTCTGGATCAACCTGCTGACCGACGGCCTGCCGGCGCTTGCCCTCTCCCTGGAGCCGCAAGAGGGCGATGTGATGAAGCGGCCGCCGCGCAGCCCCCGGGAGAGCATCTTTAGCCACGGGCTCGGCGTCCATGCGGTCTGGGTCGGCCTCCTCATGGCGGGGGTCGTACTCTCGGTGCAGCTCGGGGCCATCCGGTTCGGCGACAGCCACTGGCAGACCATGGTCTTTGCCGTGCTCTGCTTCCTGCAGCTGGGGCATGTTATGGCCATCCGCTCCGAGCGGGCGTCCCTGTTCACGCAGGGAGTGTTGAGCAACAAGCCGCTCCTGGCCAGCGTTCTTGCGATGATCGCACTCCAGCTGCTGACGATCTATGTCCCGGCCATGAACGCGGTGTTCAAGACCCAGCCCCTGAGCGCTCTTGAGCTGACGCTCGTCCTTCTCCTGTCCTCCGCGGTGTTCTTTGCCGTGGAGATTGAGAAGGTCTTCAAGCGGCGCCAAAAAACAGCTTGACATATTCATTCCCTGGTATCATAATTTTGTACCATTCGAGACCGCATCGGTTCGAAAAAAGATCTTCGGAACAGCACATTCCAGTCCAAATTTCTTACCTGAAGCGACAGACGTCATTCTCTTGCAAGTTATGGTACCGATTCAGATCACGGGGGAGGTGATGAGGAAAAACGACCCGCAGTCGCCTGAAGCGCAGCATGGAGCTTTATTGCGGTGAAATGCTCAAATTTGGGAAAGGGGGACATCATTTGCATGGAAGAAAAAACAAAAGGCATCAGTGAAGACTGGCTGGCAGTATGGATCGGGTTGTTCATCTTCATCGTATCTCTCGGGGCCTTTGTCGGCACCGACGTCCTGAAGTGGGGCGTGACCACCGGCGTCTGGACCGACATCACGAAGGCGCTTAAACCGATCTCGGCGACCTGGCTGGGAGGGTTCGTGTCGCTCGTTCTCACCTACGTTGTCCTTCTCGTCGTCATGACCCTGGGCGCTGCTGCGCTCAAGGCGGACATCAAGAAGTTCGCCATCGGTTTCACCGTCGTGTTCTGGATAAGCTACTTCTGCTGGATCCTCGGAAGCTGGGCCAATATCGCGGTAACCACGGCGCCGGACATGAAGAAGTTCGGGATCACCTGGTCGCTGAAGCTCACGGCTGAGGCCGGTTTCATCATAGCCCTTCTCGTCGGTCTCTTCTTCGGTAACTTCGTACCGTCCCTGGGGAACTGGATCAAGGAGGCGGTCCGGCCCGAACTGTACATCAAGACGGCCATCGTCATTCTGGGCGGTTCGCTCGGCCTCATGGCAGCAGAGAAGCTGGGGCTCGCCACGGCGGTCATGTTCCGCGGCCTCTGCGCCATCGTCGAAGCCTACCTCATCTACTGGGCTCTCGTCTACTTCATCGCCCGCAAATATTTCAAGTTCAGCAGAGAATGGGCCGCCCCTCTGGCGTCCGGGATCTCGATCTGCGGCGTTTCGGCGGCGATCGCCACGGGCGGCGCGATTAAGGCCCGACCGGTGGTGCCCATTATGGTGTCCTCCCTCGTTGTGATCTTCGCTGTGGTCGAGCTTGTCATCCTGCCTTTTTTTGCCGAAACGTTCCTCTGGAAGGAACCGATGGTGGCCGGCGCCTGGATGGGCCTCGCGGTCAAGACCGACGGAGCAGCCGTTGCTGCCGGCGCGGTGACCGAAGGCCTGATCCTGGGAAAGAACGCAGCGGCAGGCATCATGTACCAGCCTGAATGGATCAAGAACGCCGCTGCGGTCGTGAAGGTTTTCATCGACGTCTTCATCGGCGTGTGGGCCTTCGTGCTTGCGATCATCTGGTGCTCGTTCATCGAGTGCAAGCCCGGCGAACGGGTGCGGCCTGGACAGATCTGGGACCGCTTCCCGAAGTTCGTCATCGGCTATATCGTCACCTTCCTGATCATCCTTCTTGTCTGTATGCCTGCGTCAAAGACAGCGACCGCAATGAGCAAGCAGACGGGCCCGCTTACCAAGCAGATAGCCGCTGAAGAGACCCAGCAGGCCTCTCTGAGCAAGCAGGTCGCCGACGAGGAGGCCAAGCTTGCCGCGACAAAGCCGAAGGACAAGAAGGCCATCGCGGCGCTGAAAAGCCAGATCGGGAACGACAAGGCTGCCGTTGCTTCCCTGACCGATAAGATCGCAAAGGACAAGGCACAGCTGGCACCCCTGAACGACCAGCTCAAGGCGCCGATGGCGACGATGGGCGCCGCGAAAGCCGCGACCGGCGAGGCCAACGTCTTCCGGGGGATCTTCTTCGTCATGACCTTCTTTACGATCGGCCTGGTGTCGAACTTCAAGAAGCTCTGGGAAGAGGGCATCGGCAAGCTCGCCGCGGTCTATGTGATCTCGCTCTTCGGGTTCATTATCTGGATCGGGCTTATTATCTCGTGGATCTTCTTCCACGGCGTCAAACCGCCGCTGGTGGGCTAGAGAGGAAAGGGGACTATCATGGCTGATCAACCGAAACTTTCTGAAGAGTTGAAAAAGATGGAATGGGAGCCGCTTCTCCCCGTGGAGAAGAAGCTCATCGGGTGGAGCATCGGACTGGGCACCGTTCTCCTGGGTATCCTGGTCTGGGTGAGCTACACGTTCTTCCCGACCGGGGCGGGGCATTAGTATCCGGCGTCGGAACGCACGGGCGGCAGGTCAATTTTCCTGCCGCCCTTTTTATTTCACCAGGGCCGTTGTCTCGTTCCGGTCCGTATCGGCCGTAGGAAGCGAGGAATCTTTTTCTTGGCTCCTGCGCGCTTCCTGTGGTACAGTGACCAAGCCTCGTTTCCCGTAAGGAGCATCTCGTTGGACTCGCTCTCGTTCGGCACCATCACTTTTGACTGGACGTTTCTCTCTGCCCTGCTGAGCATTGTCGTCATCGATCTGGTACTTGCCGGCGACAACGCCGTGGTCATCGCCATGGCCGTCCGGTCGCTGCCGAAGGAGCAGCGCAGGAAGGGCATCATCTACGGGTCGGCCGCTGCCGTCCTGCTCAGGATCATCATCACTTTTTTCGTGGCGAAGCTGCTCCTGGTGAACTACGTCAAGCTCGCGGGCGGGGCCGTCATCCTCTGGATCGCCGTGAAGCTCTTCGTCGAGGACGAGGAGGCGGTGGCGACGCACCACGAAGGAATGTCTCTCTGGCACGCGATCAGGCTCATCGTGATCGCCGATATCACGATGGCCCTCGACAACATGCTGGCCGTCGGAGGCGCCTCGCACGGCAATTTCTTCCTGCTCCTCTTCGGGCTCACGCTCAGCATCCCCCTCATCGTCTTCACCAGCAGCCTGCTCTCCCTGCTCATGGACAAATATCCCGTCATCATTTACATCGGAGCGGCCATCCTCGGAAAGGTCGGAGGGGAGATGATCATGACCGATCCTGTCATCGGAAGGCTGTTCGCGCCCGGTCCGGTCCTGCGTTATGCTCTCGAGGGATTATTTGCGGCCGGAGTGATCGCCGCCGGCCTGTTCCTCGTGCGGCGAGACAGGGCTAAACTGGAGAAGGCCGCGCAATCCCGCGAGTGATGCCGCAGGGATCGGAACTGCGGAATGATCCCCGACGAACCCCGCTACTATTCTCTTGACTCCCGATGCGCCTCTGATATTATTTTATCGGGAAACACGCGGAACCCCGGCGGAGGCCTGCTTGAAATCCTTCATCCTCACCTTGTCCCTTTTCCTGCTTATTGCTGCCGCTCCTGCATTTGCAAAGTTCGACCCCTCGTTCACCTGGACAACGCTCGAAACGCCGCATTTCCGCATTCACTACCACCAGGGCGGGGAAGAGATTGCAAAAAGAACCGCTCAGATCGCCGAGGATGTGTACGCGCGGCTCGTGCCCCGGATCAAGTGGGAGCCCCGGCAGAAGACCGAGGTCGTGCTGGTCGACGCCATGGACGAAGCGAACGGGATGACGACCGTGTTGCCATACAACCAGATGGTACTGCTCCTGACCCAGCCGGTGGGCGAGCCGGGCTTCGGCACGACGCCCTACGAGGAGTGGATGCGCCTCCTGATCACCCACGAGTATACCCACGTGCTGCAGCTGGACATGATCAACGGCGGCCTGGGCGGCGTGCTGCAGAGGATCTTCGGCAGACTTTATTTTCCGAACGCGCTCCAGCCTGAGTGGCTGATCGAAGGGCTCGCGGTGTATGAAGAAACTGCGCAGACGTCAGGCGGCCGCGGCCGGTCGGCCGGCGCTGACATGGTCCTGCGCATGGCCACGCTTGAAGGTCCCTTTCCGCACATCAGCCAGATGACCGTCTCGCCGGACACGTGGCCGTCAGGCGACGTGCCCTATCTCTTCGGCGATTCCTTTACCCAGTATATCGCGGACACCTACGGCCGGAAAAAGCTGGCGGACCTGAGCTTGAACTACAGCGGTAGAGGCGCGCCTTTCCTCGTCAATTCCACGGCAAAAGAAACGTTCGGATCGTATTACGGAAAACTGTACCGCGAGTGGAAAGAATCGCTGCAGAAAAAATATGACAAGCAGCGTGCTGACGTCCGTGCACGGGGAGAGACGACATCGACAGCCCTGACCCGGAAGGGGTATGAGACAATCTCACCGGTCTATTCACCCGATGGGAATCGGATCGCCTATTTCGAGTCGAACGGGGACGAATTCCCGGGCATCTATATCATGAACAGCGACGGGACGAAAAGCAGGAAACTGATCGAAAATGTGTTCCCGACGAGCGCCTCGGGCATGTCACCTGCCTGGTCTCCGGACGGCAGCAGGCTTTACTACACCAAGCTCGAGGTCGTGCGGAATACGAACCTGTACGACGACATCTACTTCTACGATCTGAAGAGCGATAGGGAGGTGCGGGTCACGAACGACGTCCGCGGCCGTGATCCCGACCCCTCGGCCGACGGCAATAAACTGCTCTTTGTCACGAACAGGCTGGGCCAGACCAGGCTGGCGCTGCTCGACCTGTCCTCGCACCGGGACCTGCCTGCCGGGCCCAGGGACATCACGTATCTCACTGAAGAGGGCGTCGTTCAGTACGAGACCCCTCGGTGGAGCCCGGACGGCTCCCGCATCGCAGTAAGCGTGTGGCAGCCGGGCGGATACAAGGATGTCTGGATCCTAGACGCCAACGGCAACAAGCTCGAAGAAGCGACGCATGACCGGGCGAACGACGGCGCGCCCGCATGGAGCCCGGACGGCCGGTATCTCTATTTCACGTCGGATAGGACCGGAATCTTCAACATCTTCGCCTACGAGGTCGAGACAAAGAAGCTCTACCAGGTGACGAATGTCTTGGGCGGGGCTTTCTCTCCCCGGCCGTCTCCGGACAACAGGAACCTCGTTTTTACCGGGTACAGTGCCAAAGGCTACGACGTGCACGCTGTTGCCGTGGACCCGGGTTCCTGGAAACTGGCCGCACCGTACCAGGACCCGTACCCGGCCATGCAGTACGAGGAACGCAGGTTCGAGACAGCGGAGCGGCCCTACAATCCGCTGCCCACGCTTGCACCCCGGTTCTGGCTTCCCTGGATCGGCTACAGCCAGCGCTCGGTGCTCGGTGGCTTTTTAACCGAGGGTCAGGACGTGGCCCAGCGGCACGAATATGTTATAACCGGTCTCTACGGCACTAAGACGAACCATTTCTGGTACACGTTCGACTATTTCTACGACGGCCTGTATCCCACGATCCATCTGAGCGCCTCCGACATAGATGCAACGTATACAAACCTGCTCCAGCAGGGCACCGTGGGCGATGATTATGTCGAGCGGCAGCAAACCTACGGACTCGAGGCGATCTTTCCGTTGATCAAGACGCAGACCCAGCACGCGGTCTCGATCGGGTACCAGTGGAAGGAGCTATCGGCGATCACCGACGTCATTCCCGGCGTTTTGCCCTGGCCCGGGTATAACGGACCGGTCCCGTTCCAAGGCGTGCTTGCGTCCGGAAGGGCCAGTTATCTCTTCAACAACTCGCGGCGGTATGATTTTTCGATCAGCCCGGAACAGGGCAGGACCCTTGAACTGGGATATGAACGCTTTGACAAATCCATCGGGAGCGACCTCGAGTTCAATAAATATACCGCCGACTGGCACGAATACATCAGCATGCCCTGGCAGCATCATGTGCTCCAGGTGCGGGCCTTCGCAGGAACGTCGACGGGCGTCAGCATGAACACGTTTCCGCAGGGAGCTTTTCAACTCGGGGGCGACATGCCCGGCGATATCACCCTCTCCATCAACGACCATCAGGTCTATTTGCGGGGATACCCAACTGACGAGTTCCGGGGAAAGAGCGCAGCGCTTCTGAGCCTCGAGTATCGGTTCCCGATCTGGAATATTGAACGCGGTTTCGGCCAGACCCCGTTCTTTTTCCGAAGGCTGCATGGCGCAGTGTTCGCGGAGGCAGGGAACACCTGGGACGATGGCTCGCTCCACGAATCCGATGCGAAGCGTTCGGTCGGCGCCGAGCTCAGAATGGATATGGATCTTGGATACTATCTTCCCATTACCGTGAGGCTGGGTTTCGCGAAGGGGTTGGACCAGGAAGGAGAGAACCAATTGATCCTGAATGCCTGGATGCCGCTTGGGTTCTAGCACAGCGTATTTCATCAATGACGTCATATCGACCGAAAGGGAGAAATCCGGTGTTTCCCCGTGGCCCGGGATTTCTCTCTACGTTCGAAATGACAAATCCTAACGCTTTAGATAAAACGGTCATCATCTTGTGAAGATTGACGGGAGGGGCGGCATGATCCTGGTCACGGGCGGTACGGGCTTTGTGGGAAGCCATCTCATCAGGCAAATGCGCAAGCAGGGCCTCCACGTTCGCGCCCTGGTGCGGAACCCGGAGAAGGCGAAGGAGCTCAAGGACCTTAAGGTCGAGCTGATCCCGGGCGATATTGCGGACAGAGAGGCGCTCGACGACGCTGCGGCAGGCGTGGAGCGGGTGATCCATCTGGTCGGCATCATCCAGGAAGCACACGGAGCCACGTTCCAGGGCGTGCATGTCGAGGGAACGCGCAATCTCCTTGCCGCCGCGAAAAAAGCCGGTGTGCGCCACTTCCTGTACCAGAGCGCCCTCGGGACGAGGCCCGGGGCCAGGAGCGAGTATCACAAGACCAAATGGCAGGCCGAAGAGCTCGTGCGCGCGAGCGGCATTCCCTTCACGATCCTCCGTCCGTCGCTCATTTACGGGTCCGGCGACCAGTTCACGCTCCGGCTCGCCGAGGTCATCAGGCAATCGCCCGTCCTTCCGGTCATCGGTTCCGGCAAGTCGAAAGTACAGCCCATCTATATCGACGACGTGGTCTCCTGCCTCGTGAAAGCCGTGACCAGCGACGCGTCCCTGAACGAGATCTACGAGATCGGCGGGCCCGAACAACTGACCTATGAAGAGGTGACCGTCGCCATAGCAGAAGCCCTGGGGATCAAACGTCCGACGATCCACATGCCCCTTTTCCTCATGCGGCCCATGGCGCGCGTGCTCGAAACCGTGCTCCCGAAGCCGCCGCTCACCACGGAGCAGCTCATCATGCTGCAAGAGGACAACGTGTGCGGCGTACGGGACATTTGTGAAGCCTGCGGCAACGTTCCGGTCCGCTTCCGGGACGGGCTCAAGAGATTTCTCGGGCGGGAATCGGGAGCATAAGCTCGATCGAAGAAGCGGTCAGGAGCACGATCGGCCGTATCCGCTGGGGAGGTTTTTTATGCGTGAAATAAGCGATATCGGATCTGTCTCTCATGTTGTCCAGCTTGCTGTCGCTCCGGTTTTTCTTCTCACCGCGATCGCAGCGATGCTGACGGTGTTGACCAACCGGCTTAGCAGAATTATCGATCGTGCGCGCGTTTTGGAAGTTACGCTGGAGAGCACACCAGCCGAAAAAGCCGCAGACCTTCATGCCGAACTGGTCATATTGTCACGGCGATCGAAGCACATCAGCCTGGCAATCACCCTCTGCACGACAACGGCATTACTGGTGTGCACCGTAATAGCTATCCTCTTTCTCGGGAACTTCTTTCAATTCGACTTTGCGATTACCATAGCGCTGCTCTTTATCACGGCCATGCTGCTCCTGGTCGCGGCATTTCTTGTTTTTCTGCGGGAAATTTTTATTGCTACAGCGAACATTCGTATCGGGCCCCGCTGATCGCCTTTATCCGGCAAACTCGGCACGGTGCTTGCGGGATGCTCCCCGCAGGGATACTGGTTTGGCTGAGGCGGAAAACATCGGTGTCGCTTGTTCCGCCTGTCCTTCCTGTACTAAACGGTAGTTGCGTCCTTTGCCAATTGAAGGTTCATTTTGAATTTGTTTGATACACGGTTGCCGAAAAAAAGGATTCCCATGGACCATGAAAGTTTAATGTTTGGTCTTACCAACGTCTTTGTTGGCATTTTGGTCATCGCCTTATGCTTGCCTTTGCTAAAGAACAAGATAGGGATGAATTATTTCTACGGCGTACGGTTCAGAAAATCGTTTAAGCCGGATGAGAATTGGTACAAGATCAATCGGTTTGGCGCGCGGAGGATGATAATCTGGTCTGTCGTCATCATTATCATTGGCATGCTGTCACTTATTATTCCTGTCGGTGCAAGAAAAAGCCTCCATCCCCTGCTTGCGCGTTCTCCCCTCATATTCATTATTCCCACCATTGAAAGCTGGCTCTTTGCAAAGAGACTTTGGTAAAAAACTGCCCGGGGAGCCCGACAGCGAGGGATCCCTTTACCTTGTCGATGAAGGCGGGGTAATGGCCCCGTTCGGAAGCGACCTTGGATGAGCAGCACCTTCAGCACGGGTTGCCTTCCACTCCGCGATCCGCACGATCCGAAGCATGCTCCGAATTCACTTAAGAAGTTGGCAGGTTATGCCGATAAAACAGGCGTAGCCATGCATTGATGAGGTAGGGACGGTAAATCCGGGAGAAACACCCGCCGGAGAAAAATCCCGTTAAGACCTGCTGGCTCAAGACGACGACATTTTCCTGAACAACAGGGAATGTCAAGACGAGAGCAATTACGTCCATGCAGCACCACCTTCTCGATACTGCGCTCTACCTGCTGAACCCGCTTGCGATCCAGACGCTGTCGATTGCCCTGGGGGTTCTTTGTCTCGGGATCTATGCTCTGGGCCGCGAACGGGATTCCCCGGTGAGCGTGGTATTTTTCCTGCTGACGCTGGCAATCGCGGTCTGGCTCTTTGCCTTCACCTGGATGTACAGCGCGAAGGAAGAAAGCCTCGCGATGTGGTGGGCCAGGGTCGCCTATGTCGGCATCGCCTTTATCCCCGGCGCCTCCTACCACTACAGCGCGATGATGCTCAAGGATAACGAGAAGGTCAGATTGCGCATCCTGTCCTCCTGGATGCTCGGCGCTTTCTTTCTGATACTCATCGTGAGCACCGATCTCCAGTTCGGCGCACTGTACCATTACCCATGGGGATTTTACCCCCGGTACGGATTGACGAGCATACCGTTTCTGCTCTATTTTGCCGGCAGCATGGGTCATGTGCTGCACCGCTACCTGGCGGGATACCACAGGGTTCCTCAAGGCTCTCCCTCGTTGATGCCGGTCAGACTCAGACTGGTTGCGTTTGCCATAGGCTGCCTTGGGGCCGTTGATTTTGCCCCTTCCTTCGGGCTGCAGTTGTACCCCTTTGGCTATGTCCCGATCTTCCTCTCTATCGGCCTCTCCGTCCATGCGATCGTCCGCTACCGGTTCATGCCGATCACACCCGCCTTTGCCGCCCGCCAGATCATCGATACCATGAACGATGCCCTGATCGTGCTCGACCGTACAGGAGTGATCAGACTGGTCAACCGGGCTGCCTGCGCGTTGTTCGGCTGCAGCGAGCAGGATCTTGCGGGAAAGCAGTTCAGCACGGTCGAGAGCATCCCGTTCAGCAGGGAGATCGAATCGGTCATCCAGGGGGCGGAGGTACGAAGCTCGGAAGCAACCTACCGGCTGCAGAACAGTCCCGACCGCATCCTCAGCCTGTCAGCCTCCGTCATGAGTGACCGCATCGGCGAGCCGCTTGCCATTGTGTGCGTGGTGCGCGATATCACCGAGCTCAAGGGCGCGGAGGAGCGGCTCCGGAATCGCAATGCCTTCATTGAGTCGATCCTGAATAAGCTGCCGATCGGCCTGGCCGTAAATTCGATCAGCGACGGGATGGCGATCTATCTGAACGAAAAATTCACGGAAATATACGGATGGCCGACGGACGTTCTCGGGGACGTGGATGACTTCTTCCGCCACGTGTATCCCGATCCCGTTCAGCGGGAGAAGGTGCGGGAAACGATACTGTCCGATATTGCCAGCGGCGACCCGGCGCGGATGCGGTGGAATGACATCCCGATCATGAGCGGGCGGGGAGAGACGAGATACGTTACCGCCGTCAACATCCCGCTTCCTGCGCAGGACCTGATGATATCGACGGTGCAGGACGTCACCGAGCGCGTGTCCGCCCAGAAGGCGCTCATTGACAGTGAGAAGCGCTACCGGCGGCTCGTCGAGTCGGTTACGGATTATCTGTATGCGGTCAAGATCGACGACGGCCGTCCCTCGAACGTCATGCACGGCCCCGGCTGCCTGGCGGTCACCGGGTACGGACCCGAGGAATACGGCGCCGATCCCGACCTGTGGCATCGTATCGTCCATCCCGGCGACCGGGACCTCGTCGCCGGCTATGAGGCGAAGATGCTGTCGGGCCGTCCGATGAAGCCCGTGGAGCACCGGATCATCCACAAGGACGGGTCGCTCCGATGGGTCAGGAACACGGCGGTGCTGCGTTTTGACAAAAGCGGGCGCCTCGTCGATTATGACGGCCTGATCACCGATATCACGCCGCTCAAGCAGCTCGAAGCCCAGCTTCGCCAGGCGCAGAAAATGGAAGCCGTGGGCCAGCTGGCGGGCGGTGTCGCTCACGACTTCAACAACATTCTTACTGCCATCGTCGGCTACGGCAACCTCCTCGTGATGAAGTTGCCGGAACGCGACGGCCTGAGTGCATACGCCCGGCAGATCCTTGCTTCTGCCGACCGGGCCGCGCACCTCACGCGCAGCCTCCTCGCGTTCAGCAGGAAGCAGGTCATCGAATTAAGGCCCGTTGACCTCAACGCCGTCATAGGCCAGGTGGAAGCGATGCTGGCAAGGATCATCGGAGAAGACATCGAGTTCGAGACGAAGCTCCTCCCGCAGGATCTGCCGGTCCTGGCGGACAGCGTGCAACTGGAACAGGTACTGATGAACCTGGCTGCGAATGCGCGGGATGCCATGTCGGGCGGCGGGCTTTTAACGATCGAAACGGGCGTCTTCGAAATGGGCGAGGATTTTCTGAAAACCCAAGGCTACGGCAGACCCGGAACCTATGCAAGCGTGATTGTCACGGATACCGGCAGCGGCATCGACGAAGAAATACGGGCGAAAATATTTGAGCCCTTCTTCACCACGAAGGAGGTCGGCAAGGGCACGGGGCTGGGGCTTGCGATGGCGTACGGAATCGTCAAACAGCACAACGGGTATATCAAGGTGAGCAGCGTGCCCGCACAGGGCACGACGTTCAAGATATACCTGCCGCTCCTCGCCACTGAGCTTCCGGGCAAGTCCAGGCAGGCCTCGGTCTGCATGCAGAGGGGAACGGAAGCCGTGCTGCTCGCCGAGGATGACGGGGAAGTGCGCAAGCTTATCAGAATGGTGCTCGAGGAAGCTGGCTACACGGTCATCGAGGCCGTCGATGGCGTAGACGCGCTGGAAAAGTTCCGGGGCAGCAGCGGCATCGATCTGGTCGTCAGCGACATCATCATGCCCAAAAAGAACGGCATAGAGATGTACCAGGAGCTGCAGCGGATCCGGCCGGAAATCAAGGCACTGTTCACCAGCGGCTATACGTCGGACAGTATCCGGAAGAAGGGGATCCTCACCCTGGACCTGGATATTGTCCAGAAGCCGATCGCGCCCAAGGAATTCCTCCAGCACGTGCGCCGGGTGCTTGAAAAAACATAGCCTTCCGCGGGGCTCAGGCGTCCGCGAACGAAAGCCGGCCAGATTCCCGGGTATTTGAGGGAGGGCCTGCTCCAGGCCGGGAGCGATGCAGGGTCACTGACCGACCGGTCGGACATGCGGACCGTATTTCGCGTAATGCCTTGGCATGGATCTGGAGGACGACCTTTTACCTGTGCGTTGATGCATCCTGTTAAGGCCGTCCCCTCACCCCTTTTCTCCCCCTGATCTTCCCCAGCCGCTCCGCAAGCTCTGTCGTCTCGTTCAACAGCCGCTCCACTTCGTCCAGACCCCTGTTCCAGAACGTGCGGTCCGAGATGTCGATCCCGAGCCTCGCGAAGATGTTCCTGGGCGAATCGGAGAGCCCGGCGGCGAGGAATTCCTTCACCTTGTTGATGAAGGCCGGGTCCTGTTTCACCCCGCTCTGGAGCGACTTGGAGATGAGCAGGCCGCTGGCGTAGGAATAGACGTAGAAGAAATAGCGGATGTGGCTCCAGTAGACCCACCAGTTCCCGGACCCCTCCGACTGCTCCACGGCACTGCCCATGTAGACCGCCATGTGCTTCGTGAACAGCCCGCCGATCCGCTCCCGGGGAAGATATCCCGTCTTCCTGAATTCCTGGTGCAGCTCCTGCTCGAAGCGGTAGCACGCGACCTGCCGGAAGATCGACGACACGTCGTCGTTCAATTTCTGCATCATGATCGCCAGCCTCTGCTCGTCATCCGCCTTGTGCAGGAGCTCCTCGAGCACGAAGTCCTCCATGAACGTGCTTGCGACCTCGGCGGTCGACGTGGGCGTGCCGAAATCGAGGGCGTGCTGCTTTTCCCGGATCAGCTCATTGTTGATGCCGTGGCCCAGCTCGTGGGCGATGGTGAGCACGTCATGCATCTTGCCGGTGTGGTTCAGCAGGATGTACGTCGGCTGGACCATCAGGTGGTGGATGCAGAAGGCGCCGCTGTCCTTTCCTTTCTTCGGGTAGGCATCGATCTGGCCGTTCCTGACGAACCCGGAGAAAATGGCCGCGAACTGCGGATCGAGCTTGCCCATCACCTGGTGCACGAGGTTCACGGATCTCCCGTAGGGGTAGTGCTTCGCGACCGCGCCGAACTCGACGTTCCGCTCGTGGTATCTGAGCTTCTTCACGTTCAGGAGCTGAGCCTTGAGCTCGTAATAGCGGGCGGGGATGGAGAAGCGGCCGGCTACGGAGCCTACCAGCGCGTCCACGACATCGCTTTCGATGTCGTCGGCAAGGTGCCGGAGCGTGTCGGGCCGGGGCGTGCCGCGGAGCTCGTCGTCGATCTTCTTGTTCTGGAGCACTGAGTTGAGCTCCGCCTCGGCCACGTCCGCATGCCTGCTCAAGATGCTGTTGAACGCCGCGGCCGCCGTGTCCCGCACCTTCCGGTTCCCGCTGTTCATCAGCCCGACGATCTCGGAGAACGGCCTTGACGCCCGGCTGCCGTCGTCCAGCGCGACGACGCGCTCTTCCTTTGCAAGGAAGCCCGCGGTCATCTTCGTCCAGTTCGCGTAGGAGGTGGCGGACTTGAGGTTCAGGATCTTCTCTTCGGGCTCGCTCAGATGATAGCGGGCCTCGGCGAAGACGCGCTCCAGGAAGTGACGGTACTTCTTGAGTGGTCCATATTCGAGGAAGCGCTGCTGGTCCTCCGGCCTGATCCGCGCGACCCTCAGGTGGAAGAACTGGCTGTCGTTCTCGATCTTCTTGCTGAATTCCTCGATCTTGTTGAATGCCGCCTTGAGCTTCGGGTCGTTCTGGTCCTGCTGCGTCCTGAGCCAGAAATAGTAGCCCTCGTTGCCGTCGGTGCCCCAGCTCCGTTTCCACACCTCGTACTCGTCCAGCGCCTGCCGAAGCACATCGGGGGCCGTCAGGTAATCGTCGCGGTCCTTCCAGGCGTTGATGAACGCGTACGCCTTCTGTTCCAGGACCTTACGCTGCTCATCCCTGCGCGGATCGTTGTCGCCCCTGAAGAGCGTCTTCAGGTTCCACGAGGTCTGTCCGACCTTGAGAGGGCTTCGTGAGGTCCCGGCTTTGACCATTGCGGTTCGCGGCATGCCTGCTCCTTGGTACGGGCGTCGTTTCCTTCTTCTCATTCCAGTATACAAAAAAGAACGGGCGGAAGTAAATCCAAAATCTCAGAAAAGCGCTTGACAAGTCGCGATTGGTATGAGATTATTCTTTCGAAGTTCGGAAGTCTTTGTTCCAAAGCGGCCGCAAAGACCCACGTCTTGCGGCTTTTTTTGCGACATTTCCGTTATCTTCAATTTCCACAAGAAGGAGGTTCAGCCGAATGGCAAATGGGATCGTGAAATGGTTCAATGACTCCAAGGGTTTTGGATTCATTACCAAAGAAGAAGGCGGAGATGTTTTCGTCCACTTCTCGGACATTCAGGACAGCGGCTTCAAGACGCTGGCTGAAGGTCAGAACGTGACATTTGACGTTGTCGACAGCCCGAAGGGCCCGAAGGCAGCGAATGTCGTAAAGCTTTAATAGCCCCAGCCAATCAGAATAGGCAGGTCCGAAAGGGACCTGCCTATTTGTTTTTTACCGGCATACCAACAGCCGCCTCAACGCGGAGAGCCTCCCCCCTTACATACTACTCCCCGAACCCCGTTTGCCGACCCCCTCCTGTCCCTGCTAAGCAGCCTTTGACGCTCCCACAATGCTCCCGAGCGCCTGAAGCGCCCTGTCGTAATCAGGATGATTCGACTGCTCCGGGACGATCTCCCGGTAGCGCAGCACGTTGTTCCTGTCCAGGATGAAGACTGACCGCGCGAGCAGCCGGAGCTCCTTGATCAGGACGCCGTATGCCTCGCCGAACGATGCATCGAGGTGGTCCGAGAGCGCCCTGGCAGCTTCTATCGAGGCAGCGGCACAGAACCGGGATATGGCGAAGGGCAGGTCCATGCTGATGTTCAGCACGACCACGTCGTCCGGGAGCGATCCGGCCTCGCGATTGAACCTCCGGAGCTGCAGATCGCAGACAGGCGTGTCGAGCGACGGCGTTACGCTGATGACCTTCACCTTGCCCTCAAAATCGCCAAGCCGAACCTCCTTTAGCTCCCCGTCGAGAACGGTGAAAGCCGGCGCCTTTTCCCCCACCACGAGATCCGGACCGACCAGGGTGACCGGCCTCCCTTTCATCGTGATTATGTTCGTTCTTTCTGTCATGACTTACCTCCTTCCAGCCTGGAACGGCACTGATATTTAATAAATAGATCACCACGCGCTCCTTGTCAAGGAAGGGACCGTGCACGATCCCTCGCTTTTCGCTGACCGGTTGATAAGATGGCAATTTTTACTTTTTCCGTCCCGCCGAGTATGTTATACTGCACCGCATGATTAAGGAAATGCTGCCCCTCGATCAGCTGCTTCGGAAGCGCGCCTCGCTCACTCCCCGGACAACCTTTGTAAAATTCAGCGGAAAGAAGTTCTCCTACCGGGCGATGGACCGGCTTGCCGACTCCTTTGCTTCGTTCATGCACGAGAAAGGGATCAAACCCGGCGACCGGGTGGCCATTCTCTGCCACAACTGCGCCTTCTATATTGCCGCGTACTTTGGAATTATTCGTTCCGGCGCCGTCGTCCTGCCGCTGAACAACCTGCTGACCCATGAAGAGCTCGACTATATCCTGCAGGACGCCGGAGCGGTTCTTTGCCTCTACGACCTGGACTGCCGCGGGACCGTGGAGAAGCTGAGCCGGAATGGCGGGCGCTCCTTTGTCATGCTGAGCGACATCGCGGCATCGCCTGCGGCTGTCGCCGGGGATCTCCCGGACCCGGCCCACACCGTCGACGACATTTCCACGATCCTCTACACCTCGGGAACGACCGGCAGGCCCAAGGGCGCGCTCCTGACGCACAGGAACATCATCACGAACGCGAGCGCGGCTACCGAGGTCATTCATGTGACGCACCAGGACCGGTTCATAGTGTTCCTGCCGCTGTTCCATTCCTTCACGTACACGGTCTGCGTGATCCTGCCGCTCCTTGCGGGCGCCATGATCTCGGTCCTGCCGGGGGTGCGGCCGTTCTCGCGCGTCGTGAAGAGCCTGATCCTCGACCGGATCACCCTCTTTGTTGCCATCCCCACGGTCTACAAGATCCTTGCGGAGAAGGACATGCCCTGGTTCGTCAAGGTCCTGCTGAACCTCAGGCTTTGCGTGTCCGGCGCCGCGCCGCTCCCGGTCCGGGTCATCCGGGAATTCGAGGCCGCTTTCAAGGTGCCGCTTTTGGAAGGTTACGGCCTGACCGAAGCATCTCCGGTCGTCTCGATCAACCCGCCAGAACGGGGCAGGAACAAGCCCGGCACGGTGGGGCTTCCCTTGCCGGGCATCGCGGTGAAGGTCGTGGATGACGCGGGAAAAGAGCTGCCCCTCCATACGCCGGGTGAGCTTGCAGTTAAAGGGCCGAACGTGATGCGGGGTTATCTGAACCGTCCCGGGGACACGGTCCAGACGATCAAGGACGGCTGGCTCTACACCGGAGACATCGCGTCGCTCGATGAGGACGGCTACATCAGGATCATCGACCGGAAAAAGGACATGATCATCGTCGACGGCCTGAACGTCTACCCCTACGAGGTGGAAGAGGTGATGTACCGAAACCCGGCGGTCCGGGACTGCGCCATGATCGGCGTGCCCCACGAGCATGAGGAGGGCAAGGAACTGCCGATCATGTATGTCGTGCAGAAGGACGGGCAGGCGACGACCCCAAAGGCGTTCCGGGAATATCTCTCCCATCATGTGGCCCACTACAAGATCCCGCGGAGGTTCATCATGGTCCAGGAGCTCCCGCGGACCGCCACCGGCAAGATCCTGAAGCGGGACATTCGCAAGCTGTACCTCGAGACCGAAACACAGGCCAAACGCAGCGGGACGTAAGAGGTGCACCGAGCATGCTGTTAACCGTCGTTCCCGGCGACAGTCCGTTCAGACGCGTGGCCTGCCGGCGCATTGCGGGGCATTTCCCCTTCGTGCATCACCTCATGCTTCCTCATCGGCTCTCGTGCCGCGCAAGCCCCTATCAGACCCGGGAGAGGACCTATGGCGGGCGTCGATGCTTTTGACAGGAATGTTGACCGGTACGAGCAGTGGTTCCTGGACCATCCGCTCGCGTACGTGTCGGAGCTGCACGCTGTTCGGGAACTGCTGCCCGGCGGCACCGGGGTGGAGATCGGCGTCGGTACCGGCAGGTTCGCCGCGCCCCTCGGCATCACGAGGGGCATCGAACCGTCGGCTGCCATGGCATCGCTCGCGCGGGAGAAGAGGATCGACGTTGTCCCCGGCGTGGCCGAGAAGCTGCCCTATCAGGACCGGGAATTCGATTTTGCGCTTATGGTCACCACCGTCTGCTTTCTCGATGATCCGGACCTTGCGTTCCAGGAGGTGCATCGCGTGCTCAAACCCGGAGGTTCGTTCGTCGTCGGGTTCGTGGATAGCGCGAGCCAGCTCGGCAGGGAATACGCGAAGCACAAGGAGCAGAGCGCGTTTTACAAGGACGCGACGTTCTATTCCGCCGAGGAGATCGAGGGCCATTTGACGCAGGCCGGTTTCGGCCCGTTTGAGTTTCGCCAGACACTCTTCAAGGCCCTTGATCAGATGGAGTCCGTAGACCCGGTGAAGAGGGGACAGGGAGAGGGATCTTTCGTGGTGGTGAGAGGCGTCAGGAAGTAAGTGCGGGGGGATGGCCACCCTTGCCGTTTTCAGCGGGATTCTTCTTGTCCTGATCATGCTTTGGGAAGCGTTCGACATTAATGAACGCCGGCGAAGAGGCCCTATAAGGAATAACGTATGCCTTGTCTTTACGGCGAAATGGCGCGTCCTGGAAAATACCCAAACAACTGTTCGCTTTTCATCCCGAAATTCTGTAAAATTCATACTATCTTGAAATTTGTACCAAACTATACACCCGATAAGGCCTTTCTATCGTGAACAGCCACTCACATCAAGGATCGGAAGCCGACGAGCTGCATGCTAGCCAGGTCCAGCAGCTCTTTGACAGCGCGCCGATCGGCATGGTCGGGACGCTCCTCAACGCCGCCGTCCTGTCTTATATAGAATGGAACGTCGTTGAGCGCCGGGTGATCGTACTCTGGTTCGCCTTCCTGTTTTTGGTAACGTTGATTCGCGGACTTCACGTTTACGAATACCGGCATCGTACCCTTTCCCGGGAAGAACTCTCGGACTGGGGGGTATGGTTCACGTTCGGGCTGGCCATGTCCGGGATCGCCTGGGGATCGGCCGCTATTTTCCTGTTCCCCGCGGCATCGACCACCCACCAGGTCTTCCTTGCATTCGTCCTCGGCGGCATGGTCGCCGGAGCTGCAGGGACATTTTCGGTCCGCATGAGCTGTTTTTTGGCTTACAGCGTGCCCGCCCTTCTTCCGCTGATCATCCGCTTCTTTCTGCTGGGGGACGAGATCCACCTTGCCATGGGAGGCTTGACCGTCCTCTATGTCCTTCTTATCATGAGTGTTGCCCTGCGCGTCCACTCCATGTCGACCACGACGCTGAAGCTCCGTTTTGACAACGGGAACCTGGTGACCCACCTGGCCTCTGAAAAGGAGGAGGCCGAGCGGCTGAACGAGGAGCTGGTGTTCGAGATCGCCGAGCGAAAGAATGCCGAGCAGGAACTCAACAATCACCGAAAGCATCTTGAGGAACGGGTGCTCATGCGCACGGCCGAGCTGTCGGACGCGAACGTACGCCTGGAGACGGAGGTCGCGGCGAGAACGCATGCCGAGGAATCGCTCCGGCGGAGCGAAGAACATTTCCGGTCCCTCATCGAGAACGCTCTCGATCTCATCACCGTCCTTGATGCCGCCGGGAAGATCCTCTTTGAGAGCCCTTCCCTGGAGCTGCTGCTGGGCTATCGGCCGGCCGACCTGGTCGGCCGTGATGTTTTCGGTTTTATTCATCCCGAGGACAGGACGGCGGCCCGGGAGGCCCTGACGAGGATCATGCGCGAGCCGGAAGCCACGGATTCGATCGAGCTCCGCGTACTGCACGAGAACGGCTCGTGGCGCAAGTTCCAGGTGAACGCCAGGAGCATGGCCGATGCTTCCGGAGCGATGCGGGTCATCATCAATTCCCGGGATATCACGGAACGCAAGAAACTGGAGGAGGACATCCAGCGGGTGCAGAAGCTCGACTCCATCGGAGTGCTTGCCGGCGGCCTTGCCCATGATTTCAACAACCTGATCACCGGAATCGCGGTCAACATCGATCTGGCCAAGATGAAGACGGCGCCCGGTGACGAACGGCTCGCTTTCCTGGAAAAGGCCGAACAGGCCTCTGCCAGGGCGCACGAACTGACCCAGCAGCTTCTCACCTTCTCCCGCGGGGGGGATCCGGTCAGGAAAATCGTACCGGTCAAGGACATGGTGCGGGAGTCCGCCGCTTTTGCCCTGACAGGATCCCCGGCGGCCTGTTCGTTCTCGATACCCGACGATATCCGCCCGGTCGAGGTCGATCCCGGGCAGGTCCGCCAGGCGATCCACAACCTCGTCGTAAATGCGGAGCAGGCCATGCCGCAGGGCGGCACGGTCAGGATCAGCTGTGAAAATATTAAGCTCCCGCAGGAGATCATGCCGCTGAAGGCCGGGGACTATGTAAAAATTTCCATTGCAGATGACGGCGTGGGTATCCCGAAGGAGAACTTTTCAAGGATCTTCGACCCCTATTTCACGACGAAACGGACAGGGAGCGGCCTGGGGCTTGCCACAGCTTATTCCATTATCAGAAAGCACGGCGGAAACATCACGGTCGAGTCCGAGCCGGGGGCAGGATCGACGTTCACGCTCTTTCTCCCTGCTTCGGCAAAAGAAGCAACAGGGGGCGACATCGGCCTGAAGTTGATCCGCGGGACGGGAAGGGTCCTGATCATGGACGACGAAGAGATCGTACGGGATGCTGCCGGCAAGATCCTTCAGGCCTCGGGGTACGAGACCGAATTCGCCACGGAAGGGAACGACGCGGTCGAGCTCTACAGGAAAGCGATCGACAGGGGACAGCGCTTTGACGTGGTTATCCTTGACCTGACCGTGCCCGGCGGGACCGGAGGCAGGGAAACCATGAAGAGGCTGCTTGAATTAGATCCCGCGGTCAGGGCGATCGTATCGAGCGGATATTCTCATGATCCCATCATGGCAAACTTCCGGGACTACGGGTTCCTGGGGGTCATCGTGAAACCCTACACAGTGCGGGAGATGAGCGAGGCCGTACACAACGTGATGGCAACGAGCGCCGAACGCATCTGAACCCCCTCCTGGATACGCCGGCACTTTCTCCTGCCGGTCAGCGGTCGTGTTGACGCGGGCCTGTGAAAACGGTTCCCGTGAGATGCCCCTTCCCCTTGAGGGTTCGTCACTCCACTCCTTTCTTGTAAGATCCCGGGTCCTTCCCTCTCAAAAAGAGCCCTATCCTGCCAGCTCATAATAATTGAAAAATAACTATCTCCCCGTGAGAGAAGTGACGTCCCGCCGAAGGGACCTTTTTCCTTGACAATGAATGTAACATGTGTTACTCTATGTTCAAGAGTTACATAAGGGGAGGTGCACGATGAAAAAGCTCTTCAAAGAACTGGAAGAAACACTTGCGGACGCCGCGCTGTTCGAGATGGGAGTTGGAATACCCGTGACAGGAGGACATCGTTCGATCATTGGGCGGGAGACGCTGGAGGAAAATCTGATCGAGGTGGCGTTTGCAGAGGCCGCGGACTTTGAGGACATCCATCGCGCCATTATCCGGGAGCATCAAGAGGCCTGGAACCTGGCCCATCCTGACGACTGCGCGCAGGGCGGCGATGACCTGTGCTTCGTCTAGTCAAAGGCACCGCGCATCAAATCACTTGAAGGCAGCAGGGGGAATCCATAATCATGCCGAAAACAAGGGTCCAGGAATGGCTGCTCATCTTTTACAGCGTGCCGTCCCATCCTGTGAGCAACCGGATGAAGATCTGGCGGAAGCTCGCGAAAACAGGGGCCGTGCAGCTCAAAGGCGCCGTCTACATCCTTCCCGCCACGGAAGAGCATGAAGAGTTCCTGCAATGGCTCATCGGCGAGGTGAAGACCATGGGCGGAGACGGCGCGTTCGTCAGAACCGCCGAGATCGGGACCATGACCGATGTCGATATTCGGCGGCTCTTCACCATGCAAGCGGACCAGGAGTACAACCGGCTTGAAAAGAATCTCGATGTTCTCGAACGGAAGATCCAGGGCGTTCGGAAGGGCACGAAAAGCGAGGAAGGCAAGCGTCTCGCTGCTGAGGCCGCGAAGTTCAGCAAGGAATTCGAAGAAGCAGGCAAGCGCGACTATTTCTCTTCCCCAACGGGTCAGACAATGAGAAAGCGCATCCAGGCGCTGGACGCAGCGTTGCGGGAAACTGGAAAAAGGGCTTCGGCAGAAGCGGCTACGGTCACGGCACGGCGGCTGCAGGACTATCAAGGAAAGAACTGGGCTACCCGTAAGAACCCCTTTGTGGATCGTATGGCGTCGGCCTGGCTCATCAAACGATTTATTGATCCGAAAGCTTCTTTCGTGTTCATTGATGATCGGAACGTTGCTTCGCTCGACAATACTACTTTGGCTTTCGATATGCGCGGCGCAGCTTTTACCCATGTCGGCGATCTCTGCACCTTTGAGGTGCTGGTGAAATCCTTCGGGATCAAAGACAAGGCGGTCAAAAAGATAGCCGAGATCGTACATGACCTCGACGTAAAAGACGATAAGTACGGTAAGCCTGAGGCGCCAGGTGTTGAGGAAATACTCGCTGGCATCCGCAAGACGGCAAAGAACGACACCGACGGACTTGAGCGCGGTATGGCAGCGTTCGAGATGCTGTATCAATCGAAATCCTGATTATCTGTAAAAAAGGAAGACATCTAGGCAGGGTGAAAAGATCACATTCCGCGAGGCGCTCCCTTACTGGCTCAAGCTCGGGTTGATCAGCTTCGGCGGTCCCACGGGACAGATCCCGATCATGCACAAGGAAGTGGTGGAGAACAAGAAGTGGATGCCCGAAAGCCACTTTTTGCACGCCCTGAACTTTTGCATGCTCCTGCCCGGGCCGGAGGCACAGCAGCTCGCGACGTACGTCGGGTGGCTCCTGCACGGGACCCGGGGAGCGCTCGCGGCCGGCATTCTCTTCGTCCTTCGTCGATATTCATCCTCTGGTGGCTCAGCTGGGTCTACGTGGCGCTCGGTACCGTTCCGGCAATAGCTGCGCTCTTCTACGGCCTGAAGCCGGCAGTTGCCGCGATCGTCGCGGAGGCGGTCATTCGCATGAGAAAAATCTTTGAAGAACCCGAGTCTCGTCGGACCTGCCGCATCGTCGTTCATTGCAATATATTTTCTGAACGTGCCGTTTCCGGTGATCGTTCTTTCCGCCGGCCTGATCGGCTATCTGCTGAATTCGCGTCAGACCAGCGCCGGAACTGGCGCGCAATCCGCTCCGGACCTGAAGCCGCAGATCATTGCAAACGGCTGGACCCGGGCACTGAAGATCGCCGCTATCGGTCTGGCTCTCTGGTTCCTGCCGCTGATCGCGCTCGGTCTCCGGCGCGGATGGGATGACATCCTGGTTGATATCGGCGTCCTGTTCAGCAAGGCCGCGGTCGTGACCCTCGGCGGGGCCTATGCCGTGCTCGGTTATATCGGTCAGCAGGCGGTGGGCTATTACGGATGGCTTCTCCCCGAGCAGATGATGGACGGCCTCGGCCCCGCCGAGACAACGCCCGGTCCACTCATCATGGTGAATCAGTTTGTGGCCTATGTAGCCGCCTATGCCCACACGCCTGGTCTCGCTCCCGCTCTTGCAGGCGCGGTCGGAGGGCTGCTCGCGACCTGGGTCACCTTCACGCCGTCCATGCTCTGGATCTTCATCGGCGCGCCGTACATCGAATCTCTGCGGAGGAATGTCAAGCTCGCTTCGGCATTGTCAGCGATCACGGCAGCGGTCGTCGGAGTCGTGCTGAGCCTCGGCGTCAACTTCACCCGGCATGCCCTGCTTCCGGACACAGGCGGCTTCGACCGGTTCGCGCTTGCGGCATCGGTGATAGCCTTTATCGGCATGCAATACCGGAAATGGCCCATGATCCCGGTCATCATCGGCTCTGCAACGGCCGGGCTCGTCTGGAAAACGGCTTTGTAAAAAGCGCAAACAAGGAGGAATCGATATGACGACAGCACCTGCATGCCCCATCGGAAAACTGGAAAAACTGCTCCTGGCAACAGACATGTCGGACTACAGCGAGGGAGCCATCCGGGAGGCGATCACGTTTGCCGCCAAATGCTCGAGTCGATTAGTTGCCTGCATGACGCTTGAAACGAACCCCGAATTCGAGACCATCGGCTCGAATGTCTTCGAGAAAGAAGAAGCCGAGGCGACGGCCCACCTCGAAGCGATCAAGGCGCGGGCGGCAAAGCAGAATGTCCTGTGCGAAACCGTTCTGCGCGAATCGACCGACGCCGCGGAGGCCTTCGTTGGCGAGGCAGTTGAAAAGAAGGTCGACATGATCGTTATCGGCAGGCGGGGACGCAAAGGAGTGGCCAAGGCCCTGATGGGAGAAACCGCGGCAAAAGTCATCGCCCACGCGCCCTGCAAGGTCCTCATCGTTCCCCGGGCGGCCCAGATCGAATACAGAAACATTCTGGTCGCCACTGACGCATCGGCTCACGCCACGGCGGCAGTCACTGAAGCGATTGCCATTGCAAAGCGCTGCGGAAGCCATCTTATCGCGCTCTCGGCCATGCGGGATGAGGGCGAGCGCGCAGACGCGGGGAAGCACGCAAGCGCCGCCGCCGAAGCAGCGCGCAGGGAGGGCGTATCCGCGGAGGCGGTCACCCCGACAGGAAGATCCTTCACTGCCATCGTGGAAACGGCAAGCGGCAGAGGAGTTGATCTTATCGTCATGGGGACCTACGGGAAAACCGGCATAAAGAAGCTTCTCATGGGAAGCTCGACTGAGAAAGTCATCGGGAGCGCCGGCTGCGCCGTGCTTGTCGTCAAAGCGTGAGAAGCTGAAGAAAGCGCGGGGGAGAACAGGGCCATGAAATGGATTACGAGAGAGAAGGTCAAGGTCGACCGCGTCGCCTGTCCCTGGCTGATCAGAAAGTTCGTGGACAAGGACGCTGAATTCATATTTGCACCAGCCGAGAAAGTTCAGGCCGAGGCCGCGTGTCTGGGAGCGATCCCCTTTGACGTGCCGAACGTTGAACTCGGCCACCACGGCAAAGAGTGCTCGTTCGATGCGATCGTAAGGAAATACGGTTTGACAACGGACCCGGCCCTCGTGCTGCTCGCCAGGATCGTGAACGGCGCGGATACTGACAACAGCCTGTATTGCCAGCCCGAGGGCCCGGGGTTGAACGCGGTCGCCGAAGGTTTCCGTCACCTGGGGCTCAAGGATGACCACGCGATCAATGCCGCGGAATGGATCGTGTACGATGCGCTGTACGCCTACTGTCGGGAGATGGTCAAGCAGGGAAAGTCCCATGGCATATACACGGTCTGACGTCGCGCTTCTCTTCGTTGCCCGGAGCGTCCGGCTCTTCGCCTATGGCGCGCTCTCCGTGGTCCTTGCCCTGTACCTCCACGAGATCGGCCTGTCCGGCGTTTTGATCGGGCTACTCTTCACGCTCACGCTTGCAGGCGATGCGGTGATAACGCTCTGGATCACGACGACCGCAGACCACGCATACGTGCGCGGCAGAAAAAAAATGCTTCTCCTGGGCGCGGGGCTCATGGTCTTAGCCGGCGTCGTCTTCAGTCTGACCGGGAACCCGCCCGTCCTCATCATCGCGGGAATCATCGGTGTGATCAGTCCGAGCGGCAACGAGATCGGGCCCTTCCTCTCCCTCGAACATGCGGCGCTCTCCCAGCTTCTCCCTGCCGAGCAGCGCACCAGGGCGTTCGCCTGGTACAACGTGGCCGGTTCGCTTGCCGCAGCCTCGGGCGCGCTTGCCGGCGGGCTCCTCTCGAAACTTATCGTGAGCGCCGGATATACGGAGCTCCTATCCTACCGCGCGGTGATTGTTCAATACGCCGCATGCGGCATCATCCTGGCCGCGCTCTTCCTGTTCCTCTCTCCGGGAGTGGAGGCGAAGCCCGCCTCCCGCGCAGTGGCGCGTGTGTTCGGCCTGCATCAGTCCCGGGGCGTGGTCCTGAAGCTTTCCGCATTGTTCGCGCTCGACGCCTTTGCCGGCGGGTTCGTGATCCAGAGCATGGTCGCCTACTGGTTCCACATCCGGTTTGGCGTGGACGCTGCGCTTCTGGGCAGCATCTTCTTCGGGGCCAATATCCTGGCCGGCCTCTCGGCGCTTTTCGCAATCCGGCTTGCCAACCGCTTCGGCCTGATCAATACCATGGTGTTTTCCCACATCCCGTCGAACGTGCTGCTCTGTCTGGTGCCGCTCATGCCGAACCTGGCGCTCGCGGTCACCGTGCTGCTGCTCCGCTTCAGCATTTCCCAGATGGACGTGCCTACGCGCCAATCCTACACCATGGCCGTCGTAGCGCCGGACGAACGGTCGGCCGCCTCGGGCGTCACGACCATCGCCCGCTCGATCGGCGCGGCCTTCTCGCCGGCCCTGACCGGCGTCTTCCTTGCGACGCCGGCGCTCCTGGCCGCACCGTTCCTCGTTTCCGGGGGGCTGAAGATCGTGTATGACCTGCTGCTCTACCGAAGCTTCAGGAAGGCCGATGTGAAATGAGATGACTTGGGGACGGAAGGCGGGGCGCCGCGCGGCGATATTGTCAGCGCCCGGCCGAAGTGAAGGGCCGGCCGGCGCAGGCCCGGTGCAGTGTGGATCACGGTTTGGTCATGTCGCGGTAGAGCAGGAACCCGCCCCGCCCGCTATCCTTGACGCGGTACATGGCGGCGTCAGCCCTGTTCAGGAGTGTCTCCACATCATCGCCGTCCCCGGGGTAGATGCTGATGCCGATGCTGGCGCCGATGCTGCACTCATGCTCCCTGAGCACGAACGGATCGGACAGCACCTCGATGATCTTCCGGGCGACGACCGCGGCGTCCTCGGGCGCCTCGATCTTACCACAGAGCCCGACGAACTCGTCTCCTCCCATACGGGCCACCGTGTCCGCCTTCCGGGTGCAGGCAACCAGCCTCCTGGACACTTCCTTAAGCAGCAGATCGCCCATCTCATGCCCGAGCGCATCGTTGACCGCCTTGAAACGGTCCAGGTCGATATAGAGGACCGCGAGCACGAATCTGTTTCGCTTCGCCAGCTCCAGAAGCTGGCGCGTGCGGTCGAAGAAGAGCGCCCGGTTCGGCAGACCCGTGAGATCATCATACAGCGCGATCCGCCTGAGCCCCTCCTCGATCTGTTTCCGTTCGCTGATGTCCCGGAATATGATCTGGACCGCGGGTTTTCCGCCTGAGGAAAAGAAATTCCCCGCGACCTCCACATCGATCTCCGTTCCGTCGCACCGGATATATTTTTGTTCAAGCCAGGGAGCGGTCTGGGCCCCGGCCCGGGACAGTCCCTGAATGCGCTGCGTCACGATCTCGTGGTAATCGGGATGGATGAATTCGAATACGGATTTTCCGATGACCTTGGCGGGATCTGCCGCACCGAGGAGCCGCATTCCCGACGGGTTCATGAAAACAAACCTGCCCTCGATGTGGATGGCGATCCCATCGGGTGACAGCTCGATGAGCTGCCGGTACCGCTCCTCGCTTTCTTTCATCGCGGCGATTGCCTGCTGCAGCTCCTGCGGGGCATGGCCGGTCTTCGTGCGCGCACGAAGACCGGCAAAGAACAGGAGAGCCGCGCCGGCCAGAATAAGAAACACAGCTACGAGAGAGAGTGTCGACATATCGTCTTAAGCCTCTTCAGGGTGCGGTTCCGGCCAGGGATGCGGCCGGGGAAGCTGGTTGATACGAATCTTGTCGGATGATCGTGTCCCGTTCTTTAATAATCACGGGGTTATGAAAGGGGCGATTTCTTTTGCGCAAACAGGGGGGGCATAGTATAATCCGCGCATGTCCCGGAAACTTGACGAAAAAATCGATTCCCTCCTTGCCGCTGAGCGGGGAGCGGTTGTTAAGGCCCGCGGCGCCGGCATCGAGGTCGCGCTCGCCTACCCGAACACCTACCATATCGGCATGTCGAACCTCGGCATTCACCAGATCTACCGCATCCTGAACGGCCGTCCTGACACGGCATGCGAGCGGGTCTTCCTTCCCGATGAGGAGGACATCGAGGAGTACGAAAAGACCAACAGGAAGCTCTTTACCTTCGAAAACCGGCGGCCTGTCAGGGAGTTCGACATCCTGGCCTTCTCGGTCTCCTTCGAACAGGACTACCTGAACATCCTGGAGATGCTGCGGCTCGCCGGCATCCCGGCTTCCCGGGAGGAGCGGAATGGCGACGGACCACTCGTGGTGCTCGGCGGCATCTGCTCGTTCTTCAACCCCGAACCCCTGGCGGACTTCTTCGATCTCGTGATCGCGGGGGAGGGCGAGGACGTTGTAAATGAGTTCGTCGATGTCTATCGAAAGCACCGAGACGATAGCCGCGGGGAATTGCTCAGGGCATTGAGCGCCATCGCCGGCGTGTACGTGCCGGAGTTCTATGAGGTCCTGTATCATGAGGACGGAACGATCAGGGAGCGCAGAAAACACGAGCCCTCCGCGCCGGAAATGATCGCCAAGCGAACTGCCGGGGACTTCGACCGTTTCCCCGCCGCCACCGCGATCCTGACGCCGAACACCGAGTTCAGCGACCGGTACCTGTCCGAGATCACCCGGGGCTGCGGCAGGCACTGCAGATTCTGCATGGCCGGGTACCTTTATCTCCCGCCGCGGACCCTCGGCATCGAAGCGGCAAAGCGGCAGGCTGCGCAAGCCGATGCGCAGTGCGGCAGGATCGGCCTCGTGGGCGCGGCGCTTTCGGATTATCCCCACATCAACGAGCTCTGCATGGCGATCGAAGGCGGCGTCTCGGTCTCGTCCCTGCGCGCGGACTCGGTGAGCGAAGCGCTCATCGAACGGCTCGCGAAGAGCGGGCACAAGACCATCTCGATTGCGCCCGAAGCGGGGTCCGAACGGCTCCGCAGGGTCATCAACAAGGGCGTGAGCGAAGAGGATATCCTGAGGGCCGCCGACATGGTCTTCGGCCGCGGCATTCCGAACCTGAAGCTCTACTTCATCCTGGGCCTGCCCACGGAGACGCAGGAGGACGTTGAGGCGATCATTGCGCTCAGCATGCAGGTGCGCGAGGTTCAACTCAGGCACGCGCGGCCTGCGGGCAGGATCGGCAGGATCACCCTCTCGGTAAACTCCTTCGTACCGAAGCCGTTCACGCCGTTCCAGTGGGAGCCCATGGAGGCGGTGGAGGTGCTGAACAGGAAGCAGCGTTTTCTCGAAAAGGCAGTCCGGAGGACCGGGAACATGAACATGATCCACGACCTTCCGAAGTGGGAGTATATCCAGGCGCTCCTGTCCCGCGGGGACCGGAGGGTCGGCGCGCTGATCAGGAGCGCCCATGAAAAAAGTGGGGACTGGAAGGCCGCCGCAAGGGAGCTGAACGTGGATATGGACTTCTACGCAAGGCGCAGACGCTCGTTCGACGAGGTCCTTCCCTGGGATTTCATTGACATCGGTGTGAGGAAAGATTATCTTAGGAACGAATACAACCGGGCCCTCGACGGAAAGTTCACGCCAGTGTGCAGCGTGGGCTCCTGCAAGGCCTGCGGAGTGTGCACGCCGGAAGAGAAATCTGCGGCCGCGGATGAACAGGGATGAACAGGGACGGAAAACAGAAACAATTCACGTCTGAGAAAAATGTTCAACTGCTCACAATTCCCGGGCTTGAACAGATCCCGCGTGTCAGGCATGCGTTCACCACGAGAAGGAACGGCCTCGGTGCCCGCACGAACGGGTTCAAGCTGTCAGGGGACTGGAACGTCGTGGCAGAAGCATTCGGAGTGGCTCCTGACCGCGTCGTGACCGTGAACCAGGTTCACGGCGATACGATCGTGCGTGTCGATGATCAGAACTACACGAGCCTGCTGCCGGTCGAGGCCGATGCCATGGTCACGAACCAGGCCGGCATCGCCATCGGCGTCGAGACCGCAGACTGCGTACCCGTGCTGCTGGTCGACCCCGTCATACCCGCGATCGGCGCGGTCCATGCCGGCTGGCGGAGCACGGTCAAGAAGATCGTGCGGAAGGCCGTGCAGACGATGCAGGACGAATTCGGCTCCGATCCTTCGCGGATGATCGCGGCCATCGGCCCGGCGATCGGGCCAGAGTGCTACGAAGTGGACGAACCGGTCATGGGCCCGGTGAAAGAGAGCTTCTCCCTCTGGCAGAAGGCCGCCTCTCCGCTCGGCAACGACAAGTGGAGCCTGGACCTCGTAAAGCTGAACAGGATCGGCATCGTGCAGGCGGGACTTCCGCCGGGGAACGTCCACTCCCTCGGCCTCTGCACCTGCTGCAGAAGGGACCTGTTCTATTCCTTCCGCGCCGAAGGCAGGACCGGCAGGATGCTGTCGGTTATCATGATAAGACCTTGAATTAGGGACACAGACGGACACTGAATGAATCTATGAAAATCATGGTCTAATCATAGGCTGATCTGTGATAATCAGTGTCAAAGACCTTTAACTTTCAATGTCAATTGAGGACAACGTCAAGACGGTCCTGGACAGGATCGCCGCCGCGGCCCAGCGGGCCGGCCGCGAGCCCTCCGCCATCAAGCTCGTTGTCGTTACCAAGACCGTCGATGTCGCCCGCATCCGCGAGGCCGTTGAGGCCGGGGCATTGATCCTCGGCGAGAACCGGGTGCAGGAGGCGAAGGAAAAGATCGAGATGCTCGGACCGGTCGCCAGCTGGCACCTGATCGGCCATCTCCAGACGAACAAGGCAAAGTATGCGGTCAGGCTGTTCTATCTGATCCATTCCGTGGACAGCATCGAGCTTGCCCGGGAGATCGACCGGCAGGCCGCGAAGATCGGGAAGGTACAGGACATACTGATCGAGGTGAGCATCGCCGGGGAGGAGAGCAAGGCTGGCGCGGCGATCGAGCAGACTGCCGGCCTGGTGAGAGAAGCGGCAAAATTGGGCCACCTCTCGCTCAAGGGGCTGATGACCATCCCGCCGTTCCTTGACGATCCCGAGCGGGTGCGGCCCTATTTCAGGAAGCTGCGCGAACTGTCGGAGGCCATCGCGCGGGAGCGGATCCCCGGCGTATCCCTGAAAGAGCTTTCCATGGGCATGAGCAACGATTTCGAGGTCGCCATCGAAGAAGGCGCAACCATGGTGCGGGTGGGCACGGCGATATTCGGGGAAAGAAGATAGGATCGTACGCGGGAGCTCGGAGCAACAGGCAGGACCATCGAAGGAAACAGAGGGGGCGGCATGACGATAAAGGGCAAAATCGCATTCCTGGGCGGCGGGAACATGGCCGAGGCGCTGATCAGGGGGCTGCTTGCAGCCGGTGTCGTGAAGGCGGACCAGTTGGTCGTCAATGATGTCTCCGCCGACCGGCTCGAGCATCTCAGGACGACCTATGGTATCATAGTCCAGAAGAGCACCCGGGACGCCGCGTCCGGCGCCGACGTCGTGCTGCTCTGCGTAAAGCCCCAGGTCATCGACGTGGTCCTGGCCAAGATCGCCCCCGTCGCGGATAAGACAAAGCTGGTCATCTCCATCGCCGCAGGCGTGACGATCGACAGGATCCAGAAGATGCTTGCGGCAGAGCCCCGGGTGATCAGGGTGATGCCGAACACGCCCGCGCTCGTGCTCGCCGGTGCGGCTGGCATCGCTGCCGGGTCAAAGGCAACGCAGGATGATATGGGGCTGGCGCAGCAGATCTTCGGCGCCGTGGGCAGGTCCGTGGTCGTGGACGAGAAGCTGATGGACGCCGTGACCGGGCTGTCGGGCAGCGGCCCGGCCTACGTGTTCATGATCATTGATGCCCTGTCCGACGCGGGTGTGAAGGCAGGGCTGCCCCGGCCCCTTGCGCTGGAACTCGCGGCCCAGACCGTGTTCGGATCGGCGAAGATGGTGCTCGAGACCGGTGAGCATCCGGGCAAACTGCGCGACATGGTGACCTCGCCCGGGGGGACGACCATCGAAGGGCTGCACGCGCTCGAGAAGGGTAAGCTCCGGGCCACGCTCATGAACGCCGTGGAAGCGGCAGCTGCCAGGAGCAGGGAACTGGGGAAGTAAAACCTGACAGAATCGACAGACAAGCGATGATAGGCGACGAAAACCGAATGAGCGACGACAGAAACCAGCAGGCTAACAGTGAGACGACGTGAGGCAATTGGATAGACCGAAAGGCGAGCATGGGGGAACATTCAGAGCCATACAGAATTACATGTATGGCAGGTCGCAATGGATGCAGCCATGGAGATTTATGAAATTACCAAAGTCTTTCCAACCGAGGAAAAGTATTCTCTCGTGGACCAGATCCGTAGATCCTCCCGCGCTGTAGCCGCCAATCTTGCCGAAGCGTGGCGGAAGCGATGATATGAAGCAGCATTTAAGAGTGAATTGAACGACGCAGAAGCTGAGGGATCCGAAACGCAAACGTGGATAGAAGTGTCGCTCCGGTGCTCTTCTATAAACAAGCAAACAGCAGGTACGCTTGATCAGAAATACGAGCGTATACTCGCACTGCTGGCGGCCATGATTCGTGACGCCGGAAACTGGACGCTGTCGTATAAAAACGACAAGTAGAGAATCTGTCGAAGATTCGGTGCAAAGGCGGGAAACAATATCCCGCTTCTTAGAAGTTATTTTGTTTCTTGGACGGGATTTGTCGCCACTGGTCGGTGCAGGTCGACGCTAGTCGATTGCAGGTCGGCATTACAACGGGAGGGACAATGTTCGTATTCGGCAATATCATTCTGGGAATCGCCAAGGTGCTCGACGTCGTGCTGAACATCTACATGTGGGTCATCATCATCCGCGCGCTCATCTCCTGGGTGAACCCGGACCCCTACAACCCGATCGTGCAGATCCTCGCGAGGATGACCGAGCCGGCGCTCAGGCCCATCAGGAAGCTGGTGCCGCCGTATAAGGTCGGCATCGATTTTTCACCGCTCATTGCGATCCTCATCATCATCTTTCTGCAGTACGCGTTGATCAACACGCTCTTTCGTATCGGCCATTCGATGGGCTAACGCACGGGACCCATCGGCCGGGAGGCGATCCTATGAACATTACACCGCTCGACATCCAGCAGAAACGGTTCCACGTGGGCTTCCGGGGGTATGAACGCGTCGAGGTCGACAACTTTCTCGACCTGGTGCGGGAAGAGATGGAGGCGCTCCTGCGCGAGGTGACGGAGCTGCGCGAGTTCCGGCAGTCCTATGACCAGCGGATGGCCGAGCTCGTCTCCCGGGAGGAGACGGTCAAGAACACGCTTATCATGACCCAGAAGGTGTCGGACGACACGAAGGAGAACGCGCGCAAGGAGGC
>Ga0335079_10000751_pt1 | contig 36756 bp, 32 predicted proteins | sample Lox_Sample_33_FD_206719 | JGI IMG/M metagenome (GOLD analysis project Ga0335079, IMG submission 206719) | Soil microbial communities from Loxahatchee National Wildlife Refuge, Florida, United States - Lox_Sample_3.3 | ecosystem: Environmental > Terrestrial > Soil > Wetlands | place: USA...
CCGGAAGCGCCCGATCTGATTTTGACCGGCTTGCAGTCCGATGATCTCGGCTACGGGCAGACCGGCGTCATCCTGGCCGAACTGATGGGAGTGCCGCATGCCACCATCGTGATGCAGGTAGAAACGACGGGCAGCGGCATTCGCGTCAAGCGCGAGCTGGAAGACGGTTGGTTCCAAAATGTCGAGATGCCACTGCCGGCGCTGCTCACCATTCAATCCGGCATCAGCAAATTGCGCTATGCCACGCTGATGGGCATCAAGAAGGCCAAGACCAAAGAAATCAAACGGCTGACTGCCCCGGAGCTGGGCATTGCGGCTTCCGCCCCGACCATTGCCGTGGACCGCTTGTACCTTCCCGAGCGCACCAAGCGCACGCAGCTGTTCGATGGGAGTCCCAAGGAGGCCGCGGCCAAGCTGGCGGAAAAGCTGAAATTCGAGGCGCGAGTCATATGAGCATCCTGGCGATTTTAGAACACAACGGCCAGGCGTTTCACCGCATGTCGTGGGAGACGCTGGCGGCCGCGCAACAACTCGCGAAAGAAACCAACACCACGGCAGCCGCGGCGCTCGTCCGCACCGGCGGCCGGACTTTTGCGGAAGAAGTTGCCCGCAAGCAACTCGAGAAGGTCTACCTGGTCGACCACGAACTGCTCAAGGACTACACCCCGGATGGCTACTCGCTGGCCCTCCGCCAGCTCATCGCGCAGGTGAAGCCTTCCCTGGTGCTCTTCCCGCATACCTACCAGGTCCGCGATTTCCTGCCGAAGCTGGCGACTTCGCTCGGCAAGGTAGCGGTCAGCGACGCGGTTGGGCACCGCATCGTCAACGGGCAACTCGTCCTCGTGCGCCAACTGTTCCAGGGCAAAGTGAACGTCGACGTGCGCTTCGCCGGAGAAACGCCGCACCTGGCCTCGTTGCAGGCGGGCGCGTATCGGGCGGACCAGGTGGCGGAAGGCTCCGCCGCTGTCGAAACGATCCAGCCGCAGCTATCACCTTCGGACATTCGCATCAAGCCGCTGGAACTGTTCCGCGAATCACAGCGCGCGGTCGATCTGACCGCCGCCGAGCTGATCGTCTCAGTAGGACGCGGCATCAAGGAACCGGAAAATATCGCGTTGGTGCAGAAGCTCGCGGATGTTCTCGGCGCCGAACTCGCGGCCTCGCGTCCCATTTGCGATGCGGGTTGGCTCCCCATGGAGCGCCAGGTCGGCAGTTCGGGACAAACCGTCGCGCCCAAGATGTACCTGGCAGTCGGCATCTCCGGTGCGATTCAACACCAGGTCGGCATGAAAGGCTCGCGCACCGTGGTGGCAATTAATAAAGATGCCAACGCGCCTATTTTCGAAATTGCCGATTATGGCATCGTGGGCGACCTGTTCCAGGTGGTGCCGGAGCTTACCGAGGCTATTCAGAAACTCAAGTAGCGGGGCCAGTTACGGCTATCTTTTGGGCAATGTTCACCGCTTAAAAGTGGTGTTCGGTACTGCACACTTCGGTAAATCATACGTAACACTTGACTTCGCTCAATTCCCTGGTTATACTCTTTCAAATCGCGCCGCATTGTTCCTCCCCCAATGCAATCGCAACTTTTGGTGCTCTGTAAGCGTCTTATAGAGCCTGGAGTCTACTGAATTAGGGTGGTAGAGAGAAAGCGGTAAATGAATATGAAAAACGGACCCAAGCTAACCACATATCGGAACATGCTGGAAAAGAAAGCCGAGGAAGTCCGTCGGAGTATGTCCGCTCAAAAGGCGGCACAGGTAGTCGCAAGGCTAGATGTTCCCTCCGACGAGGGCGATCTGAGCCAGCAACATCACGAGGAATGGATTTTCCTGAACCGTAATACCATCGACATCAAGTTGCTGCGTGAAATCAGCGATGCGTTGCTGCGGATTGAGCATGGCAATTATGGTGTCTGTCTGGAATGCGAAGAGCCGATTTCGGTAAAGCGCCTGGAAGCTGTACCGTGGGCACGCTACTGCGTAACGTGTCAGGAAAGCATCGCGGCACGCGCCGCGCTCGGCGAACCGGTCGGCGATTACCAGGAAGCTGATCGATGAAGCTTGCCGATCTGCGCAAGCTCTCGATTCGAAAACACCTGAAAATCCGCTTCCAACTGAGTAATGGCCTGGAATGTGTCGTCACGGAGCACGGCTTGGCACAGATCCCCACACTCCGCCACACTCCCGACTTCAACGTGGAGCAGGAGTTGTCGTCTGTCTCGGAATTCGTGCTCGAACCCGTGGGCGCCGCTAAGAAGGCGCCTGCGGCGTCGCGAGCAGTGAGTGTCCAGGAACTCACGGCCATGCTGGGCGCGTCGCCCGCCGCTGCTGCCGAGCACGAAGAGGAATGAGTGGATAAAGCGCCTCGCGAAACCGAGAGTTCCAGGAAAAACATCGAAATCGGCTCTGCATGCGATAGTATATGAGCGGCTCGGGACAGGCTTTGCGCATGAGTTCCACGCTTTTCGATCGCGCGGCCTCGATCCTCAACGCTCGATCTGAGCGATTCTCAAGCTGGTGCGATCGAATGCTCGAAAGGCGCGCTTGGTTCGGGCCGGCCTCTTGCTCGTTTTTCAAACCGTGTGTTTTGTCCGTGGAAGCATGGCGACGGCTTCTTTGGACAGATGATATATTCACCCTGCATGTTGCGACTCAGCGGAGCGTGCAGGATCTTATTCGATCGTTCCGCAAGCCTGTGATGCGGCCCGCCATTATATGCGATTCTTACCCAACCGTTGCTTGGAATCGTTTCGAATGCCGCCTTTGCGCTCCGCCTGCCGTCTCTTCTAGAAGGCGTTTTAGCATCGATCTTTGCGTTCGTTATCCTTCGCCGCCGCGTGCCGGCCTCCTACGCTTTGACAGGGATGGTGGGGCTCGCCGTTTTTGGTCATGAGTGGTTTGAATGGGCCCGTCCTTACGGATTGGCATTCGGCTGTGCTGCCGCAGCGCTGCTCTGCTGGCAGTCCGCGCGCCGCTCCACCGATCGATAAATGGCTTGTTGGCTGTCTTTGAAGAACTTTGCCTGGAGCAGTGACTCGCGGGGAATACGACGGGTTACCAACATCAATGGTGCTGTGGAGCACCGCTTTTACTACGAGATGAGTTTCCAAACTTGGTCGCTGATGCGTGAATATTCCTCGAAATAGACTGTCCGCCAGATCATCCCGAAATCACCAAGCGGTTCCCGCTCGGGGCAACAGAAAATTGATAGAATGTTTCGTAGGTTTGATTGACTCGGCCCGAGCTAGTATCTCGGGAAGGCTTCTCCAGGGTTTCACGGACCGAATTAGCCCAGCCATGCGATACCGTACGGAGATCGACGGCCTGCGGGCTGTTGCCGTGATTCCCGTCATTTTTTACCACGCTGGATTCTCCCTCTTTGGCGGTGGTTTTGTTGGGGTCGACGTTTTCTTCGTCATCAGTGGCTACCTAATCACGACCATCATTCTGGACGATCTGGAACGCGGCACATTCAGCATCCTGAACTTCTACGAAAGGCGGGCCAGGAGGATTTTGCCGGCTTTGTTCTTCGTTCTGGGGGCATCCACCTGCTTGGCCTGGTTCTTCTACTCTAACGACGATCTGCTCAGCTTCTCCAGAAGTCTCGCGGGCGTCACCGTATTCTCCTCCAATCTGGTGTTTTGGAAGGAAAGCGGCTATTTCGACACAGTCGGGGAGTTGAAACCTCTTCTCCACACTTGGAGTCTGGCGGTGGAGGAGCAATACTACCTGATCTTTCCGGTCTGCCTGATCCTTGCCTGGCGGCTGGGCAGACGCTGGATTCTGATACTGATGCTGCTTTTAGGCGTGGTCAGCCTGGGCCTCGCGCAGTGGGCTGCGGCGGCGCACCCCACTGCGGCCTTCTATCTTCTGCCCACTCGCGGCTGGGAGATTCTGATCGGTGCCGGTGTTGCGATGTATCTCTCGCGGAGGGAATTGGGAACGCCGGACCGAACACTCAGCGAAGTGAGCGTTTGGACCGGGTCTCTTCTGCTCGCTTTCTCAATCTTTGCTTTCAACAAGCGAACACCGTTTCCAAGTCTCTACACTTTGGCACCCACTCTTGGCACGGCCCTCATCATTCTGTTTGCGACACAGAATACGACTATTGGCAGGTTACTGGGTAACAAGCTTTTTGTGGGCGTCGGACTGGTCAGCTATAGCGCCTACCTGTGGCATCAGCCGTTATTTGCATTCATTCGTTACCGTAGTCTAAATGAACCGACCGCTTCTCTGCTGATCGCCCTGGCGGGGGTCTCGGTTGCTTTTGCTTACCTCAGTTGGAGACATGTCGAGAAGCCATTCCGGAACAAGCAGACCTGCAGCCGCAAGCAGATCTTCCTATTCGGGGCCATAGGAGCGGTAGTTTTTCTGAGTGCCGGCCTACTCGGATACGTTAAGGTATCGAATGCCGAGAAGAAAGCCCATTTATCTGTCTCCAGCTATTCCGGTCCTTCAAGAGTATTGCTCCTGGGGGATTCGCACGCCCTTCATCTCGCTTATGGACTGGAGAAGCAACTGGGTAGACTGATCAGTTCCCGCAGTTTCCCAGGATGCATTCCTTTCTACAATGTAGACCGGTACGATAGCCGTTTCGACCCTCCCCCGGGCGAGTGCGCCAAGACTATGAATAAGGAACTTGCGGCATTCGAGAGAGACGGCCAACTCAGGACAATCATCCTCTCCACCATGGGACCGGTTTATCTTGATGGCACTCCCTTTAAGGGGAAAAATTCGGCCCGCGTGACTGGTATGCACGTAGGACTGATCGACGACCCGACCCTTACCGACAGATGGCAGGTCTTTGAAATCGGAATGCGCCGAACGCTCGCCCGGCTGACATCGTTGCCCGACAAACGGGTCATTTTTGCGCTGGACGTACCCGAACTGGGAATCGAGAGCCGCCTCTGCGGCGTCCCCCAACACATCGTTACCGTGCTTGGAACCAAGTTCGGCGCGGGCGAGATTTCGTACGCCGATTGCTTCGTTTCCCGCCAGGACTTCGACGAGCGCGTGCAGCGGTATCATCGGCTGGTCAAAACAGTCTTGAGCGATTTTCCGGCGGTGATCTTGTTCGATCCCACTGGGTATCTGTGTGACGACAAGAAGTGCTACGGAGTCATCAATAACAACAAACTCTACACGGACGCAGATCATTTGTCAGACTTTGGCTCTGATTACATTGCCAAGCGCCTTGCGCCAGTAGTGCTGGACTCTCTGCGGTAAGCGAACCGGTCGGCGACTACCAGGAAGCCGATCGATGAAGCTTGCGGATCTATGCAAGCTCTCGATCCGAAAACACCTAAAAATCGCTTCCAACTGAGCAACGGCCTGGAGGGTGTCGTCCCCGAGCACGGCGTGGCGCAGATTCCCGTGCTTCGCCGCATCCCGGATTTCAACGTCGAACAAGAGTTGTCGTCTGTCTCGGAATTCGTGCTCGAACCCGTGGGCGCGCCGAGAAGGCGCCCGCGGTCTCGCGAGCCGTTGGTGTCGAGGAACTCACGGCCATGCTCGGCACGTCGCCGGCCGCGGCTGCCGAGCATGAAGAAGAGTAGTCCGCAAGCGCGCCTATCGCGGCCCTTCTGAACCGAGTGGCTTCTAGAGAACTCGTTCGTCCTCCGCGAACGTCTGAGATTCCAAAAGAGTCCCATTGAGCCGCCGCCTGCCAATCCTGTGGGGAAATGGAATTATAAGTCGAGTTCCGACGATTCCCGCGTCGATGCGATTCCGCTCTCTTATCTGGAAACACGGCGCAGAGTCAAGGCCGCCGGCTTCGAAGTATACGGTACGCGCTTTCTGTTTTACATGCCAAAATCGTTGGCTCTTCTACGCTTCATCGAGCCGTTATTCGTAAGCGCACCGTTTGGCGCCCAGTACTATGTTCTCGCTGGGATACCTGGCGCCTCATTGTCGGTGACGGAAGAACACGTCCCATTGAACGGATCTATATTTTGGACGTGGGGTGTGGAAACGGCATCTTCACGCTCCGATTTGCAAATGCCGGCGCCCGCGTCACAGGCTTAGATTATTCGCGCAACCTTCTGGGTCAGAATACGCATTCTCATCTGGTCTGCGGAGATGCCACTTCGCTACCCTTTCGGGACCGAAGTTTCGAAGTGGTCTTTGAAGCCAACGTACTTCACCATGTTCAGGATCGGGATCAAGTGATCCGGGAAATGGCGCGCACTGGCCGCCGATACGTAATCCTGCTGGAGCCGAATCGGTACAATCCTCTTATGTTCGCCTTTTCGCTCCTCGTCCGGGCGGAACGGGGCGTTTTGAAATCCTGCCTGTCGAGGTTACAAACCGAGGCTAACCGCTGCGGGCTCCGCGTGACGCAGATGGTTTCGACCGGAATGATCTCGCAGAACAACACACCGGCAGCGGTGGTTCCCATGCTCAAGAGATTCGACCGTCCGATCTGGTGGGGCGAGTATCTAATCCTAATCGCAGAAAAGCCGTAATTACCAACGCTCGGGCCCGGTGCGATTCAGGAGTGAGCCGCGTTCGGGCTTCCCGCCGCCCCAACCGGCGCCCGTTTACAGCCGTGAATAGGTGTACAATACTATCGCCGTTGGTACACTGTTGTCCTTTCCCGAAAGGGGTTTTGGGGGCTGAATGGAAAAATCGGCGCAAAATATACAAGACAGCTTTTTGAACAATGCACGCAAGGACAAAATTGTCCTCACCATCTACCTTATGAGCGGAGTGAAGCTCTCGGGCCGGATTAAGAGCTTCGATAAGTACTCCCTGGTCTTGGAAACCAATAACCAGGAACAGCTCATTTTTAAACACGCGATTTCCACGGTGGTGACGCAAAAGATGGCGCACTCGTACGCCTCCAGCTCACAGATCGCGGCACAAACCACCGCCATGGCGACTGCTCCCGGCAACCCGGCGCACGACAACTCCGCGGAGGGTTAAGCCCACGCCGCTTCCCAGAGCGGTCCGAGAGCGCGTCATTCTCGTCGGGCTGGAGTGGAAAAAGCGCGGGAGCCCCCGGCAGTCCAGCGGGCTCGCGGCTTCCGAATCGCTCGATGAATTAGCGGAGCTGGCGGCCAGCGCGGGCGCCGAGATTGTCGATCGCCTGATGCAGGCCCGCACGGCCCCGGAAGCTGCCACGCTCATCGGCCAGGGAAAAGTGCAAGAAATAGCCGCCGCGGTCCATTCCTGCACTGCCGATTCGGTCATCTTCGATCACGACCTGACGCCGACTCAACAGCGAAACCTGGAAAAGGCCATCGACGCCAAGGTGATCGATCGCACGCAGCTGATCCTCGATATCTTTGCTTCGCGCGCGCGGACACGCGAGGGCCGCCTGCAAGTGGAACTGGCCCAACTGAATTACCGGCTTCCGCGGCTGACCGGACGTGGCGTGGAAATGTCCCGCCTGGGCGGCGGAATTGGCACGCGGGGTCCCGGCGAAACGCAACTGGAAACTGACCGGCGCAAGATCGCGCGCCGCATTAAGAAAATCGAAGAAGAGCTGGAGGGGGTGCGGACCGGCCGGGCTCTGCATCGCCGCCGCCGCAATGCCGTTCCCCTGGCGACATTGGCCCTGGCCGGCTATACCAACGCCGGAAAATCCACTCTGTTCAACCGGCTCACCCAGGCCGGAGTCCTTGCCGACGCACGCATGTTCGCCACGTTGGATCCAACGGTCCGGCCGCTGGTTCTGCCGTCCCATCGGCGGGCGCTGGTTAGCGACACCGTCGGTTTCATTCGCAACCTGCCCACGACGCTAGTCAAAGCGTTCCGTGCCACGCTGGAAGAGGTGAAGGAATCAGCCATGATCCTGCACGTGGTGGATGCTTCCGCGCCCGCTGCCACGGAGCATGCCGCTCACGTCCACGAGGTGCTGGCGGAAATCGGGGCGGCCGAGATTCCCCAGCTGCTCGTGATCAACAAGATCGATCGGCTGGCGGGTGTTGAAGGTGATTTCGAAGCACTACGGCGCCGGCTGCTCGGTGCTGCCGGTGAACCTGGCGCGGTGCGCGCGGTGGCCGTCTCGGCGCTCACGGGCGAAGGGATCGATCGGCTCTTGACCACCGTCGATGAAAGCCTGCCGCTGGATCCGATCGTCCGGACAACGTTACGGCTCCCGCTCGCGGATGGCGCGACTATGGCTATGTTGCATGCCATGGGACGGGTGCTGCACGTGAGGTATGATGCGGACTTCTGCGAAGTGCAAGCCGAGATCCCGGAATCGCTTCGGCGGCGGCTGAAGATCGAGGAGTAGTTTGATCCCAAAACTGTGGAAAAAGTTGTGGGAAAGGACCGCCCCAAAGTGTTCAACTACCGTAATTTTCATCACTTACGAGGGCATTGCCCTAATCTTCAAAATTCCTTTTAAACGTTTGATCATAAGACACTTACGTCCACAACAAACACATGATCGCAAAGTGCTTCGCGGTGGCCGCCTTCCGTCGGCGAGCGGTAAGGCTTTTCCACAACTTGGTCTGATAGACTTTGGATATCCGGTTTAAGGCGGTGTAGCTCAGCTGGCTAGAGCGAGGGTCTCATAATCCCTAGGTCCGCGGTTCGAGTCCGCGCGCCGCCACCAGGCCCGCCCGGCAGCGTCTAAAATTGGGTAGACTATTAGTAGATCCACCGGCTCTCATCTGGAAGGTTCTTTATGATTATGCGCAAATTCTGGTTGTGGGATTCGGACCCCGAAGACGAGATCTACGAGACCCTGGCGTGGGATCTGCCAGGCTACAAACATTCCGACCGTAAACAGCTTCGCCCTGCTGCGAAGAGACCAGAGTCCCGGCCAGCAAGGGAAAAACGGCCGTAGGTGACGGGGAATTCGGCGGTAAACCTTACATAACGGGGTGCCTGCCGAAGCCGAACCTAGGGCATTCTTCTTTCAATCTACAGTGCTTATTGAGAACGGCGGTTCGATTGCTTAGGGCAAGACGAGGTTTTTGGACTATGACAGGGACAGGATTTCTCGCGACGACATGTATCGTGACAGGCGCTTTGCTCGCCGGTGGCTGTGCGACGAAGAAGTACGTGCAGAACACGACCGCGCCGATTCAGGCCAAGGTCGACCAGGTGGGGGAGCAAACCAACCGGAACGGTCAATCCATTGAAGAAACTCGCGGCCAGGTGAAACAGGTTGATGAGAAGGCGCAGAGTGGTATCAGCGCCGCCCAGGAGCGGGCTTCTACGGCTGATCAACACGCACTATCCGCCGATCAGCATGCCGGCGAGGCGATGAACAAAGCCAACCAGGCTGCCCAGAGCGCCGACAACGCCAACCGTGGGCTCGATGGCTTACGGACTGTGGTGGCGAATCTCGACGATTATCAACTTCAGTCGTCGGCTTCGGTGCAGTTCAAGTTCAACCAGTTCAAACTGTCGGACGAAGCCAAGAGCGACCTGGATAAGGTGGCGGATGGCGCGAAGCCGGATAAGCGCTTTTTTATCGCGGTCGAAGGCTTTACCGATAGCACCGGCACCAAGGTGTATAACGAAGAGCTCAGCCGCAAGCGTGCCAACGCGGTGGTGGAGTATCTGGTAGCCAAGCACGATATTCCGATTTACCGCATTCACATGGTGGGTTTGGGCGAAGAGAAGCCCATCGATGACGCACACAACCGGGCAGCGCGTGCCAAGAATCGTCGCGTCGAAGTGAAGATCTTCAGCGCCGACCAGGTCACCGCGGGCTTAAACGGAACGACGGCCGATAACACTGCCAGCCGAACGGAAACCAATCCCGCAGCCGCAAACACTCGCTAACCTCCAAGCGGAGCCGTGGATCGGCCACGGCTCCGTCCTACCTCTGTTTGTTCTTCGTTCTTTAGTGCACCGGGGGGCGTGCCTTGAGGGAGGCTGGATCGGCCGCCAGCGCGGTCCGCAGGGCCTGCCACCAGATCCACAAACAAGCCACGTTCGCCAGAGCGACGATCACATCGCCGGGCGAAAGCGTCCAGGGCAGCCACTCCCGCACGGATTGACCGATCGCCTCGCCCGTAAACTCAATCCCCAAGCCCCCGCTCAAAAGCAGTAATCCGGTTTCTTTCTTCTGCGAACCCAAAAGCATCGCCCACAACGCCAGGTCCAGGATGGCGGATGCAAAGTTGAGATCGCGGCTCCATAGAGTCATCCACATCCCGGCGACCATGTGGGGATCGTAATGGACGAGAAAAGATCCCGCGGCGAACACAACCGCGGCGGCGGTCAGGATGGTGCGCACCAGGGCGCGCGAACGGATGGTGGCAGTCGCACCGTAGATCAAGCTAATCACGACTGAATAGACCATGAGCTGAAGAATGCCTTGATCAATCCAGTAGTAAAACGCGCGCGTGTGCGCGAGGCGAACTCCGGAAAAGGATGCGGTGAAAACGGCCATATCGACAACGTTGGCCAGGAAGAGGGTGACGAGATAGATGAAGACGACCGGAAACCGGCGGTAAGGGCCGCGAACGAGCGCGGCAATAATCAGGAGCTCGAGGGGGAGCCCGATTAGCCAGAATGCATACTGCATGACCGCGCGCATGCCAACTCACATTCTAGGCTGGCCAGCGCGCCGGTCGCTACGGCACTACGATGCTATGCGCACTTCTTCCCAAGGCGGGAGCGGCATGGTCGGACCCACAGCCAGCCGGATCTCCTCCCAGGGTGGAAGCGGCATGGTCGGACCGACAGCTAGCCGAATTTCTTCCCAAGGCGGAGGCGGCATGGTGGGACCAACCGCTACCGTTGGGCTAAAGCTTCTGGACGCCGCGAGCGCCAACACAAAAACCGCCGCTGCGGTGGACTGGATCTGGAAGAGTCGTCTCATCAAATAGCTCCTTGTGCGAATGGTTTGCTTACCCGTTCGACAATCCGTAAAGTGTTCCTATCGGCATACTATGAGCGCCCAACTATGGGGGGCACACTAGTACTTTTAGTGGTTATTTCACGCGGAGCTAACTGGGTAAGGACCTGATTCCGGATCTAGGCCGGCTACGGTACGCGCGTGCGGCGCACGCTATGTTCTGGGAAGGAAGTTTCAGGACGGAAGGGGTGCGGGCCGGGATAGTCCAGGCGCATGTCCGAAGTTACTTCGTCCAACATGTCCAGCGTAATGGCGTGGGCCTCTAACGCGAAAGCGGTCAGCAGCAGGTTGTCGCAGATGGCGTTGATGAGGCGGGGAATGCCTTGAGAACGAAAGTGAATCTCTTCCAGAATATTGGCCGGCAGGATTTGCTGATCGGGCAGGCCAGCGCGGGTCATGCGGGCATTGATGTAGGTGGCGGTCTCCTCAGGACTGAATCCCTGCAAGGCACAGCGCAGGGCGATACGCTGCTTCAGTTGCCGGTACTCGGGCGCTTCCAGTTTCCGGTCGAGCTCCTGTTGACCGGCGAGAACGATCTGCAGCAGCTTGCCGCGCCGATTCTCCAGGTTGCCGAGCAAACGGATCTCTTCCAAAACTTCCCAGTCGAGGTTGTGCGCTTCGTCGACGATCAAGGCCGTAGTACGGCCGTGATTGGCCCGCTCGATCAACAGGCTGTTCAGGGCCAGCAGGACGTCGACTTTCGAGCGATGGTCGCAGCGCAGATCGAAGTCGTGCGATACCAATTCGAAGAACTGCTCGACGGTAAGCCGCGAATTCACCAGCGATCCAAAAGCGATCTGTTGCGCATTCAGAAAGTCGCGCAGACATTCGAGCATCGTGCTTTTTCCAGTACCCACTTCGCCCGTGATTACGATGAATCCCTTGCGGCTTTGCACCCCGTAGATCAGGTTGGCCAGGGCTTCTTCATGCTGCGGGCTCCGGAAGAGAAACGACGGGTCCGGGCTCATGTTAAAGGGGTTCTGGTTGAAGCCGAAGAATGCGTTATACATTTGAATCTGCCTGGACTGCCCGCATCTTAGCACGCACCACAGGCCCACCTATAGTAATGCCAGTTAGGACTGTACCACTTACTTACCTTAGGCCTGGGAAGGGGGAGTTTGCGGAGATGGCGGCGCTTGGGACGGCCGGGGAGCCTGGCTTTTCTCACCACCGGACGCCGGCTTCGGCGCGGCAGCCTTGGTGGGGCTGATGAGAATGTGGGCGTTACGCCCTTCCAGGCGCGGCACACCTTCGACGGTGCCGTAGGTGGTGAGATCTTCAGCAAACCGCATGAGGAGTTTCTTGCCTAGATCGGCATGGGCGATTTCCCGGCCGCGGAACTGTACGACCGCCTTGACGCGATTGCCCTCCTGTAAGAACCGGATGGCATGGTTCTTCTTGAAGTCGTAATCGTGGTCGTCGGTGTTGGGACGGAACTTGATTTCCTTCACTTGCACGACGTGCTGCTTCTTCTTGGCGTCGTGTTGTTTCTTTTTTTGCTCGTACTGATAGTGACCAAAGTCAACAGCTTTGGCTACGGGCGGTACGGCGGTCGGCGCGATCAGAACCAGGTCGAGTCCCAGTTCCTGGGCACGGCGTAAAGCCGCGGCGGTTGGCATCACTTCGTTCGTGCCATCGGGGAACACGGCGCGGACTTCGCGAACGCGAATCGATTCGTTCACGTTCTCTCTGCGATTCTGCCTGCGAGGGGGAAAATTTCTGCCAGGATACATTTTGAAGTTAAGCGTTAGAGACCGAGGGACAGCTGCGTGGGACCGGATGGCCCGGGACAAGAGGCAGTGCGTAATGAGATATGACGCGGATTGGAGACAAGCAAATACGTCTAGTTCGAGTAGATCAGAAAGCGAGCCCGAAGTCAAAGGGGGTGAGATTAGCCGTGGCGGCCCGGCGGCGAATCGATATGTCCGCCGCCGGCCCGCTTCCATCGCGGTGCTCGAAGCGCTCATTGTCTGGGCGGGTGCAGCAGTCCGAACCTGCCGACGCCCAGCCGGTGCAAGAGTTTGCGCACGTCGTCGTTCAGGGCCTGAACGTCGGCGGCGGCGAAAACGGACGACGGAAGGCCCGCGCTGGTGGCCGCCCCGTCGCTGGGAGTCAGCAGGTAGCCGTGCGCATTTCCGCTTTTGTCGGCGGCCAGGCCGGTGATTTCGCCACGCTGATTGATGCCGCATGCCACCAACAAATCTAAAAGTGATCCAGCCGGTATGAGGGAATTGAGATCGCTCATCACACCGTTCTGCCAGACGAACGCCCGCGGATTGAAGTCGGCGTCCAGCGAACCGCCAACCACTACCCCTTCATTGTTGAGGTTGGATGCGACGCTTAAATTATCGCCCGGCAGTGTGCCAATATCTTTCATCCCGCTCTCTGCGCTCCACAAGAAGCCATGAAAGGCCTGGTCGCCTGGCAAATCCGACTGGCCCACGACCTGGCCCTTGTTATTGATATTCAAGGCCAGGTTTCCCATAAAGTGTCCGGTGCCGCCGAGATTGCCCAGGTCGGTCATGGTGCCGGTGTCCCAGAGCAACGCGTGGGCCGGGTGAAGATTTGCCAATGTCCCGAAGTTGAATGTCGAGCAGGCGCCCGAACCGCCCACGACCTGGCCGCTATCATTGACCGAATACGCGACGCCGTCGGCGTCGCCGGAAGCTATGGGAAGCTCGTGGACTCCCTCGCGGTCCCAGATGACTGGTCTGAATTGCAGTACTTGGGGATTCGGGCAGCCTGGATCGGCCACAGCTGTCTCGGCAAGACCTGCCACGACGCCATGGTTGTTGATGAAGTTGGCTACTCCGTTGCTGCCGCCCAAGAGAGGTAAGGGAATCATGATGCCGTATTCCCACAAGAACGGCACGCAAGCGGCACCGTTGGCCGGAAGGCCCATCGCTTTGAAGCCGCAGAAGTCTTCGTTGGTCGGATTGTCTGCGGTGGCGCTTTCCGCTTCGCCTACGGCTTGTCCCCTCTGATTGACACTAAACGCCACGCTATTCAGAGCCCCGAATCCGGGAGTGCCGATATCGGCTGCCATCCCCTGATACCAGAGCGTGGCATGCGTCCTGCCGCCGGATGCGGCCGCGGCTCCGGCGATTAAACCATTGTTGGCTAACACGAATGGCTGGCCAGGCGATGCGCCGACAATGCCAAGATCTGTCAATGTGTAACGTGAAGGCTGTGCCCAGGCGGCCGTAACCAGCGGAGCGGCCGCGATGACGAATATCGAAATCGATTTCATATTGATTGTTCCTCCACGCTGGTAGGCGCAAGCAGGCTCTGGAATCTATCACCGGTCCTAAAAATATTGAGAAGGAACCGGGGCGGTATAATTCAGCCCAGAGTGTCACCGGGGGAAGAATCGGAAGGCGCCGCGTTGGGCGAGGTTAGCGAGTTGCTTCGCGCGTGGACCGGCGGAGATCAGACCGCGCTGGAGAAGCTAACCCCCATTGTGTATGACGAGCTTCACCGCCTCGCGCGCCGCTACATGAGGGGCGAACGGCCGGGGCATAGCCTCCAGACCACAGCGCTGGTCAACGAAGCCTACGTGCGCCTGGTGGATTATAAGAGAATGCAGTGGCAGGATCGTGCCCATTTCTTCGCGGTCTCGGCCCAGTTGATGCGGCGGATTCTGGTAGAACATGCCCGGCGGCACAACCTGAAACGCGGGCGCGACATGCAGCACCTGTCCCTGGAAGAGGCCGCGGTGGTAGGCGGCGACCGGTCTACCGACCTTGTGAAACTCGATGACGCGATGAACGCGCTCGCCCGAGTCGATCCGCGCAAGGTCCAAGTAGTGGAAATGCGTTTCTTTGGCGGGCTCAGCGTGGAAGAAACAGCGCAAGTGCTCAAGATTTCTCCCGTAACTGTGATGCGGGATTGGAGCACCGCCAAGGCCTGGCTTTACCGCGAACTGGGCGGCGAGACCGGCGATGGAGCCTGATCGATGGAAACAGGTTGACGATCTGCTTCAGGCGGCGCTGGAGCTCCCGGCCGCCGATCGCGATGGATTCTTACGCCAGGCATGCACCGGCGATGAGGCGCTGGAGCGCGAAGTTCGCGCGTTGCTGGCCTCGGCGCAGCGCGCGGAAGACTTTTTGGAGAGTCCGGCCATCGACGTGGCGGCTCGGGAGCTCGCCGACCAGCGCGCTCGTCCGCGGAACAACGGTGAGATCTCGATCGGCCAATTCGTGTCCCACTACCGCATTGTCGAAAGGCTGGGCGGCGGCGGCATGGGAGTGGTTTACAAGGCCGAGGATCCACGGCTTGATCGCTTTGTCGCGCTCAAGTTCTTGTCCGAAGAGCTGGCGCGCGATCCGGAAGCGTTGAATCGTTTCCGGCGCGAAGCGCGCGCCGCTTCCGCCTTGAATCAACCCAATATTTGCACCGTCCACGACATCGGCGAGCAGGACGGCCGCTCGTTCATCGTCATGGAGTTCCTGGATGGAACCACGTTGAAGGAGCGGATTGCGGGCCGCCCGCTAGAGACCGAAACGTTGTTGAGTTTCGCGATCGAGATCGCCGAGGCGCTCGATGCCGCCCATGCCGCAGGCATCGTACATCGCGACATTAAACCCGCCAACATATTCGTGACACGGCGGGGCCACGTCAAGATTCTCGATTTCGGGTTGGCCACGGTTGCGCCCGCCGCCCATCGCCGCGCCGGCTCTGGGGACCACAGCGGCGCGACTCTCGCCATCGAGGATCCATCAACGGGACCCGGAATGGCGATCGGCACGACGACTTATATGTCGCCGGAACAAGTGCGCGCTCAGGATCTGGACGCACGCACGGACCTGTTTTCCTTCGGTGTGGTGCTTTACGAAATGGCGACCGGCAGCTTGCCATTTCGAGGGGAAAGCGCGGGGATGGTTTTCGATGCCATCCTAAATCGCACGCCGGCGGCGCCCGTACGCCTCAATCCGGTTCTGCCGCCGGATGTCGAACGTATTATTGACAAGTGCCTGGAAAAAGACCGCACCCTGCGCTACCAGCACGCTTCTGAGATCCGCGCCGACCTCCGGCGCCTCAAACGGGATTCCAGTACAGGAAGCACGGCAACCGGCGTGCGGGCCGCACGTATCCTCACCGGCCGGCGGATGCGGACAACAGCGGCTGGGCTGGCCGCATTGGCGATCGCCGCCGCGGGTTACCTCTGGATTCGCCGCGCCCCGAAGCTCACCGACAAGGACACGATCGTTCTGGCGGACTTTGCCAACCGGACAGGCGATCCCGTTTTTGATGGAACGCTTCGCCAGGGGCTCTCGGTACAGTTGGAGCAGTCGCCGTTTCTGAGCTTGATTTCCGACCAGCGGATTGAGCAGACATTGCGCCTGATGCAAGAACCGGCCGACGCGCCCCTCACTCCACAAATAGCCCGCGAAGTTTGCGAGCGCACCGCCAGCGCGGCGGTCGTGGAAGGCTCGATTGCCAGCCTGGGAACCCAATACGTGCTGGGGCTGCGCGCCCAGAACTGCCGCACGGGAGAGATTCTTGACGACGAGCAAGCGACTGCCGGCAGAAAGGAAGATGTCCTGCGCGCTTTGAGCCAAATAGCCAGCAGATTCCGGACGCGGGCCGGCGAATCGCTCGCCACTGTCGAAAGGCACTCGGCGCCGCTGGTCGAGGTTACCACGCCGTCGCTCGAAGCGCTGAAGGCTTTTACCGTGGGGGAGCAGGCGCGCGCTACGGCTGGACCCGACGCTGCTCTTGCCGCTTATCAGCGGGCGCTGGAGATCGATCCGAAATTTGCGATGGCCTATGAGCAGATGGGGCAGGTGTATGGCGAGATCGGCGAGTCCGATTTGTCGGCCGAGAACGTCACCAAGGCGTACGAAGTGCGGGACCGCGCCAGCGACCGCGAGAAGTTTTTTCTCGCATTTTCCTACGATTTTCGAGTAACCGGGGATCTGGAACGGGCGCGGCAGACTTGTCAGTTGTGGGCAGAAACCTATCCTCGTGACGTCCATCCACCGGCTTTCTTGTCGACCATCTATGAAGTTACCGGTCAGTGGGAAAGATCGGTGGAAGCAGCGGAGAGAGCCATCGAGATCGATGCAACCTTTGCCTTCGGATGGGACAACGTGTCGTTCGGCTACGAAAATCTCGACCGTTTGGCCGATGCCGAACGCGCTCTTGAGCGCGCTGCGCAGCGCAAGATCGACGTGATCCCCGATTTTCCAGTGATCCGATACAACATCGCGTTTCTTCGGGACGACCAGGCGGGGATGGCTCAAGAAGTGATGCGCAGTCATGGCGATGCCGGAGCAGAAGACGCCATCGCCGACAATGAAGCATTCGCTCTCGCCTATTTCGGTCGATTGCAACAGGCACGGAAGATGTCCCAGCGCGCCGTGGAAATCGCCCAGCAAGCGGGCAAGAAGGAAAGCGCAGCCCTATACGAAACTGCGGCGGCACTACGGGAAGCACTCTACGGAAATGGGCAAGCTGCTGTTCGAAGCGCACGGGCTGCATTGGAGCTTTCCAAAGATCGGGAAGTCGAGTATGGGGCAGCCTTGGCATTAACCTTGGCGGGCGACCCGACGGCGGCAACCCTTACCAACGATTTGGAGAAACGTTTCGGGCAAGACACGTCTGTCCGTTTCGCTTACCTGCCGGAGCTTCGCGCACTCCAGGCTCTCGCTGACGGTGCACCGGCCAAGGCCATCGATATTCTGGAAATTGCCAGCCCCTACGAACTGGGTACCCCGCGCAGCACAATACACGGATACTTCGGCGCTCTTTACCCTGTCTATGTGCGTGGTCTTGCCTACCTGGCGGCTCACCAGGGAGCTGAAGCGGCAGCGGAATTCCAGAAGATTCTCGGCCACCGCGGCATCGTGGTGAGCGATCCCATCGGCGCACTGGCCCATTTGCAATTAGGCAGAGCGTTTTCGATGTCCGGAAACAGGGCTAAGGCAGGAGCAGCATATCAGGATTTCCTCACACTTTGGAAGGACGCCGAGACGGACATACCGATCCTTCAGAAGGCCAAGGCGGAATACGTGAGGATCCAATAGGCGGGCTCGACTCGGGACGAGCGGCGGCGCGTAAAGAGACAGAACGCGGATCGGCCGCAATCCAAAATGATCTACGCGGGAAGCGCATTGAGCGTGCTCCGCGGAAGTGCGATAACGCTGCCCGGCCGGCCAGCAGCTCAGCCAAGGCTCGCTGCTTTTCGCGCTTTGACTGCGCGGCGGATCAGCTGCTTTAGCGTTGGGAGATGCAAATCGCTAAGGTGGTTGACGTACATGCATCCTCCCTGGGTTTTGTTCTTTCCAAGCTTCGCAAGCAGGTCCGCGTCTCGCTCGTGATTGGTCGTGACGTACAGCACCAGATTCTGTTTGCGCGGTGAAAACCCAACCAGACAGATCTCGCCTGGCTTCCCGTTGGCGTTTCGGTAGCGATACGTGTCGAATCCGATGATGCTGCTCCCCCACATCTTGGCTTCGCGTCCGGTGATCTTGCGCATGATGTCGATTAGGGCGAGGCAGTCCTCGCGGGTACTCTCACGCGTGACCGCATTGACAAATGCCTCTACGCTCGCATCATTCTCGGTCGTCTTGATTCCAGCCATGCCTTCGATCATATCGAGGTTGGGGCCGGAGGCGCCGGGTCACCGGCTGTGCTTGACACTTCCGCAGAGCGTGTGATAACGTCCCCCGAAGTCGCACCGCGGCTACAACGGGAGACCCTTATGTTGGCAATCGACGAAAAAACCATCACCGACGCAGCTCTGGAACAGATGTCCGCAACGCCGGACGCGAGGCTTAAAGAGGTCATGGCCGCCCTGGTGCGCCACCTGCACGCGTTTGCGCGGGAAATCGACCTGACACCGGAGGAATGGCTGAATGGCATCAAGTTCCTGACGGCGGTGGGCCAGAAGTGTACGGAGTTCCGCCAGGAATTCATCCTGCTATCGGATACGCTGGGCATGAGTTCGCTGGTGAATGCGATGCACGACCGGCGCGCGCTGGACGCCGGAACGAAGTCGAGCCTGCTGGGGCCGTTCTATCGGCAGGATTCGCCGACCATGCCGCTCGGTTCGATGATCGCCAAAAAAGGCAAAGGCCAGGAGACCGTCATGTACGGGCGCGTGGTGGACGGGGCGGGCAAGGGCATTCCGAACGCGTCTGTTGAGATTTGGCAGCCCGATGACGAGGGCTGGTACGACCTTCAATTGGACGATCCGTCCAAGATGGACCTGCGCGGCCGGTTCTACACCGATGCCAACGGCGGCTACTATCTGCGCACGATCGTTCCGACCGGTTACATGATTCCCATGGACGGTCCGGTAGGCGACATGATCCGCGCGCAAAAGCGCCACGGCTACCGGCCGGCGCACATCCATTTCCTGGTGGGCGCTCACGGGTACCGCGAGGTGGTAACGGCACTATACATCAACGGCGACCCGCACATCGATTCGGACACGGTTTTCGGAGTGACGCAGTCGCTGGTGGTGAATGTGAATCCCAAAGACCCGGCTGCGCCGATCCCGAATCTGCCCAGCATCCAGTATGATTTCCGCCTGGCGGCGCTGGCCGGCGATGCGGTGACCGGCCGGGTAGGCGCCGACCCATCGCAGATCGTTAAGAAGACGGCGGACGTCGCTCACTAAATCGGGCGCCATACAAGAGGAGGTTCCATGAAGCAACCTGCACTCGGCATTGTCGCCTCGGTTCTGGTGATGGCGATCTCCTTGGGCTTCGTTTCGCTATTTGCGGCTCCCACCTTCGCGGGCTGGGTAGCCTATCTGCTCATTTGCTTCATCCCCATGGAGATCGTGATCGGCATCACCTGGGGCTGTCAGAATCCCGGTTTTGCCGCGCGCCGCAAACAACCGGTGAAGGGAATCCTGTTGGCGCTGCTGACGCTGGCGGTGGGAGCGGTGGTGGCGGCGGTTCACCACCGTCTGGTCGGCGGCAGCATCAGCCCTCCGGCGCCCATGCTGGCCATGTGCATCATCGCCTCGGTGCTGACCACCTTCTGGCTGGCAATCATGTGGGGCGGGTGGCCATTCACGAAGATCATCAAGAGTCCGATCGGCGCCGGACTCGTCATGCTGGTGGCGGCGTATCTCATCAATTACGCGTTCTTCCGAGTGTTTTTCAACTACGAATTCATGCGGGGAGCTCCGGTGTATTCGGCGGCGCTCGATCCGCATGGCATGTTCAACGCCTGGAACGCGCTGGTGTTTTACCTCACCGTGATTGGGGTGCTGTTTGTTTCGCTCAACTTCGATTTGTGGCCCTTCACCAGTTCCAAGGCGATCATGCAGCAGCCGGTGCTGGGCATTGTGTGGACGATTGTGGCGCTGGTGATTGGCGGCGGCGCGTATTACATCGGAGTCGTGGCAATGGGAATGGATGTGGTGTCGTTTATGGTGAAGGTGCCCATCCCTTTCATCTTCGGGACGATCATCGTGGTGAACATGCTGCAGGGATCGTTCTTCGCCAAATTCACGCAGCCGTTGAAGGGCATTCTGAACACGATTGCCTCCGCCGTAATCGGCAGCGTGCTGGCGCTGATTTACGGCGCGCTCGCGCCGGTGATCAGCGGCACCGTGGAAGCCGGTCCGCAGGCGGGTTATGCGTTTGAGATCTGGCTGGCATCGGCGCTGCTTGCGGTGACCTTTCCGTTCCTGATTTTCCACGCGGAGTTCTTCCAGTTCTGGCCGCTGCGTAGAGCCGAACAGCCGAAAGCGGCTCCAGCCGCGCATGCCTGAAATCGAAGTTCCGGTCCTGATTGCGGGGGGCAGCCTGGTGGGACTATCGACCGCACTGCTGCTGGCTCGCCATGGTGTGCGGGCGCTGGCGGTGGAGCATCACCGCGGAACGGCGATCCACCCTCGCGCGGCGCAGATGTGCCAACGAGCCATCGAGATCCTCCGCAGCGTTGGCCTGGAGCAGATAGCTCTCGAAAAATCCGAAGAACAGTTCGTGCAAGACGGTGCGGTAATGGCCGTGGAGACGCTGGCGGGAAAGGAACTCGCCTGGTACGTTCCCAACTTGAACGAGGGCATCCGCGACGTCAGCCCCACCGTACGCGTGTTCCTGACGCAGAATCTGCTGGAACCGCTGATGAAGGCGCGCGCCGAAGAATTGGGAGCGGAGCTGCGATTTGGCACCGAACTGGTTTCGTTCGAGCAGGACTCGAGCGGCGTGACGGCGGTGATTCGCAATCGCGACAGCGGCAAAACCAGCACCGTACGCGCGCGCTACCTGGTGGCCTGCGATGGCAGCCACAGCCTGATCCGGCAGGCGCTCGGGATCCGCATGCTGGGCCACGGCGTACTCTCCAATGCGATCACGATCTATTTTCGCGGCGAGGTCGGCCCGCTGCTGCGGGGGCGGAATTTGAGTGTGATCTACGTTTACAATTCCGAACTGACGGGTTTTTTCCGCATTGAGAAGCCGTTCAACACCGGCTTCCTGGCGGTCAACTCGGTAGGACCACGGGAGCGCCCCGTGACCGACGTCTGGACCGGCTTGAGCGACGATCGCTGCCAGGAGTTGCTGCGGGCATCGCTGGGAGTGGACCACATTCCCATCGCCATTGAAAACGTCATGAAGTGGCAAGCCGAGGCCGACACGGCGGAACGGTTCGACGGCGGCAGAGTCTTCCTGGCTGGCGACTCGGCGCACGTGATGCCGCCCACGGGCGGGTTCGGCGGAAACACGGGCGTACAGGACGCGCACAACCTGGCTTGGAAAGTGGCCATGGTGTTACAAGGCAAGGCCGGGCCTGGACTGCTGGCGACCTACGATGCGGAACGCCGGCCCATCGGCGCGTTCACGGTAGAACAGGCGTACTCGCGGTATGTGACACGCTGGGCGCCGTACCTCGGTACCGAGGGTATGCATCCGATCGCGCCGGATCTCGATATCGACCTGGGATACCGGTATCGCTCGGCGGCAGTGATTCCGGATGGAAGCGATGACGGCCGGTTGCTCGAACCGACGCGCGAGACGAAGGGACGTCCAGGCACGCGCGCGCCGCATTTGGCGGTGAGGCGCAATGGCAAATCGATTTCTACGCTGGATTTGTTTGCCGGGAATTTCACTCTGGTGACTGGGTCGGACAGTGGCGAATGGTCGAGGGCCGCTCAGCGCGCAGCCCGGGCAGCCGGTATCGAGTTTGACGTTCACGCGATCGCCGAGCCGGAATTTCCGGAAGCCTACGGAATCGCCCCGTCGGGTGCAGTGCTGGTGCGGCCGGATGGGTTCGTAGCGTGGCGGGCGAAGGACGGGGAAGCGGCGTCCGCGGAGATGGTGAGCCGCGTTTTGAAAACGGTACTCGGTCGAACCTGACCGGCAAAGGGGGACGGTTCTCGCATTCCTCTGCGTCTCGGCGTCTCCGTGGTTATTCATTGTGCAGGTCATGTTTAACTCTGTGGGGCAGACGATCGGTTTCTGTCGTCTGCCGGCGCCGCACATCGGTGCAAAGGCATGCTTCGCACACCCTGGCAGACCGCGAAAGACGACGGTCTGCCCCACGGAAGGCAGCCAAGCCCGCTAGTGCGTCATCGCGTACACGATGTAGTTGATGCCGTAATGATACGCCAGCAGGGTCATGGGAGCCGGATAGTAGGGAACGTCGGCGAACTCCCAGGCATCGGCCATATCCGTTTGATAGTTTATGGCGATCGATAACCGGTCGTGTTCATCGAAAATGCCGCGCCATGCGGGGGCCGTGCCCGGCGGCTGCACCACCACGATGCTACCGTCCGAAGCGCGGCGCAGATGGCGCGAGCCGGGAATGAACGTTCGGTCCTTCTCCCGGATGTCGTACAGAACGTGCATCAGGGGATCGGCTTCGGCGAGATCGGTGATGGTGTGGTTGGGCAGGACGCGCTCCATGGTTTCCCGAAAAATCTCCCAGTCCTCCGGTCCCCAGAAATCGTCGACCACCAGGAACCCGCCGCGCAGGAGATATTCGCGCAGGCGCATGGTTTCGGCATCGCTTAAATCCCAATAGCCGACCTGGGTTGCGTAGATCCACGGATTGTCGAACAAACGCTCGTCGGTGAGACCAAGATGCCGCGGCTCGCCGATGTCGATGCGCGTCAAACGTTGGATGCCGACCGAGAAGTGCTCATCGGCGTCGGGCCAATCCTGCAGCCACCAACCTCGTCCGCGCGCGTTACGGGAGACGAAGCCGAAGCCGCGGCTGTATTGCGGTAGATCGGTATATTCCGTTCGAATGAAATGGAATTCGCCTTCGCGCGGCTGGAAGGGACTCTGGTCTTCATCGGGCGAAGCGAAGCGGAGACGGCCGCGCTGCGCCAGCGCTAACGCCGCGAGCAGGATGAGCGCCACAAGCGCGAAAACGGGATGCCAAAGAGGGCGTCGCATGCGGCGTCTTCTATTGTAGTTTGCGCCGAGCAGCGAAATCGTCCATGATTAGCAGACATGATCCGGTACCACGTTGCCCAGGTGAATATCGCCCGGATGAAGGCTCCTTTGGACGACGATCTGATGGCGGGATTCGTCGCCCGGCTGGACGAAATCAACGCGCTGGCCGATCGCAGTTCCGGTTTCGTCTGGCGTCTGCAGACGACCGCGGGAAACGCTACGTACCTGCGGCCCTACGATGACGATCGAATCCTCTTTAACATGTCGGTTTGGGAGACGGTAGAAGCGCTGCAACAGTACGTCTACCGCACGGCCCACGCGGAGTTGCTGCGCCAGCGGCGTGATTGGTTCGAGAGATTCGAAAGCGCATCGGTGGCATTGTGGTGGGTCCCGGCCGGCCATACACCGGGGATCGACGAGGCCAAGAAACGCCTGGCGTACCTCGACGCGCACGGACCCACGCAGTTCGCGTTCACATTCAAAACGATCGTTTCGCCAGATGAGGAATTTCAGCGCGGGATTGACTGGTCGTCGTTTGAGCCGTGCCCGGCGGCGTAGCCCAATGCCCCCCGCCTTGACCCCCGGCCCCCGCGCGCCATAACCTTGTCGAAGGTATGAGTGCGATCAGTTTGAAAGTCAATGGGCGCATCCACAGGGTGGATGTCGATCCGGCCACGCCGCTGCTTTACGTGCTGAGCGACGATCTGGACTTGCGCGGGCCGAAGTTCGGTTGCGGGCTGGGACAGTGCGGCGCGTGCACCGTGATTGTCAAAGGGCAGGCGATCCGCTCGTGCATCACGCCGGTGCGATCGGTGGAGGGGGCGGAGATCACCACCCTCGAAGGCATCGGCACGATTGAGAAACCGCATCCGCTGCAGAAGGCGTTTGTCGCGGAACAGGCCGCGCAGTGCGGCTTTTGCGTGAGCGGCGTCATTATGACGGCCAAAGCGTTCCTCGACAAGAATCCGAAGGCCACCGAACCGGAGATCCAGCAAGCCATGTCGGGCGTGCTGTGCCGGTGCTTCACCAACGTGCGTATGCTGCGTGCCATCCGGCAGGCGGGCGAGGAGATGGCGCGATGAACCTGACTCACGATGCGCGCGCGGCCCTCCGGCGCTCGGGATTTTCGCGGCGCGACTTCCTGAAGACTTCCGGCGCGCTCGTCGTCGCTTTCAGCGTGGGCGCGGAGAAGGCCGCGGCCCAGTTCGGGGGACCAGTCGCCGGTTCGCCGCCGATCGGGCAGCTGGATTCCTGGATCGCGATTGCGGCCGATGGAATGGTGACGGCATATACGGGCAAAGAAGAGCTCGGGCAGGGCATTTCGACCGCGCAAACTCAGCTCATCGCGGAGGAGTTGAGCGTGCCGTTCGACCGCGTACGGCTCATCATGTGCGATACCGCGCTCACGCCCGATCAGGCGTACACGGCGGGCAGCCAGTCGCATCCCGCCAATTTCAATCGCAACAACCTGGCACAGGCGGGCGCGACGGCTCGCGAGGCGTTGTTGCGCGCGGCTGCCGATCGCCTCGGCGTACCGGTCGATCAACTGCAGGCCGCGGATGGCGTGATCAGCGTGAAGCAGGATCCTGCCAAGAAGGTGACGTACGGCGAATTGGTAGCCGGTAAGAAGTTCAACCTTCCGCTCGATCCTGCTGCCAGGCGCAAGCACCCAAGCGAGTGGACGGTGCTGGGGAAGCCGGTGCCGCGGCCCGATCTCCCGCTGCTGGTGACCGCGGAATTCGAATTCGTGCACAACGTGCGCGTGCCGGGAATGCTGCACGGCAGAGTGGTCCGGCCGCCAGCCGTGGGCGCAACGGTGGCGAGCGTGGATGAAGATTCCGTGGTCGGAATGCCGGGGCTGGTGAAGGTGGTAGTGAAGAAGAATTTTGTGGGCGTGGTGGCCGAAAAGCCGTGGCAAGCGCTGCAGATCGCCCGCAAGCTCAAGATCATGTGGACTCCCGGCACTGGTCTGCCGAGCCAGGCAGATTTCTACGAACGCGTGCGGAAGCAGCCTGCGCGCGATGGGGTGCTGGTCGATTCCAAAGACGTGGAGCAGAAGCTCGCGGGGGCACCGACGCTCCTGAAGGCTACTTACCTCCATCCGTACCAGATGCACGGGTCGATGGGCAGTTCGTGCGCGGTGGCAGACGTGCAAGCCGATCAGGCCACGCTTTGGTCGGCGACGCAAGCGGTGTGGTATCAGAAGAGCACGACGGCGATGGTGCTGGGCCTGAAGCCGGAGAACGTCCATGTGATCTTTCGCCGGGGCTCGGGATGCTATGGCCTGAATGGCGCCGACACAGTCACGTACGATGCAGCGCTGTTATCGCAGGCGGTGGGAAAGCCGGTGCGCGTGCAGCTTACGCGGCAGGACGAGATGGCGTGGGAAAACTACGGCAACGCCTATGTGATGGATGAGCGCGCCGGGCTCGATGCGCAAGGCAACATCGTGGCATGGGATCACGAATCGTGGGTTCCAGCTCGCGGAAACCGGCCCGGCACAGGCACACCCGGCAACATCATTACCGGCCTGCTGGCAGGCTTCGAGCCGCAGCCATTCTCTCCGCGCTCGCCCGCGGCTGCGCCCACCATGTACAACAACAACAGCAACGGGGTGCCCTCCTATTTTGCAGGCAACGTGGGGGGCAAAGACCACGGTACCGGAATCATTCGGGGCGAGCGCGTGCTCGTGCACAACGTGGAATCGCCGTTCTGGACCGGACCCCTGCGGTCTCCGGCGAGGTTACAAAACACTTTTGCCCATGAATGTTTCATGGATGAACTGGCGGCGCGAGTGAACGCCGACCCGCTTGAATATCGGCTCCGCCACTTGAAAGACCCGCGGTTGATCGACGTGGTGAAGGCTGCGACAAAGTCGGCGAAGTGGGAACCGCGTCCCTCTCCCAACCCGGCGCGAGCGGCGCGTGGCGTAACGGCAGGCCGCGGGCTGGCATGCGTGCTGTACGAAGGAGACAACGGCTATACCGCGATGGTTGCCGAGGTGGAAGTGAACCAGGACAGCGGGCAGGTGGCCGTGAGGCGGATAGTGGTGGCTAATGACGTCGGACCGATTTCCAATCCCGACGGGTTGCAGAACCAAATCGAAGGCGGCGCCTTGCAGGGCATGAGCCGGGCGCTTCTGGAAGAGGTGACCTGGGACGAGCAGAAGGTGACTTCGATTGACTGGCGCACCTATCACAGTTTTCCTTTGGGGTTTGCGGTCCCGAAGGTCGAGGGCGTGCTGCTCAACCGCATCGATGAGGAAGCCACCGGGGCAGGGGAAACGTCGATCACACTTGCGGCCGCGGCCATTGGGAATGCGATCTTTGATGCGACCGGAGCCCGAGTTCGCCGCGTGCCGTTCACGCCAGAACGGGTGAAGGCGGCGCTCGAAGCGCGCGGTTGAGGCTAGCGACGGTTCACTCCCCGGCCATAACCTTTGAAATCTTGCAGCCGGTTAACGGCGTAGGTTAAGCTGCCTGCGAGAATCGCACGTGGTTCCAGAAGTTGACTCAAGCAGCAACCACCCGCCAGCAAAAGCGGACTACTTACTGCAACTTTCCAGAAGGCATACCGGCCTGACGTGTCTGCTGGCGGGCATCCTGCCCATAATGGTGCGCCTGATGTTGCTGCCATTTCTACCTCCGCCTGTTCCTGCGGTGCAAGATGAATTCAGCTATCTGCTGGGAGCGGATACCTTCGCTGCCGGGCGCCTGACGAATCCGCCCCATCCCATGTGGGTTCACTTTGAAACGTTTCACGTCAACCAGCAACCCACCTACGGCTCAAAGTATCCACCTGCGCAGGCACTATTTCTAGCATTCGGGCAAAAACTCTTCGGAAAGCCCTGGTTCGGCGTGGTGCTGAGCGTGGGATTGATGTGCGCAGCCTTCTGCTGGATGCTCGAAGGCTGGATAGAACCAGTTTACGCCGCGCTGATAACCCTGCTGGTCATCGCGACATGGGGCATCACCGGTGATTGGATGAATTCCTATTGGGGCGGAGCCGCGGCGGCGATCGGCGGAGCACTGGTAATCGGCTGCATTCCACGGCTAGCGCGCCAGGTTCGCATCGTTCACGTGATCCTCTCGGCGGTCGGCATCGTTATATTAGCCAACAGCCGCCCGTTCGAAGGCCTGCTAACCGTGACTTCCTGCGCAGGCGTCCTGCTGTGGCTCACGCGCCGCGAACATCGACGCTGGCGAACTCTCATCCAGCCTCGTGTAGTAACGGCACTCCTTCTAGTAATGCTGCCGGCAGCAGCGGCAATGGGCTACTATAACTACCGAAACACCGGAAACGCGTTACTACTCCCTTACATACTCAACGAGCGGAGCTATGCTGCCTCCCCGCGATTTTACCTGAGTGGCCCAATACCGTCGCCCGTTTACCGGCACGAAGCGATTCGCCAGCTTTGGCAAGACTGGGACAGGAGCATTTACTTGGCAGCACACGCCAATCCGCTGGCGCCGATCGCATTCTCGCTACCGTTTGTCGCACCCTTCTACTTCCTGAATTGCTTCGGATTCCTGGCTTTGATTGGCCTGCTAGCCGGCAGGCGCAGCGTAGTTATACCGGCGGTGGCTCTTCTTGCCGTGCCCGTTGGCGGTGTGCTGCTCGAAAAGGCATTCCTCGCCCATTATCTTGCCCCGGTGTGCGGCGCCTGGCTCATCCTGAGCGCTGCCGGTCTCGAATCTGTCTTGCAGTGGCGACTGGGGACTTTCCGGGCCGGTCCGTTGATCGGCGTCATCATGTGCGGCTTGGCTTTCGGAAACTGTGCCTCCGAAGCTGCGGCTGCCGCCCGCGAAGCACGGCAGCCAAAGGGGATCTCCACCAGGCCATTATTAATTGACCGACTACAGCGCGGGGGCGGGCGTCACTTGATCCTGGTGCGGTACACATCGCGGCCTTACTCTCTTGTCTCGGTCAAGCTTTTCAACTTTACGGTTGTGAATAAGATCGTCGCCTCGAGTCGTCCCGAATGGGTCTACAACGGAGCTGATATCGACAGCGCACCGGTCGTCTGGGCGCGCGACATGGGGACAGCGAAGAATCGAGAACTGCTCGAGTACTACAGCGATCGCAAAGTCTGGCTGCTCGAACCGGACGTCAACCCCCTTAAACTCGATCCGATCACTTCGGGCTTGTAGGTGTGGCGCCGGATGTCGAGCCCCACTGCGTCCGGGCTCACCTTCCGTTTCCTGAAACGGAGTTCGCTAGCCGGTCGAATCCTTCGTAGAGGTTGGGTATCGGTTGGATCACGGTCGACATGCCTTCCGGAACTCGGGGCGTCGCGGCGAGGTGTTCGAACGTCTCGTGCCAGATGTCCAAACCTTCGATGAGTTGCAGTCGCCAGATGCGCTGGGAGTCAGTCCATTGGGCCCGGTCCGGCCAGGCCAGCGGCAGATGAGTGGCAATTTCCCCGAAGCATTCATGATAGGTGGCAGCGGTGAGCGGGATCGATCGCAGAGCGTGGCAGAAGTCATCCGTTAGAATCATGCCGTTGCGTTCGGCATCGAGATCGCGCCACAGGTCATGGGAATTGCGCTGTTGGTGAACCAGCGGCTCGCCGAAGGTGATTACGTCTCCCAGGTGCTCAGCGATGCGATTGACAATGTAACTCGCCCAGATGTCGTCATAGCGGCCGATATATGGACTCAAGAAATATGCCGGAATCACGTGCCGCATCAGAGCGGTGTTCTGTGAATTGAATGGCGACCATGTGCCTGGCTGTAGCGCGAAGTTACCCTTCCAGGCGGACTTGAACCCACGAACGACGGGTTGGCGGTCCATACGAGTCAAAGCATCGATATCCGGATCATCCAGCCAAAAACCGGCATTGACTGCCACCCTGCGGGCCATGCGTTGCTCGGTGACGAAGTGCTCGTGTTCCTTCCAGCGCTGCTTCTGCGGATAGCCGCGGTGGTAGAAACGAACGTCGTCATCGGCCTGGAGGAATTGACAGACATTGAACCAGCCGGATGTCGCGCCGAACGACTCATATTCACCCATGGCGCCGACGCCGCCGTGTTTGCCTACAAAATCCTGCGCGGTGACAAAGTTGTCATCGTCGATGGTGATGATCACATCGGAGCCATTTCGCCAGGCCACAAGCAGCCCGATGTTGCGCCGTTGGATGGAGTCAAAGCGTAGGTGTCTCCAGAGTTTTGGGAAGTCGGCGAGCCACGCCTCCTGGGCTTCGATATCGAAATAGGTCGCGCGGTAGTATTTCTCTATGTTTTTGCAGAATTCCGCAGTTTGCGGGGGCGTTTTGCGATCCCCGATGATGATGAAATCCAAATCATGATGGCCGTAGTAGTGAGCATTTTCCGCATACTTGAGAAGCAGAACCGGAATGTTGATGGTAGTCGTAACGATCGTTGTCTTCATGAGCAGTTTCCAGTTAAGCGGTAGTGACCGGGCTGGTTGGCATCGATGGTGTCCTGGCCAGCAGATTCTCCGGCTTTTGAAACAGTGTGCGCAGCCCGATCCGAAAATACGCGAGATGATTGCTGAACTGATTGTGCGAGACACCTTCCGGCCGCGCACGCCATACCGTTGGGATCTCGGTCACGCGCGCACCCAGCCGCAGCGGTTTCACGATGGTCTCCAGCATGAACGCGTGCCGGAGTTCTTCCCAAGCAATCCTTTTGACCCACTCCGTCTTAAAAAGGCGATAGCCGAAAGTGAGGTCGGAAAGCGAGGTGCCGTAAAGCAGCCCGAACGTTTTCTGAAAGATCAGATTGGCTACATGCTTCACCGGATTGTAGCCATGAAACGCGCCATTCCCTTTCCAACGGGTTGCGGTGACGATGTCATATCCATCTTGGGCCACTGCGATCAGCTCTTTGGCCGTCTCCGGATCAGTTTCGAGATCGCTTGACATCATCAGCACATGCGAACCGCTGGCCCATTCGAAGGCGTCGCGCATGGCACCGCCCAGAAACGGCCGCTGTTGATAACGGATTTGGATGAGATCCGGATGCTCGCGGACCAGTTCGTCGCAGGTACGGAGCGCTTCGGGAGTGGTCTTCTTGCATACGATGATCAGGATTTCAGAGACGTGTTCGCGATTTTGCGCAAGCACAACTTCAATCGTTTTCCGCAAGGAAACCGTTTCATCAATGACCGGCACGATGACAGAAACTTTCATGTACTCGCCTGCATTAACGGCAGTAAGGTTATTTTTGTAGGAGTCGGCCCATCGGACAAAGTCCTATTTAGTACTGTTTCATTCCTTGACTTGAGTTAACAGCGTAATGCCACCCCTAGTTATGACTCTGCTCGAAACCATGGTTCGCCTTGAACCTGGGAGGCCTCCGACGTACGATGGGCCTGGCGTGCGGCGGCCCCAGAGACCAGCGTGAACCATCCAATTGAAGCGCTCTCGATGCCGCCAGCCCACTTGCCTCACTCCGCGAGCAGGCGACGCGTAATCGGCAAATGGCTATTGGTGAGTGTAATCGGGCTTTTGGGACTGACCGTGAATGCGTACCTCAAGTGGCCCGTGCTGCGGTACATCGTTCATGGTGACAATGATTTCATCGGGTTTTACGCGGTTGCAGAGATGGCTGGGTCGGCCGATCTCTACGACGCGGGCGCTGTCCTCCGAACGGAAACGCCGTTGTGCGAAATTCCGCGTTTTCTGCCTTACGTGAGATTGCCGTTCTACGCAACCTTGCTCTCCCCGCTCCGTCTGTGGCGCTACCAGCACGCGTACTGGGTGTGGCAGAGCGTCTGCTTCCTCGCCCTTCTAGGTTTCATCTGGTTCTGGCCGGCGCCGCGCTGGATGACGATTCTGGCTTGTTGCTGGAGTGTCCCGCTGTTCGATTGCTTCATTGTCGGGCGAGACGTTCTACTCGTTCTGGTGGTGCTGGCAGCCGGCCTTTCACTATTCCGGCGAGGCCAATATCTCGCGGCTGGATGCGTGTTGAGTCTTTGCCTCATTAAGTACAACCTTTTTTTACCGCTGCCACTGCTGATCGTTGGAAAACGGCTCTGGAAGCTGGGAATGGGATTTCTGGCTGGTGGCGCGGTCCTTCTGGCGGCCTCCTTCGTGGCCGGCGGTTGGAACTGGCCGCTGCGATACCTCGGCACTCTGCGGCTTCCGGCAACGACTCCTGAGAGCGGTGGCCTGCCAAATCTGCACGGGCTGTTCGCGACGCAGCCAAACAGCCTGTTGTGGCAAGCGATCGGCGCGGTTGTGGTGCTCGGCGCAGCGTGGCTAGTCATACGTCGTGCGAACATGACCCAAGCCTTCGCGGTAACACTGATTGCCGGCTTACTCGTCAGCTACCATGCGTTTTTCGGCGACCTTTTTATTCTGGTGCCGGCCGCATTGTTCCTGGTGAGCGCTCCAACTGGTGACTTGGACTTGCCCATCGGCATCTTCCTGCTTTCGCCGATTGCTTATGTCCCGTACCTGTTGCCGAAAGCCCCGCTTCCGCCGGCCTCCATCGTGGTCGGCGTGCTGCTGTTAGTAGCTGTCTCGGTCATGTGGAAGAGTTTTCGGCTGCCGGCGTTTAGGAACGCGAGCTAATCTCGGTTGCGCCGTCCTCCAAGCCCGCCGCGCGAGCCTTCACGCGGATCCGTCCCGCTTGTCCGCTGCGAGAACGGACAATCAACAGCGCCAGTCCGTTAAAAGCCTTTCGAGAATTGCCACGAAATGGCTCGACCGTAGCCGGATTGCCGTTGTCGACTCCCGCGATGACTCCAACACCGGTGACTTCGAATTGCACCAGGTGATCGGCCGCGGGACAGAGAATTCCGTTCTTGTCTTCGATGCGTACAGTTATGAAAGATAGGTCGTCGCCATCGGCTTGGATGGAGTCCCGGTCGGGAATCAGCTTGACTCGAGAGGGTGCGCCGGCTGTCCGGACCTCGTGACGAGCGATTGGCTTCCCTTCCCGGTAGGCGATCGCAAGAAGCGTCCCCGCCTGGAAAGGGGCCTGCCACATCAGCCGGTACTTACTCATGAATTTGCCATCGCGGCTGACGTTGGAGCCCACCGGGAGTTCCACCGGTTCCGAGAAACGTTTCTTCCGGCCGAGGGACCGGCCATTGAGTAATAGTTCCACTTCATCGCCGTTGGAGTAACACATCACCGGGACGGCCTGGCCTTCGCGCCCTTCCCAATTCCAATGCGGCAGAATATGGACCATCGGCTTCATCGACCAGACGCTTTGATACAGGTAGTAGCGATCCTTCGGAAAACCGGAGAGATCGACCATGCCGAAGTAGGAGCTGCGCGCCGGCCAATCATGGCTGTTGTCGGCGCCTGGCTCATACCCAAAATACGGAGTCGGCTCGCCCAGATAATCAAATCCGGTCCAGACGAATTCACCGAGCACATTGGGCAGTTTGTCTTGATAGCCGAATTCGATATCGGGTGCGTAGGCCCAGCGCGGCGCGATGATGTCGTAACTGGTGATCTCGAGTGACGGGTGCTTTTCGTATTTTTCCAGGGGTAGGTGGTAGACGCCTCGCGAGCTGACACACGATGCCGTCTCCGATCCGCAGATCACCCAACCCGGGTGGGTTTTCTGAACCTGTTCATAAAACCACGGCGCGTAGTTGATGCCAGGAACATCCACTTGAGCGGCCAGTTGGTTGGCGATGGCCCCGATCGGATTATTGAAGGCGCTCGTGGTGGGTCGTGTGGGATCCTCCTGGTGAAAGAATTCCACTAGCCGCTTCGCCTCCTTCCACCCATCCGGCCGGACCTGCTCGGGAACCTCGTTACCGATGCTCCACAGGATGATGCTGGGATGATTGCGATCGCGGCGCACCATATCGCGCACATCGCGCTCTGACCATTCGCCAAAATACTTGCTGTACCCGTTGACTAGTTTGGGAATCCTCCACATATCGAACGCCTCGTCCATGACCAGCAGGCCCATTCGGTCGCAGTACTCCAACAGCTCCGGCGCAGGAGGATTGTGGCTAGTCCGAATCGCGTTGACTCCCGCTTCTTTCAAAATCTGTAACTGCCGCTCGATGGCGCGCCGGTTGACTGCCGTGCCGAGCGCTCCCAAGTCGTGGTGGTTGCAGACTCCGTGCAACTTCAGGTGGCGTTCATTCAGCAGAAACCCCTTGTCTTTGTCGAATACAATCGTGCGGATGCCGAATGGCGTCAGATACCGGTCAACCAAATGGCCCCCGGCCAACAGCTCGCTCACGAGCGTGTAGAGGTACGGACGGTCGATGTCCCAGCGTTGAGAATTCGTGATATCGAGGTCGGAACTAACGGTTAACGAGCCGCCTTCGGGAATCGTAGCTTGGCTGTTCGTGCGGCGGACCGGTTTGTTCGCCGAGTCAAGAACCGTGTTCCGCAGCGTGACCCTCGCTTCGCGGCCGGAGCGATTTAGGAGATCCGTCTTGACTGCCACTCTGGCTCGGTTAGCGTTTACTTCAGGAGTCGTAACGTACGTGCCCCAATGCCCGACATGCAGCGGACCCGTTGCGTGCAGCCAGACGTTGCGATAGATGCCGGCGCCCGGATACCAGCGCGAGGAGCGGTCCTCCGGCGTCAAGCGCACTGCGATCACATTGGCGCCGCTGCCAAACTGAAGGTGCGGCGTCAAGTCGAGCGTGAAACCGATGTAACCGTACGGACGGCCACCCAGTTCCTGCCCGTTCAACCATACGCGTGAGTTGGACATCGCGCCATCGAATTCGATCGTGAAGTAGCGTCCGCGCGCGCCCTCGGGCAAGGCGAAGGTTTTGCGATACCAGCCCGCGCCGAAATAGGGCAGCGCACCGGTGTGTGGATTGATGTTCGGATCGAAAGGTCCCTCGATGGCCCAGTCGTGCGGAACCCGGACTTCGCTCCACGAAGAATCATTAAATCCCGGCTGCTGCGCACCTTCTGCTTCGCCTTTGAAAAACCGCCAGCCATCATTGAACGGCCGCCGTTCGCGCGGACCGGCAGCCGCGCCGGCGCCGCGAACGTTTAGAAAAGCCGGCGTGGACAGACCCGCCAGAAAGCTGCGGCGATTGATCATGACCGCATCTTAACCCGCGCGCGGTGCGGTTTACACTATTAGGGCAAAGGAGAAATTAGTGGATCGTGAAACATTCGAAAAGGGCTTAGCCATTCGCCGCGCAGTTCTCGGCGCTGACTATGTGGACAAGGCCATGTCGACGGCCGATGATTTTAATCGCCCGATGCAGGAGTTGACCACCCAGTACTGCTGGGGAGAGATCTGGGGCCGGCCCGGCTTGGACCGCAGGACGCGCAGTATCATCAATCTGGCGATGATTTCGGCGCTCAACCGTCCGCACGAAATCAAAGCCCACGTCAAAGGCGCACTCAACAACGGTCTCACCAAGGACGATATTCGAGAAGTGTTTTTGCAAGTCGCGATTTACTGCGGGGTGCCCGCGGGAGTGGACAGCTTCCGCGCGGCGCAGGAAGTCTTCAAAGAGATGGGAATCTGAGTGTGGGGCAGGCCCACGGCCTGCCCGGTCTTTCCCAGGCCAAAAGACCGCTCCTTTTAGTCGCGGCTCGGTACAGACGCCGCCTGACATTACCGAGCCGCGACCAAAGGGAGCGGTCCCAAACGTTATCGAAATGACCGACATCCCACTAGCTGCTGGCTACTTCCACCATCTCAAGCTTTGGCACCTTCGCCGTCATCCACAGCCAAATTCCGGTTCCCAGGATGGGAATCAGGGTTAACGAGACAAAAGTCGCAGCGTACCATTTCAGGTCGAACCAGGGCCCGTAGACCAGCAGCACTAACGCCAGCACCGCCCCCCAAGCGCCCGAACCAATGCCCGCCACCATACCAGTCCGCTCGCGCGGATAGGCTCGCGCTGCTACGTGAAGCGAGATGGTGATGAAGCCGACGCCGATGAAAAGGCCCCAGAAGAACAGCGCCAACACTGCGACCAGTGAGTTAGTTTTCGTAACCAGCGCCAGCGGTAAGATCAACGCAGCGAGTATCAGGTAAACGCGTACCGGTCGCGGGTTGCTCCCGATGTAGCGGTCGCCGATCCATCCGAAAAAGTAATAGCTGATTCCCCATCCCATCGTAGGAATCCAGAGGATCTGCCCGAGTTGTAACTGCGTCAAGCCCAATACGCGGTTTAGATACACCGGACTCAGTGTCAGGATCACGCCCAAGGGCGCGCCACCCAGTCCCATCCCCACTACCAGCATCCAGAATCGGCGCTCGGTCAGGCTGGGCCAGGTGACTTTCTCGGTGCGGCGCGAGGGCACCAGCCATGGCGGCCGCGCGACGGCCCACCAAAAAACGAGCCACAACGCGCCCAACCCGCCAGTTACCAGGAACGCCGCGCGCCATCCGAAGGTCAGGGCAATCGGCGTAACCACCAGCGGGGTGACAATCGCGCCCAGGGTCGAGCCGCTGTAAGCGAGCGCCATGCCTCGGGATTGGCGGTCGGGAGGCAGCGAGTCCATGGCCGTGCGCAGGCCTCCCGGAAACGTGGCGCCTTCGCCGATACCCAGCACCGTGCGCGCAAGCGCGAAGCCGAGGAATCCGGTTACCCAGGCGTGCGAAACACTGGCCACGGTCCATATGGCCACTGCCATCAACATTCCGATGCGTAACCCGATGCGGTCGAGAATCGAGCCCCAAACCGGGTTGGCGATCATGTACGCAAACGAGAACGCCGAGACGGCGTAGGAATAAGCCTGCACGCTGAGGTGCGTGTCCTGCAGGATTACCGGCGAGAGCACCGCCAAGGTCTGGCGATCGACGTAGGAGAGCCAGGAGCACAGCATAATGGCTCCTGAAGCCACCCACATGCGCCAGCCGCGATCATAGTTCGTCATGTTCGCCGTGCGCCAGTCTATCATGGTTGAGAGTCAGCCCTTGGACATCGCATCGTTGCAGGCATGGGTCGGACGCACCGAAAGCCGGCCCGACCAGGTTACGGCCGCACCCATGGCGGCATTGTCCGCCACGCTCGATCGCGACGACCCGCCGCCCAAGCCCGGCGACCCGCTGCCGCCGCTAGCGCACTGGCTCTACTTCCTGCCGATACACCGGCAATCGGAACTCGGCGCCGATGGCCACGCGAAGCTGGGAGGGTTTCTGCCTCCGATTCCGCTGCCCCGCCGGATGTGGGCCGGTACGCGAGTCGAATTCCGCCATCCGCTGCGGGTCGGTGAGGAGATCGTGCGGGAATCTCGAATCGCCAAGGTGGAACACAAACAGGGCCGCACGGGCGACCTGGTCTTCGTTCAGGTACGCCACGAAATCCGCAATGCGGCGGGCGTTGCGCTGGTCGACGAGCACGACATTGTCTACCGCCCTGGCCCTCAGCCGGGCGATCCCGCTCCCCCGCCCCCGCCGCAAGCTCCTACAGATCACGCGTGGGAACGACTCATCCAGCCCGGCGACGTTCTCCTGTTTCGGTATTCGGCGCTGACCTTTAACGGCCATCGCATTCACTACGACCGCCGCTACGTTACCGAGGTCGAAGGCTATCCGGGCCTGGTGGTGCACGGTCCGCTGCAGGCGACGCTGTTGGTGGACCTGCTGCGGCGCTGCCTGCCTGAGGCCGGCGTCAAGCGCTTCGCGTTCCGCGCGGTGAGTCC
>Ga0335079_10000754_pt1 | contig 36626 bp, 33 predicted proteins | sample Lox_Sample_33_FD_206719 | JGI IMG/M metagenome (GOLD analysis project Ga0335079, IMG submission 206719) | Soil microbial communities from Loxahatchee National Wildlife Refuge, Florida, United States - Lox_Sample_3.3 | ecosystem: Environmental > Terrestrial > Soil > Wetlands | place: USA...
CTTTTGATGCTGCCATTGAAAACGCCGAACGCCTCGTAAGACTGGTTTTTGTTCAGGAAGTGGAAATAGGTCGATCCGTTGACGTTGTTTCTCTGGTCTTTATGCTGTTGAGGAACCGTCCAGATGACTACCAGCCGGTCCGAGTGCGAAAAGCCGAGCGGCCGCAAAAGCGTCGTGTTGATCAGGCTGAATATGACGGTGTTGGCGCCAATCCCCAATGCCAGCGAGAGCGCGGCAATGGCCGTGAATCCCGGCTTCTTGAGGAGGAGGCGGAAGCCGTACGCGGCATCCTGGAGCACAGTTTTCATTCGGTGTCTCCTTCGTTGCTGTCGAACAGGTGCCGGGAGTGGCCGGCTTGCGCAGCATGGGGCTCTCTCCTCCTGTTCTTGGCGCTCGGTTTTCCCTTTAGACGAAGAACTTCCAAGAAAGTTCCGAGTTTCGGGACACTCGTTGTGCTTTCGGCTGGCGTTTTAGTAAGGGGCTTTCCGGCGGATTGATTTAGAAGGCCCACCGCCAGAGGCTGGCGCCGACGGTGTAGCCGGCTCCGACTGCGGCGAAGACGACGAGATCGCCGCGCTTGAGGCGGCCTTGCTGGATGGCGTCGCGCGTGGCGAGCGGAATGGTGGCGGCGGTGGTGTTGCCGTAGCGATCAATGTTGATCAGCACCTTCTCCGGCGGGAGGCCGAGGCGGTCGGCGGCGGCGGTGATGATGCGGCGGTTGGCCTGGTGCGGCACCAGGAGAGCGACGTCATCGTTGGTCAGGCCATTGCGCTTCAGGAGCTCATCGCAGGCTTCGTACATTTTGCGGACGGCGTACTTGAAAACTTGGGAGCCATCCTGGTGCACGTAATGCAGCCGCTGATCCACGGTTTCGTGAGAAGACGGCATGCGGCTGCCGCCGGCGGGCATTTTGAGGTAATCGCCGCCGGAGCCATCCACTTCGCCGATGAAATCGATGAACCCGCAGCCGTCATCCGGCCCGGTCGGCTCGAGCAGCATGGCGCCGGCGCCATCGCCGAATAAGACGCAGGTGGCGCGATCGGTGTAGTCGATGATGCGGCTCATGGTGTCGGAGCCGATCACCAGGACCTTGGAGTGGGTTCCGGCGGCCACCAGGTGCGCCGCGGTGGTCAGGCCGTATACGAAACTGGAGCAGGCGGCCACGAGGTCGAAGCCCCAGGCGCCCTTGGCTCCGAGCGCATTCTGGACCAGGCAGGCCGTCGACGGGAAGAACATATCGGGCGTGACGGTGCACACGATGATCGCATTGACCTCGGCGGGCGCCACGCCGCGCTGTGCCAGAGCGCAGCGCGCGGCTTCGATCGCCATATCGGAGGTCGCCACGTCAGGATCGGCGATATGCCGCTCGCGGATTCCGGTGCGCTCGACGATCCACTGGTCGTTGGTGTCGACGATTTTTTCCAGATCCTGATTCGTAAGCACGCGCGGCGGCACGTAGCAGCCGAGAGCGCTGATCTTTGCTTTGAGCAAGCCGGCTTTGGGCAATTCAGATTATCCTTTTTCAGAGATCAGGGTAACGCATTCGCGGTAGGCTGGGGAAAGATGCCGGATCGGCCTTCCACGTTTTCTAACGACGGGCTGCAGAGCTCGCTCTTCTTTGAAACGCCGGAGGAGATCTATGCGCGCGTGTTTCGCGCGCTCAAGCCTCGGTCGCCTCTGCCGGAATTACGGGTGGAGTTCTGCCGGTTCGCCAATCCAGACAGCTTCATCCGGCTGGAAAACGGGCGTCTGCAGGTGCGAATCTCGGACCTGCTGGCGGGCGCGCCCGCTCCCGTGACCGAAGCGCTGGCGTATATCCTGCTGGGAAAGCTCTATCGGAAGGTGGTGCCGCGCACCTACGCGCATCGCTACCGGCTGTATTTGAACCGCCGCGATGTGCGCCGGCAGGTGCACCTGGTCCGGCAGATTCGAGGGCGCAAATTCATCTCCGGACCCCAAGGCGTTCATCGCAATCTCGAGGAGATCTTCGACCGGCTGAACGCGGGTTTTTTTGACGGCCTGCTCGGCCGGCCGCAACTGGGATGGAGCCGCGCGGCTTCGCGCAGCATGCTCGGTCATTTCGACCCGTCTCACAACGCGATCATCATCAGCCGCATTTTTGACCGGCCGGAGACGCCCGAGCTCGCGCTGGAGTACGTGGTCTTTCATGAAATGCTGCACCTGCGCCACCCGGTGGATCACAACGGAGCGCGGCGGTGCGTGCATACGCGCGAATTTCGGGAATCGGAAAAGCAGTTTCCGCGGCTGAAAGAAGCCAAGGAAATTCTTAAGAGATTGTAAGCCCGGCGGATAGTAATTCCCAAGAACATCTCAGGAAATTCCACGTAGTTCCCGGCTCAATCGCGGGAGACCCGGAGGAGCGTTTTGTTGATCGCTTCCAATTGACTTAAGATGCGCTCTTCGTGTTCCGGACCGAACACGGGAAGGCTGACCCGCACTTCTTCGCCTTTGCGCGTCAGAAACAGCAGCCACATGAGAATGCAAGCGGCCCCGATGGCGAGCAGGAAGGTGTTCAGATATGCGGTTGCATCATACCCAAGGATGGTCCGCAGCAGGACGCTCGCCGTGTTGCTGAGAAAGAGAACCGAAAACGCGATGCTGTGCACCACCACATTGCGACTCAGGGGAACCGGGTACCGTGTCAGCCACAACAGAATGACCAGCAAGAAGATGAAAAGGCTGAAGTCGACGCCGCGTTCGATGGCGAAGTAGTACGCCATCACGAGGGATCGCTGCGCCCGGCCACCCGTCAACTGCGGAAAAAGGGTCAATCCCGAAATCAAAATGGAGACGGAGAGGCCTAAATACAGCACCCATCGGCCTAGAGTGTAGAGACCGCGGTGCTTTTCGAGCACCAGCGAGTACAGCTCGATGACCAACATGACATAGAACAACCAGATAATCGGTTCGGTAAGAACCCAAAATCGCTGGTAGGCTGCCGTTCGGGGATCCTGGAAGACGAGTACGAGGGAGGAAGTATAGAAGAACCGGAACAGCAGGTACGCGAACAGAGCACGATACCTTCGGTACAGCCCAGTGGAGAAGAGCTTGATACTGGCCAAGCCGCACGCTGCGAGCACAACCAGCTTTAAAATGAGATCAATCGCGGCGCTCAACTATAAGTCACCAGCATGGGTGATTCTACCATCGAGCGCCGCCAGACCCAGTAGTGCCTTTAGCGCACCCACGGGCAAGGGTCGCAGGTTGGTATCGGTCCGTCGATCCTGCTGCCACTGGTCTTCGCTGTCGCAAGAACAGCGAGAGCCATTACTGCTAGCAACATCAACCTTCTCATGGAAGTTGTCCTTTCTCCTAACCGAAGTTTATTAACTTCTGTTAGGTACTGTATCGGACTAATCGATAGTACGGGGAAATCCGTTGGAAATTTTCCGGAAACGGAACAGGGGTAGACCGGGAGTCCTAGCGTGTTGTGGAAATCCGCGACAGTACTTGAGAGGACTAGGGGAAATACACCACTTCTAGGGGCTGGTCGGCTTAATTGAGGTGGCAGCAGGCCGGCTGTGGCGCCGTTTGGCGGACTCCAAAAGCATTGCCACTCCCGTCACTTGACCGAGGATTTCGATCTCGTCGGGGAACCGGAAGGTGGAGGGCTGTTTCTCGGACGCGGGGTGGGGCTGGATGGTCAGCCGGTCCCCTTCCAGGGAGCACCACCCGCAAGCAAATCCCTGACGGTGTTCGAAGAAGTAAATGGGACGGTCGAATTCGTTGTTCCATCCGCCACGGGCGATTTTGCGGCGGCCTTCGTCGATCAACACAAGCGAGCCAGGGCGCAACAAGGGAAACATGGACCAATCCTCCAAACCCACCAGACCATACCGATGCTGCTTCAGATCGATACCATTCAAAAGACTCAGAGGCGCCCTACCCCACTGGCGGATCAGATGACTGAGGAATGTCGTTTTGCTGAGGTCAATCTCGGCATTGGGCGGGTTCGGCACGGTCGCGACGCCGGCGGTTCGACCGGGCAGCGGGTGGGTCTCATCGATCTGGACATGGAGGGTGTCCGAATCCAGTTGCTCGAGCGGAACTCCGTACCACTTCAGGACTTCCTGAAAATCGAGCCGGTAGATGACGCATAGCGTGTATAGCCGGAACAGGCTGGGAACCTTCCCGCCATTTTCGATGTCAGCCAACCGGCTCAGGGGGATGAGGAACTCGGGGCTGCCGCGGCGGCGGGCGAGCTCCTGGCCCGCCTGTTCCACGTCGCGGTACGTCAGCTTGAGCCGTTCGCGAATCTTTCTGAGCTTTTCTCCTGGGCGGTCCATGCTATGATCCTCGCTGTGCGAGCGACCGGCTGGCGAAAAGAGATTATACCGGCCGCGTCCTCCCGCATCAACAAAAATTGGATCATTTTGTTCCGAATTCGGAACAAGCCGCCGAATAAGGCAGGGCTAAATCCGTGACAATTGTCGTCGGAATGTCCGGCGCGAGTGGCGCGATTTACGGTCTACGGCTGCTGGAACGGCTGCGGGAGAAAGGTGTCAAAATTCACTTAATTCTCTCGAGATCCGGGGAAAAGACGCTCTTTCTGGAGACCGGCAAAGCCTTCTCTGATCTGAAGAAACTGGCTGATTTCTCGTATGCGATCGAAGACATTTCGGCCCGACTGGCCAGCGGATCGTACCCCACCGATGGGATGGTGATTGCGCCCTGTTCGATCCACACCATGTCGGCTATCGCTACTGGAATCAGTTCCAACCTGTTGGTGCGGGCGGCGGATGTCACTCTGAAAGAGCGGCGCAAACTGGTTCTGATGGTCCGGGAGAGCCCGTTTCATCTCGGGCATTTGCGCACTATGACGGCGCTGACCGAGATGGGAGCCATCGTGGCACCGCCCATCCCTGGCTTTTACAACCATCCGCAGACGGTCGATGACATCGTCGACCATAGTGTCGAACGCGTTCTCGACCTGATCGGGTTGCCGAGCCCCAACGCGCGCCGTTGGGAGGGCGTAAAGTGAGGCAAAAGCTAGCGCGAGCGGAGCGAATTGCGTTCCAGGGCGAGCGCGGCGCGTTCAGCGAGGAGGCCGCGCGAAAGCTGCTTGGGGCGCGTATCGCCGTGCTCCCCTGCCCGCGGTTCGAGGATGTTTTTCGGAATTTGAAAGAAGGACGGGTGAGCGGAGCGGTAGTGCCGATTGAAAACACGCTGGCCGGCTCGGTCCACGAAAACTATGATCATTTACAGCGATTCGAACTGCCCATCGTGGCCGAAACCAGCGTCCGCATTATGCACAATTTGATCGCGCCGATCGGAGTGAAATTCGCGGCGATCCGCCGTGTTTTTTCCCACCCGGTGGCGATCAATCAATGTCTGGATTTCTTTTCAAAGAATCCGCAGATCGAGCGCGTTCCCTTCTACGACACGGCGGGCAGCGTGAAAATGGTTGTAGAGGAAGGGCTTACGGACGCCGGGGCGATCGCCTCGCAAGTCGCCGCGGAAATCTATAAGGCGCGGATTTTGCGGAAATCCATTGAAGACGACCGGCGGAATTTCACGCGGTTTTTTCTGCTGCGGCGGCCCCGGGATTACCGGCTACCGGCTCGGGGCGGCTCGACGGACTCGCAATGGAAGACGTCATTAGTGTTCACGATTCGGAATGTGCCGGGGTCGCTGTTTCGCGCCTTGGCGACTTTCGCTCTCCGCGATCTCAGTCTGCTCAAAATCGAATCTCGGCCGTTGCGGGGCAAGCCGTGGGAGTACCTCTTCTATCTCGACTTCATCGGGCGCGTCGATTCTCCCGAAGCCATAAATGCGCTCAACCACCTGCGAGAACTGGCTGACTATCTGCGCGTGCTGGGATGCTACCGGCAGGGCGCATAGCCGGAAGACGGCGCGGCACAAGCTACACTGAGGGTAAACGCGATGGCCGTCGAAGAGAAGCAACTGCCTGAGGGCGAAGCGAAGGCGGAACCCGTTGAAGAGGTGCCGGTCCTCACGGTGCGCGACACCGTGGTTTTTCCGGGGGCACTGGCGCCGATCACGGTGGGGCGTCCGGCTTCGGTGGCGCTGGTGCAATCGCTCGGCGAGAACCGCACGCTGGCAGTGGTTTCGCAGCTCGATCCGCGGGTGGATGTTCCGGTCCCGGAAGATCTCTACCCGGTAGGAACGCTGTGCGTTTTGCACAAGGTCATTCGAGTACCCAAAGAGAACCTGCTGCTGTTTTGCGAAGGAATCTCGCGCATCCGCACCGCCGAGTTCACCGCGCGCGAGCCGTTTCTGAAGGCCAAGGTGGAGAAGGTTGCTGACGTCGAGCCGGAAATCACACCGGAGATCGAAGCGCTGCGGCAGAACGTAGTGGGCCTGTTCCAGCAGATTGTGACGGCGTCGCCGAATCTTTCGGACGATCTGGCGACCACGGCCGAGCACATCACGGAACCCGGAAGGCTGGCGGACTGGGTGGCAGGCACGTTGCCGTCGCTGAGCCCGCAAGAACGGCAGAGCCTGCTGGCCGAGCCCGACGCGCGGATTCGCCTCGACACCATCCACCGCCACCTGACTCGCGAGCTCGAGATGCTGGAGTTGCGCGGACGGATCCAATCGCAGGTGCAGGGGCAACTCTCTCAAAGCCAGCGCGAGTTTTACCTTCGCGAGCAATTGAAGGCGATTCAGAAAGAACTCGGGGAAGGCGATGAAACGAGCCGCGACATCGAGGATCTGCGGCAGAAGCTCGAGTCGGCTGGATTGCCCGAGGAAGTGAAAACGGAAGCCACGCGCGAGTTAAACCGGCTGGGGCGGATCTCGCCGGCATCGCCCGAGTACGGTGTGTCGCGAAACTACCTAGAGTGGATGGCGAGCCTGCCGTGGAGCGTCTCGTCGGGATCGCAGGTGGATGTGAAGCACGCGGCGGATATTCTGAACGAGGATCACTACGACCTGGAAAAGGTCAAGGACCGGATTCTGGATTACCTGGCCGTGCTGCAATTGCGCCCGGTGTTGAAGGGGCCGATCTTGTGCTTTGTCGGACCGCCGGGGGTGGGGAAGACCTCGTTGGGAAAATCGATTGCGCGCGCGCTCGGACGCAAGTTTGCGCGCATCTCGATGGGCGGCATGCACGACGAGGCCGAGATTCGCGGCCATCGGCGGACCTATATCGGAGCGCTTCCGGGGCAGATTATCCAGGCTCTGCGGCGGGCGGGCGCCAACGACCCGGTTTTCATGCTGGACGAAGTCGACAAGCTGGGACGCGATTTTCGCGGAGACCCGGCGTCGGCGCTGCTCGAAGTGTTGGATCCGGAACAGAACTCCACGTTCCGAGACAACTATCTGGACGTGCCTTTCGATTTGTCACGGGTTCTGTTCATCACCACGGCGAACGTGCTCGATCCGGTTCCGGACGCGCTCCGCGACCGCATGGAGGTGATCCCGCTCGAAGGGTACACCGAGCAGGAAAAGGTGATTATCGCGTTCCGCTATCTGATTCCACGCCAAATCGCGGAAAACGGTCTTGACGCCGAGCACGGGATCGAATTCAGTGACGACTCGGTACGGTTCCTGATCCGGCGCTATACGCGAGAAGCCGGGGTGCGGAGCCTCGAACGCGAGATCGGCACGATCTGCCGAAAGCAGGCCCGGCGCATCGCCGAAGGGCAACCGGGAAAGACGGTGGTGTCGGCGGAGGTGGTGGAAAAGGATCTCGGCGCACCGCGGTTCCGGCCCGATACCGAAGTGGCCGAGCGCACGCGGCGGCCGGGCGTGGCGGTCGGACTGGCCTGGACGCCGGTGGGCGGCGACGTTCTGTTCATCGAAGCAGGACGCATGCCCGGCGGAAGCAAAGGTCTGATCATGACGGGCCAACTCGGGCCGGTGATGCAGGAATCGGTTCAGGCGGCGCTGACCTGGGTGCGCGGCAACGCCACGCATTACGGCATCGATCCCGACCTATTCAAAACGAGCGACATTCACATCCACGTGCCGGCGGGAGCGATTCCGAAAGACGGCCCGTCGGCGGGGATCACGATGGGGATTGCGCTGCTTTCCATGCTGACGAACCGCTTGGTGCGCAGCAACCTGGCGATGACGGGCGAGATCACGCTGACCGGGCAAGTGCTCCCAGTGGGCGGCATTAAAGAGAAGGTTCTGGCGGCCAAGCGCGGGGGCGTGACGGAGGTGATCCTGCCGTTCGAAAACGAAGTGAACGTGCGCGAAGATCTGAAAACCGAGCAGATCGGCGACATGAAGATGCACTTCGTGAAAACCATGGAAGAAGTGGTGGACCAGGCGCTGGAACCGAAAGCGTAAACACTCGCCGTAAGCCGCCGAGGACTGCCCAAGCCCATCGAATCCTCTTCATGCAGCCTCCGCGGCGCGGCACAGGTCAGCGAGCAGTTCCTGCGTGCGCTCGGGGCTCGGCGCCTTTTCCGGCGGTGTCCATTCGCGCGAGGAACCCGCAGCCAGAAGTACGCGCGCCACGGAAAGATGATCGGCGCCGGGTCGCGCGTGGCTCCAACCTTCGCACGCCCAGACCAACGGGGTCGCGGCGAACATGCCGTCCAGCGCATTGACGGACGCCCCACCGGCGAGCAGGACACGCACCGCTTCGGGTTTCCCTGCCGCCGCGGCTCGATGCAACGGTGTCACGCCGTCGTGATCGGGTATGTTGGGGTCGAAGCCACAGGCAAGCATGGTTTCGAGAACCTTCGTATCGCCACGCTCCGCCGGGACGTGCAACATCCGGTGATGTTCCGTTCGGAGTTCGCTCCGCAAACCCCGGTGCTCCGCGAGCATCTCGTCAGCTCGCGATCGGTCCCCGCGGGCACATGCCGATACGAATTGTTCGAACGGCGTAAGCTCGTAGGTAGCGCCACGTTGCAGCAACCACTCGGCGATTTCCTCATTTCCATACAGCGTGGCGATGGTGTGCGGAGTCCGGCCATCGGAACGGCGCTGATGAATGTCGGCTCCGTGTGAGACGAGCAGATCTACCATGGCAACATTACACCGCTCCGCGGCTACGTGCAGCGGAGCATCGCCATGCTCGGCCCAGGCGAGGTTAGGGTCGGCGCCGTGCTCCAGCAGCCAACGAACGCCTTCCGAGTTTCTGGCCCACCTCATGATGTAGCGCAGCGGAGGAACGCCCCCAGGAATCCCGTTCACGTTCACCCCGAAGCGGTGTAGCAACTCCAGCGCTGGAAGATTGCGGGAGCCCGCGGCGATGTGGGTGGACACGCCATCGGTGGGATTCGCGCCTGCGTCGAGCAGCACTTCCGCGAGCGGCCGGTGCCCCATGGCGATCAAAGCGCCCCATAGAACCGTTCGCGGAAGCTCGGGATGCCAGTTCCAGTGGTATTCGGCGTTCGGATTGGCGCCGCGACGGAGCAGTTCGCGCGCGATCTTGACCAGCCCGGCCGCCCGGTCGGGCGATTCGCGATGCAGGCAGGTGTGGCACACATACAGAAGAGGCTCCCAGTTCTGAGGACCGCCCGCTTGGTTTGCGGCGTCCGGATGTGCCTTCAGACGAGCTTCGACCGCACCGGCATCGCCGAGCACCAGTTCGGTGAATAAGTTCGCGCGGCCGATCCCCGGATGGCGTTCGAGCAGCCGGAACGCCCGCGCGGTTGCGTCGCCAGTGGCCGAGCGAACGAATTCGTCTACGGCGGCGTCAAAGGAGAGCGAGCGCTCTTCCACATGCTCGCGCAGATCATTCCATGATTTGAAGCCGTACTCGCGGGCGATGACAAACTGTGCGTCGTGAAGCGCGAGACTCCGGGCATTGAATGGCCCGGCCGGCGCGCGGATTGCCCGGAACCGCTCCAGCACGGCGGGATCTTCGGCGTGGGCTGCGCGTAGTAACGATTTGGCTTGTTTTCTGAGCTGCTCCAGATTGGCGCGCTCAGGTAATTCCTGCGTCATAGCGACCTCCATGCTGAAGCCTGAGGTTCGCCATCAGGCAGCACGAGATCGAATGGTGCGCCGTCAATTCTTCCCAGTGGGCTTAGCCCTTCGCGCGAACCTGCGTGCGCCTGGAGCACACTCGCGTAGGATAACACGTCGTCAACGACGCACCAGTTGAGCGGCAGCCTTCCCACGAGAGTAGCGCCGGCGATCTTGTCGCCGGCGGAAGGTATCCCCCATCACCGATCTGCTTTGAGTGCCGTCGAAACAAAGACTAGGATGAGTTCCATGCGGGGCGCTATTCCGACGGTGCTGTTCCTGGTCAGTTCCGCCGCGCTTTGCCAACCCGCGAACCCGCCCGCGTTTGCGGTGGCTTCGGTTCGGGCGAGTCAGCATCGGGTCGGACCGGATGCAAACAACCAATTCGCCTTCGCGCCGTCGGGCCTCGCCGCCCGAAACGCGACTCTCCAGCGGCTGGTGGCCGAAGCGTTCACTTTGCAGACGCAGCAGGTGGTCATACCCGCGTCGGCCGGCAAAAACGAGTACGACATCGAGGCGAAAGCGGACGGCCCTACCAATCAGGAGCAGCTCCGGCTGATGCTCCGAACCCTGCTTATGGAGCGATTCAAGCTGGCCGCGCACCAGGAGAACCAGGAGCGCCGCATCTACGAGTTGACCACCGACAAGGACGGTCCCAAAATCCGCCCGGTGACGCCACTCCCGGAAACGCGCCCCGGCATGCGCTTCCAAGGGGATATGCGGGCGTTCGCGAATTTCCTCGCCGTGCAGTTGACGCTGCCTGTTTTGGACGACCCCACGCAGCCCGGCCGGGCGGCCGGTCCTCCGGTTCTGGTGTTGGACAAAACCGGCCTGGCGGGAATTTACGATTTCCCGGTGAATGTGAAACCCGAGGCGGGCTCCGATATGTTCATCCTCTGGCAGAGAGCCTTACGCGATCAGATGGGACTCCGGCTCGCGAGCCGCCGGGCTACAGTGCCGGTCCTGGTGATCGACCGCGTCGAGAAAGCGCCTGCGGAGAACTGACGGCGCCTGACCGTCACCCGGACTCACGGCCGCGCCTTCAAAACCCGCACCGCCACTTTGCCGAGCACGCGGCTGATCGGACCATCCAGAAACGTCCACGTGAGCGCGTGCAGGATCGCCGGCGGCCGGTATTCAGGATTGCGCTCCTGCCGCGCCTCGATCATTTCCGATAGCACCTCTCTAGGCCGTTCGCGGAATGCGTCCAGCATGGCAGTCTGATGCACGCACGAAACCGTGCACAACGGCGCACACGGTTTTTCGCGCGCCGCTTCGCGCTCCAGATCCTCGCGTGTGTATTGTTCGAGCGGAATGGCCGGTCGGCCGCGCTGCTGCGAGCAGTAATGCACCAGTCCGTCCTCGCAGATATAGAGGAAGCGGCCGCCTGCCCGGCAGTGCCACTGGTTCGGCCGGCCTTCGGAGATGTTTCGCTGGAACCGATCGTACTGTGCGAACGAGAACATCCTTTGATCGGGCTCGAGCAGATCGCGGTAGATGGCGAGATGGTCGGGAGCCAGCGGCTGCAATTGGCCATCGCCGTCGTGCAGGATACCGACGGTTGTGGCATGGCCGAGCTCTCTCGCCTTGAGGGCGATGGTGCGCGCATCCTGCGGGTTGCGCACCGGACTCCCAAGAACCGAATTCACGGTCACAGCGAACTCGGCATGCTCAGCCAACCATTCCAGCTTGCGGCCCAGCACCTTGAGACTTTTCTTGGAGGTCTCGTCCGGGTTGACGTTGTCGATGCTGATCTGCAGATAATCGAGGCCCGCCCGATTCAAGCGGCGGATGCGGTCGACGGTCAGCAGATACCCGTTTGTGATCACCGTAGCGATGGCGCGGCGACGGCGCACATGCCGGACGATTTCATCCAGATCGGGGTGAAGCATCGGCTCGCCGCCGCTGAAGGTGATGATGGTTGTGCCGAGCTCCGCCAGCCGGTCGATCCGCCGCAGCATCGCCGTCAGAGGGACAGGCGCGGAAACGGCGTCGAATTCATTACAGTAAGTGCAGGCCAGATTGCAGCGCCGGATGGGCACGATCTGGGCCAGGATCGGGTGGTGCTTGGAAGCCATGGCGCGCGCGAAGAGGCGCGCCTCGCGCAGCCGACGGTGGATCGACCGCGTCCGCCGGCGCACAGACCGGCTGAAGACTAACCAGCGCAGCATCCTTTTTTCAGTTTACGCCGTACGTAAACCAATAACGTCGGGGCCAATGCGAATCACCGGCGACAAGATCCGGAACAGAGCCAAGCGTCGCCGGCGCCATCCTCACTCAGTGCTGGGCCTGCGTCGATTTCTGCACAATGGCCGTGATCACCTCGTCGCTGACGCCGGCCTGCTTGAGCTGAATCAGGTCCTGGGGGCCGGTGCGGAAATCGCCGGCGCTGCTGCCGATTTTGGTCAGAATGATGTCTTCCGGAATGCCGGCCTTTTGCATCTGAATGATGTCGTCGTTGGTGATAGGCCCACTCCTGCTTCCCGTGCGGTCCGCCGAGCCTTCCGTAACGGCCGCTGCCGGCACGGTCGGTGCGGTTGGAGTCGCTCTGGCAGTTGCAGGAGCGGCGACCTGCCGGCGAAGCTGCGCTTCATCCAGACGCGCATCGCCATTAACGTAGGCCGTGGTCGCGGCACCTTTCTGGAACGCGACATCCTTGCCTTTGACCCAGACCAACACGGGGGAAACGGCAATGGTAGCGGCGAGACGGCCTCCGCCCAGCGGGCCTGTACCTTTTTCGGCATCGGCGCGCAGCGGCGCACGCGAGCCGTCGACCAAACGCACCGAATCAATACTGATTTCCAGCGCTCCGGAGCGTCCGAAGCGGCGTTTGGGCTCGCTTTTGGTCACCTTACCAAGCGCCACGCTGCCCTTGGGAATGACGATGAGATTCTGAATGACCACGGGCTCGGAAACCTCGAAGGGAACGGTCTGACCCTCGTGGGCATCGGCGGACGAGATCGTATCGCCCAACTGGAGCCTCACAGGCGTGCCGTCGGGTACGGTCAGAATTTGAGCGGACAAATTCGGCAGAGCGCAGCCGAACAAGAAAAACGCGCCGGCGATCGCACGTAGAAACACGAAACACCTCCTTGATGATCTCCGAACAAAGCAGATTTCGTACCACAGAGTTTGAATTGGAGAATTCGCTTCGGACGGCCCACCAACGTCACTTATCATCCGCAGCATCGGAGGCGTTTGTCGTTTTTAGCCTGAGGTGGCGCGGCTGGTTTCTGCAGACGGATTGGAATTCTGCATCTACCGGTTAAAAGTGCATGGAACGACCGCGCGGAAAAAGCTTGGCAGGGCGGAAGCCTTCGCCCCACGCTTCCGGTTAAGGACGACTAGTTGTTTGGCTTTGGATGACGCGGACTCTGGCGGGTCTGGTTGGAATCGTACCGATCGGCGTCATCGTGCTCCGCTTTCGGGCGCCGGGCATCTTCCTGTTGCGCCTGGCTCCAGCCTTCCCGAAATTCCTTGCTGGCATTGCGCAGTTCGCGCGCCGCCTCCTTCGCATCCTTTTTCAGATCGCGAGAAGCCTGATATGCTTCGCGGCCAGCATGCCGGGCACGGTCATCCCTGCGGTCGGAATGATCGCCAATGTTGCAGGATGTCAGAGCAAACGTGAGGAAGCAGAGAAAAGCGATAAGCGACGCGCGCATGTGGCCCCGCCTGTCATCTGGCAAATGCGGTTCCACTCCCCACGCGCGTCGCTTATCGTGAATCGAAAACAACGGCTTATGGAGCTATGGGGCCGGTATGAAAGCCCCCAAACAGGAAAACGAGGAGCACGATCAGCAGGACCGTCCCGAGCCCAAGGCCTGCGCCGCCACCGTATCCCCAGCGGCCATAACCGTAATAGCCGCCGCCCATTCCCAGAAGCAACAGAACAATGATCAGAAGTAACAGCATGTTCACTCCTTTGTCCTGTTGAGGGAGTGCACGTCGGAAGCCGAGGAGAGGTGTGTTACAGTTGCGCCGGACTGTGAGGGAGATCACCGCCGCGCAAATGGAAAAAGGCGCAAGTCAAAGGCAAAGGTCAAAAGTGAGCAGGTACGGCCACGGCTTGGCGGCGCGACGACGTTTTTTGCGGGCCGCGTGATACGTATTGCAGGATTTGCTTGTGAAAGGGCCCCGAGAGCAGATAATTTGCGGCTCTCGTCAACGAAGCGTCGAGATCTTTCCGCAAAAGATCGCTTACGGGGACGCCGGCGTCATAGAACCAGATTCCTCGGCCGGAAGTGGCCATGCGCAAGAGGATGTCGGTTGTGGCGAATGCTTCCGCTTCCAGCGCGCCGCGCTGCTGCGGCCGGACCGCGGTGTCGTCCCATCCCGGGTGCGTAGCGTCCTCGGCTGGAAAGCTGATCTCGATGAAACGGCCGGTGGCGTGCGCCCGCTGGAAATAATAGTCCGCGGCAGGACGGGTCAAGCTGGTGAAAACGATGGCGTCGCCGGGAGCGGCCTGTTTCACCAGGAACTGCGCTGTCGTGCGGTCCGATTGCCCCGGCGGCAGTTGCGCGTCGGGCGGCTGGTTGCGATGCCGCACCTGATTCACTACTCCGAACGCCAGCAGAGGGAGGCAGACCAGCGGCAACGCAAAACGCGGCGCCAGGCTCGACAGCAATGCTGCAAGCAAAGCGGCGAGCGGGGGCAGCGCAACAATGGTGTATCGTCCGGGGTAATAAATCGGCTTGACCAGTGAGATTAGCGCGGGACAAGCCAGGGTGACGACCACCAGTGCCGCCATGAGCGGTATCAGCCTGGCTCGGAGCAATTCCGCGCGGCGTACGGCGCGGGCTGTCATCCAGGCAAATACAACCGCTCCATAGAGCACACCGCCGAAAACACGACCATAAAAATCGACCGGAAGTTGCAGCAGTTGACGCTTGGCGTGATCTGCCATCCAGTCTGTGGCGCCATTGTGCAGTTGATCCCAAAAAGGGGAACTCCAGAAGAGGAGAAACGGGAGAGCCGCCACCGCCGTGGCGGCCAGCCACCAGCGTAGCCGCCCGCGGCCGAACAGCCCGACGGCAGCGAGTTGCGCAACGAGCACGAATCCGAACCACAACTGAGTGAGAATGCCGATGGCATTGACTGTCACGAAAAGCGCCTTGGTCTTTGCTGAGGGGTCGCGATCGAAGCAGAGGCGGATGAAGAGAAGAATGGACAATCCAGCCCGACGAGCGAATACATGCGGATGTTCTGCGCCTGCCGTATGGCCAAGGGGCTGCCCAGATAAAGAACAGCGCTGTACCCGGCCCCGCGAGTCGTCGATGAGACTTTTTTGCCGATCGCGAATGCGACGGCACCGCCGGCGAGATAAAAGGTTGCCGAGAGGGCGCCCAGAGCGATTTCGGAATTTCCGGCGAACCGCATCCAGATGGAAAGCAGAAAGAAATAGACCGGGAAGTTGTTTTCGTGGCGCAGCCCTTCGACGATGCCGCGGAACGGCCGCTCGGCAATCAGGATGGTTGCGGCTTCATCCTGCCAGATGGGACGGCCCGCGCCCACGATCACAAAGGTGGCGACCGCGATCAGACAGGCTGCGAACACAGCGAGGTCGCCGTATCGCGAGAGTATGGTGGCGATGGCGGGAGGAGGAGAGGCGGGGGGTTGGAGACCGGTCATGGGGTCAACAGTAGGCTAGCTGCCGGCTTGCAGTTCGGGAGGAGCGGGCACCCGCTCGTACAGTCTGACAAGGCCCGTCGGCCGGGAAATGTAGGTCAACTTGTAGTGCTTGAGTTGCTGGGCGTAGAGTGTCCGCTCGCGGCACTCGCTTCCGCCCCCATAAAACAGCAGGTAATCGACGGGCGTATGCGCCTGACGTTCATAACGGCTCAGGTGAAAGGCCGGCGCCGGTGTTTGCAATTTCATCAGCGTTCCGAGCGAATCGAACGGCCGCTTCTCCGGCCGGAATTCGGTAGGGAAGTAGGTAGTCGCCGCTTCGTAATTGCGAAGGTCGATAAACGGCTTGGGGGCAAACAGATCAACGGCGTGAAGCAGAGAGTCAACGCGGTGAGCCATGCTTTCCATTGGAATCGAGAGAACCGTGGCGTCCGGGACGACATGCGGGGCGACTGTGGCAAACTCGGAGATTCGCTGGTCCCAGTATCGATAGTCAGGGATGCGCCAGACGAACGGCAGGGCAGCCAGGACGCAAACGCACGCCGAAGTAAAGCGGACCAGCGACGGCCGCCATCTCTGGGTGGCGAGCCAGATGACCAGAAACATCCAGCCGTACAACGCCAGGCGATGGCGGAACAATACGCCGCTCACGGCGGTGGGAGCGAGCAGCGAAAGCAACCCGCATGCGCCGGCTAGGACGAGCCATACTTCGGTTGTTGCCAGGGCGGTTGTTGCCAGAGCGGGCGCGCGGCGGATGCGCAGCCAGACCGCGAGCGCCAGCAGGACGCAAACCAGCAGAGCGAACGCCGCGGCGAACCGCGTGTCCGCGTCGCTTACCGTGCGCAGGAACTGGAGTGCCGCGAGCGGCTTGACACGATCGATCAAGCGCTCCGGAACACTCTCGGCCGTGACGCTCCGGAATTGCGAGCCAAGCATGAATCCGGCGGCCAGCAAGAGGGGTGGGACCAGCGTGAACAGCGGAAGCACCGCGTCGGTCAACTTCTTCCGTGCGAGGCCCGACAGCGGATCTGGCCGGCAGAGCAACCACTGAGCGACATCAACGGCCGTGAAGATGCCGAGCGCCATGGCGAAGACAATCCATGACCCCATGTGGACTTCATAGATGGCCAGCCCCCAGAGCGCGAGTAGAACCAGCCACAGAGGGGTAGGCCGGGCGCGTCCGCGCAGGTAGTAGCGGAGAGCGAGCAGCGCCAGCGGGATACTGAACATGAAGTTCCAGAAACCCATTTGAAAAAAGATGCTGGGAGCAAAGATAAATGCGAACAGAGAGAATGGCCGCGCCGCAGGACTGACCGCTTCGAGCAGGCCGAGAAAAGCGAGCGGAAACAAAATCATGTAGCCGGTCAGAATGATCTTCTCGGCGAGCGCAACCGGCGCGACATTCACCAGTCCCGCCAGGATCAGTTGAAAAAGTAGATTTCCGGCCGGCGTCAAGTGGACATCATAGAATTGGCGGTACACGGGTTGATGGCTCCACTGGCCGATGACAATAGCGTTATAGAGATGGGATGGCCCATCCTGTGACGGAAAATGTTGTAACACCCAGATTGGGCAGCACTCCAACAACAGCAGGCCGACAAACGCGCAGATCCAACTAAGTTTCGCGACTCGCTCCGGCACTTCTCCTCCGTAAGCTATTGCCTTCTCAAAATGCTTTGTGGTTGAACACGGTTTCAGACGAGCGGGCCTTTCCTCATGCTTGGTAATGTAGAGGCGCAAAGATAGTGTTGCATTCCCGGTTTTACAGCGCCAGCTGGATCCGGGCGATTCTGCACCGCAGGAGTGAAAGGCTTCGTGCGTGGCGGTACAGCGTTCGGGAGAAACTGGCGATTTCAGATCTCATCGACACAATCTGGCAATCGGGGGCTGCCCACACCGATGTAGTGCTGTATCCTACAGTCAGTTCCCATGCGGCTGAAAACTCTTCCGGTTTTCCTGGCCTTTCTGGCCATGGGATTCGCTGATGCCGTGGGTCCCTTTGTCAGCCTCGCGAAGAATGAATTCGCGCTGAGCAACACCGCGGCATCGCTGGTGCCGTTCGCCGGGTTCAGCATGTTCGGGCTGCTGTCGGTTCCTGTCGGATTATTGCAGGACCGGCGGGGTAAGAAATTCATCTTGTTGTTGGGACTCGCCGTTGCGCTGCTCGGGATGGCAAACGCCGCGCTGAGTCTGGCTTCATTTCCGCGATTCCTCGTGACCGTGCTGCTGCTGGGCGCCGGCGCCACGATTTTACAGGTTGCGGGAAATCCGATCATGCGCGATGTCTCCGGGCCGGGCCATTACTCGCGCAATCTGTCGCTCGCCCAATTTGTGAAAGCCATCGGCTCGCTCTCCGGACCGGTGATTCCGGTAATCGCGGCGCGCTGGTTCGGAGCGAGTTGGAGAGCGATTTTCCCGATCTACACGGCGACGCTCGCGATCACACTCATGGCGGTGGTCACGATGCCGGTGCGCGAAAAAAAAGAGCACGCCTCCGCGACTCTGACCTCGTGCCTGGCGCTTCTCCGAAATCCTTATGTGCTGGGAATGGTGCTTGCAATTTTCCTGTATGTCGGCGCAGAGGTCAGTGTAAGTGCAGGCATTCCTCTTTTTCTCAAGGAGCGCTTCGATCTGGACATCGCCCGGATAGGCCTTCTGGGAACGGGCCTCTTCTTTACTGCGCTGACGGCCGGACGATTGTGCGGAGGCTTAGTTCTGAACTGGATGGCGCCGCGCCAATTCTTCCCGGCCACCTGCGCGCTTTCGATAGCGGGCCTGCTCGGGGTTTTCATCCCGGTCCCCTCGGTGGCGGTTGCCTCCTTCTTCGTCACCGGGATCGGGTTTGCGAACATTTTTCCCCTGGTCTTCTCGCTCACCGTGGAGACTTTGCCCGAACGCACGAACGAACTCTCAGGGCTGATGGTGACGGCGATTGTGGGTGGCGCGCTGCTGCCGCCGATAACAGGTTTTGTAGCCGATCGCACCTCCGTTGCGGTGAGCTTTCTGGTGCCGCTCTCTGCTCTGCTATATATCGCCTTTACTGCGGTCCTCAACCGCCACCTGCGGCCACTGAAGTCTTATGCCTGATCGAGACGCGCCGACGGTGATGACTCTCGATGCCGGCGGCACCAATTTCGTCTTCTGTGCCTTGCGATCGGGCCGGGCTGAAATCGAGAGCTTCGCACTGCCCGCTCATGCCGACGATCTGCAGCAGTCTCTGGACACGCTCATCGCCGGTTTCAAGCGAGTTCGGGCCGGGCTGAGCACATCGCCCGCGGCGATCAGTTTCGCGTTTCCGGGCCCCGCCGACTACGCTCGCGGCATTATCCGGAACCCGCCCAATCTTCCCGCGTGGCGCGATGTTGCGCTCGGGCCTTTCCTGGAAGATACGTTCGGACTGCCGACGTTTATTAACAATGACGGCGACCTGTTTGCCTATGGCGAAGCCAAGGCGGGCCTTCTTCCGTACGTGAACGGGCTGCTGGAGACCGCCGGCAGCCCGAAACGCTTTCGCAATCTTCTCGGAGTCACAATCGGCACCGGTTTTGGGGGCGGTGTGGTGATTGACGGTAAACTGCTCGCCGGCGATAATTCTTCGGCCGGCGAAGTCTGGCTGTTACGACATAAGCTGCGGCGCGACTGGAATGTCGAGGAGGGTATTTCGGTACGCGCCATTCGCCGCGGGTATGCCGCACAATCGAACATCGGCCTGGACGAGGCTCCCGATCCTGCGGCCATATGCGCCATCGCCGAAGGCAGCCAACGCGGTAATCGAGCGGCGGCGCTGGAAAGCTTCCGCCAGCTTGGCGAATCGGCCGGCGATGCAATCGCGCAAATGGTGACGATGCTCGATGGCCTGGTGGTTGTGGGCGGCGGCATCACCGGGGCGCATCGCCATTTCCTGCCGGCCCTCGTCGAAGAAATGAACGGCGAGTACCGCAACCCCAGCGGCCAGTGCTTCCGGCGCTTGGTCCAGCAGGCGTTCAACCTGGAAGACCCGGAGCAGCGCGACCTGTTTCTGCGGGGCTCCGTCAGAGAACTCGAGATTCCACGGATCGGTCGGCGGATTCGCTTCGATGATTTGCCGCGCGTGGGTGTCGGGCTCAGCCGTCTCGGCACGAGCGAGGCGATCGCCATCGGCGCGTATGCATTCGCGCTCAGCCGGCTGGAGGGAGGAGACGCGCGATGAATCGAATCGCATCGGCATTTTTGATGCTGCTGCCGGTGCTGAACGCGCAGCCATTCACGCGCGGGGTGGGCGTCTATCCAGGTGAACCTTCCGCGTATACAGGCCCCCTCTTGCGTCCCGACACCGATTCTTATCGCAACCTGGCGCTGCACCGTCCGGCGTATCATTCGAGCAGCTACGACTACAACCTCACCGCGCAACTGGTGACGGACGGCATCAAAGCCGCGCGGTTACCGCGCTGGATCGCGGTCGCTACCAGCCAGGAGGGCGTGCTCGCCAAGAATGATCGCGAGCATCTCTTTGACGACAACTGGGTCACCGGCGTCGATCTCGATGGTCCGCATCCCTGGATTCAGATCGAACTGTCGGGCGGCGACGGCCCGCTGGAAATCGACCGCTTCGGATTGGATGCTCGCATCCGCGCCGCGTCCGAAGAGCCGGAGGAGTGGACCTGCACGGTCCTGGGCTCTCCGGACGGCCAGAATTGGAAGCCGCTGGGCAGCGCTTCCGGTCAGACCCACGCCAGTGGAGACGTCAACGCCTCCATCACGCTACGCGAGCCGTCGCGGCAGCGTTACTTCCGCATCGCGCTTGACGCACCGACGGCGTCTCGCTGGAGCGTCAACGAAGTGAGGCTTTTTCGTGGCAACCGGCGCGTGCGCGTGGCGGGTCCCTACCAGTTCACCAGCGCGTGGAAGAGCGCTGCCGGCGACGAGCAGTGGGTCTACGTGGACCTGGGCACACTTTGCACGTTCGATCGCCTGACGCTCTATTGGCTGCGTCGCGCGAGTGAAGGGCTCATCCAAACCTCCAACGACGCGCATGCCTGGAGCGTGCTTCTGCCTCTGCCGCGGTCTTCGCAAATGGTGGACGATGTCAGACTCTCTGCGCCGGCGCGCGCCCGCTTCGTTCGCGTTTTGATGACCAAAGCGGTATCTCCGGACGGATACATCCTGAGCGAATTCGAGGTTTACGGACGCGGCGGACCTGTCTCCGAGCCACAGCCGCCGAAGGAAGTGGCCGCAAGTGGCAAACTCGATCTGGCAGGCGGCGCCTGGCGCATCGAACGCGATTCCCAGGTTACGGCTGATGGTCCCACACTGTCACGCCCGGGCTTTAGCGATCAGGGCTGGATGGCCGCCACGGTTCCGGCGACGACGCTTGTAAGCTATCTGAACGCCGGCGCGATCCCCGACCCCGCATACGGCGATAACCTGCTGATGGTCTCCGACTCCTTCTTTTACGCGGATTTTTGGTACCGGCGCGAATTTATGGCTCCCGCGGCGTACAGCGGAAAGCAGGTCTGGCTGAATTTCGACGGCGTCAATTGGAAAGCCGACGTCTTTTTGAACGGCGAAAACCTAGGCCGGATCGAGGGCGCCTTCACCCGCGCCCGATTTGACGTCACTCACCGGCTGCGTCTCGGTCAGCCGAACGCACTTGCCGTCCGCATCGAAAAGAACGCGTCGCCCGGCAGTATTAAGGAGAAGACGGCCGAGAGCACTGACAAAAACGGTGGCGCTCTGGGCGCCGACAATCCTACTTTTCACGCCACCGTGGGATGGGATTGGATTCCCACCGTGCCCGGCCGCGATACCGGAATCTGGAGCTCCGTCTGGCTCGGCGCTACGGGTCCCGTCACGCTCGAGACTCCACTGATTACAACGTCGCTGCCGCTGCCGGACACTTCGCGGGCGGATGTTGCGATCGAGGTGACGCTTCATAATTACGAAGCGAAATCCGTCACGGGGAGTTTGCGAGGGCGCTTCGGCGATGCCGCATTTGAGACTCCGGTCACCGTGGATGCCAGTGCGTCCAGAATTGTCCGTCTTGATCCCTCCACCCAGCCCGTACTTCGCCTGCGCAATCCGCGGCTGTGGTGGCCGGCGGGATATGGCGACCCAAATCTGTACCCCGTCGACTTGCGATTCGAAATCCCCGGCCAGGGCACGTCGGATGCGCTTTCGGTTTCCGCCGGAGTCCGTCAGTTCACCTACGCCGAAGACGGTGGCACGCTGCGAATCTGGATTAACGGCCGCCGGCTGATTCCCCGTGGCGGCAATTGGGGCTTTAGTGAATTCCTCCTGCGTTATCGCGCCCGCGAATACGATGCGGCTGTCCGCTATCACCGTGACATGGGCTTCAACATGATTCGCAACTGGGTGGGCCAAATTGGCGACGACGCCTTTTACGAAGCGTGTGACCGCAACGGCATCGTGGTCTGGCAGGATTTCTGGCTCGCCAACCCGTGGGACGGCCCCGACCCCGAAGACAACGCCATGTTCCTGCGCAATGCCAGGGACTACCTGCTGCGCATTCGCAATCATCCGTCGCTCGGATTGTACGTCGGCCGCAACGAAGGCTATCCACCCAAGCCGATCGATGATGCGCTTCGCCAGATGGTTGCAACTCTCACACCCGGCATGCACTACATTTCGAGCTCCGCCGACGACGTGGTCAGCGGCCATGGTCCGTATCGCGCCATGCCCGTGAAATACTACTTCGAATCCCGCGCCAGTTCGAAACTCCACAGCGAAATGGGCATGCCGAACATCCCGAGTTTCGACAGCATTCGCCTGATGATGCCCGAGACGAGCCTCTGGCCCCAGGGCGCGCTCTGGGGACTCCACGACTTCACGAACTCCGGCGCGCAGAACGGCGCCGCGTTTCGCAGCCAACTCGAACAGAGTTACGGGCCGGCTTCCAGCGCCGTCGAATGGACGTCGCTCGCCCAGTTTTTGAATTATGACGGCTATCGCGCCATGTTTGAAGCACAAAGCAGGAACCGGATGGGCCTGCTCATCTGGATGAGTCATCCCGCGTGGCCGTCCTTTGTCTGGCAGACTTATGATTACTACCTCGAGCCGACGGCGGCATATTTTGGAGTCAAGAAAGCCAACGAGCCGCTGCACATTCAATGGAACCCGGTCACGGAGCAGGTCGAAATCGTAAATTACAGTGCCGGCAATGTTCGCGGCCTGAGCGTGGATGCGCAAATTGTGAATCTGGACGGCGCGGTGAAGTGGAAGAAAGCCGCGCCGCTCGACAGCTCGGAAGACAGCGTGACCAGCGTCTTCCACCTCGACTATCCCGCCGGCCTGACGCCCGTCTATTTTGTGCGGCTCCGGCTTTTCCATGGAGCCACGGTGGTTTCCGAGAACTTCTACTGGCGCGGTCTTGAAGAGAACAACTACCGCGCGCTCCGGGACCTGCCGAAGGCCGCCGTGACCGCGTCCACCACCGCCATGCAACGGGATGGCCGCTGGCGGCTGACGACGGAGCTACGCAATCCCTCGGCCGCGCCGGCCATATTCGTGCGCCTGAAAGTGGTGCGCGAAAAAAGCAAGGACCGCATCCTGCCGGCGGTTTACAGCGACAACTATGTATCGCTGATGCCCGGCGAGAGCCGCACCCTCACGACAGAAGTCGCGAACGCCGATACGCGTGGCGAAGCTCCGCGGATTGTCATCGAAGGCTTCAACGTGACCAGTGGCGCCGGCGATCTTGTCGCCGGCGGCTTTACCGGAAGAGCACCCCACTTCACACAAAACGCTCGAGACCGGTTCTGAGCCGCGCCGCGTCAGCAAGCGGTTTCGGCCTCTACCCCCTCCGCCCGAACCGCTCCTTCGCCATCGCGCAGAACGTCTTCACGATCGCCCGCTCCTCGCCGCTCCGATAGGCCAGCTCACTATCACTTTTTAGCCGCGTCCGACGCAATCGCCGGCAGACCACACCGGCAGGCGCAATCTGCTGGACGCACGCCGGCAGGATGGTCACTCCCAATCCCGCTTCCACTAGCCGCGCAATGGTCAGGAGCTGCGGCGCCTCCTGCACCACCTGCGGCCGGAATCCGTGCTCTCTGCACAGCGAAATCGTCTTTTCATATGCCACGCGCCCCACCATCGGCGAAAACAAAACGAATGGCTCATCGCGTAGTTGTCCGGCTGAAACGGTGCGCTGCTTCGACAGCCGGTGCTGAGCCGGCAATACGGCCACAAAAGGTTCGGAAAACAGCGGCTCGACCACGAGTCCTTCGGCCGGGCCGCCGTCGCGCAAAAATCCCACGTCGACTGTCCCCTGCTGCAGGGCCTGCATCACCCCGGCCGAATAAAACTCGCTGAGCAGCAAATTCACTTTTGGGAACCGCCTCCGATATTGACCGAGCAAGGATGGTAAGGCCGTCAGCATGCCCGATCCGATGAACCCGACTTTCATGAAGCCGACTCCGCCTCCACCCACGCTTCGCGCTTCCTCCACGTCCTCGTCGACTTTCCGCAAAGTGCGGCGCGTCCGGTCCAGAAACAGTTCACCGGCTCCAGTCAGCTTGACCACGCGCGAAGTGCGCTGAAACAAGGGGCAGCCGATCATCTCCTCCAATTTGCGAATCTGCTGCGAAAGCGGAGGTTGCGCGATGTGGAGCCGCTTCGCCGCCCTGCCGAAATGCAGCTCCTCCGCCACTGCCAAGAAGTACCGCAAATGCCGCAGTTCAATATCCACCATGTCTTAATCATAATGAACAAGATATTGGACATATGGCGATCCTTGCCCTACACTTGCCTGCATGGCCCCGGTTTACGGCCCCGCGGACTTCGCTATTGCGATCCGCCCCTTCCAACCCGGCGACGAGAGCGCCTTCCGCGCCTTGAACGAAGAGTGGATCTCGAAGTATTTCGGCATGGAACATAAGGACCGCGTCACGCTCGCTGATCCCGTCGGCCAGATCCTCCAGCCCGGCGGCCACATCTATATCGCCCTGGATACGGATGAGCCCATCGGCTGCTGCGCTTTGATTTCGATGGAACCCTGCGTCTTTGAGCTTGCCAAAATGGCGGTCGCGGAAAGTTATCGCGGCCGCGGCATCGGAAGAAGGTTGCTCGAGCATGTGGTCAGGCAGGCGGAGGCGCTGGGCATTCGACGCCTCTATCTGGAAACCAACAGCAGGCTCGCCAATGCCATTCATCTCTACGAATCGGTTGGCTTTCGCCTGCTGCCGCCCGAGCGCGTCACACCGTCGCCGTATGCGCGGTCCGATGTCTCAATGGAAATGTGGCTCTAGGGGCGCTTCCTAACGCACGGGCAAGAATCGCTGCACACGCTCGCCCTGGAACACCTCGCCCGTATAAACGACTCCCTTCGAATCCACCGCGATCATGTGCAGCCCGAAAAACTGTCCTCCGTTCTCCCCCATCGTTCCCATCTTCCCGAGAACCTTTCCGTCTTCGCGATTCAAAAACCAGATGTGATTGTTGGTGAGATCGGAGATATACAAAAGCCGCTGGGCCTTGTCCGGCGAGAACATCACACCGCCGGCCGAACCGCCCACCCCCGTCGTCGGCGCGAGAATGAACTCCTTCAGAAACTTGCCTTCCTTGGTCGTCACGTGAATCCGGTTGGCCATCCGGTCCGCTGCGTAAACCAGCCCGTCATGCGAGATGTTCAGCGTCAGGTGACCGCGGAACTCCTTGGGCTCGGGTCCGCCCGGAGTGTACTCGCGGTCCTTCTCGTCGGTGCTGATCTCGGAAAGCTTGTGGCCGTAAGCGCCCCAGCCGCGCTTAAACTGCAGCGTGTCCAGATCAAACACCATCACGCGGCCGCCCAGGTAATTGTCCGCCGCGTAGAGTTCGCGGGCCGGTTCATCGAGGCGGATTTCCTCGAGGCCGCCGACGATCATTGGCGTGGTTGGCGGATACTTGGCGCGAAAGGCCGCGACTCGTTTCTCGCGCTCCGCCGCTGCCGCCGCATCGGCCGGCGCGCGCGCGCCCGGCGGCCGCAGAAATCCCGCCACAGGCCCGGCGCTGCCGCGTCCGGGAGTATGTGTCGCTGTGCCCGCGGGACTCCCGCCTCCTCCTCCGGTGCCCGGCTCCCTCTCCGGCGCGCGCGGCACCTCACCCACCACTTTGCCGGTCTTCGGATCATACTTCCGCACCGTGTCCTGTCCGATATAAACGAACCCTTTGCTGTCCACCGCCATCCCGTGCCCCTGCGGTGCATCGAACGAGCCGATCACGTTGCCGTTTTTGTCCAAGTGGATCATCGACGGCGGACGCACGCAACAGTCCGCCAGCGGCGGGTTCAACTCCGCCTCAAGTTCGATGTCGGTGAGGTCGTTCGGCCGGTCCAGCACCCAGACGTTGTCGTCCTTATCCACGGCCAGCCCGGTGACGCCGCCCATCTTCCATTTGTTGGGCAGCGGCTTGGGCCAATCCGGATCGAACTTGAACTTCGGCACCGCCGGCTCCTGCGCGCCGGCCAGCACTACCCACAACACTACGGCACCAGCCGCAAACCCGGCCAATCCCCGTCCCATAAACACCTCCCTATTTCCCCACCATGTGCGCGAACGATCTCTCGTTCTCGTTGCAGATGTCCTCGATCAGCTCCGTGTCCAGCGCGATGGTCAAGTATCGCTTCGCCTTCCAAGCCCGCGTGTAGACTTTGGGGTCGTCGACCGTAACTTCCACTTCCAGCCTGCCGTAGTCTGGACGCCGGATTCGCTCGATGGTGCGGCCCGTTGACGTCAGCGGATCGCCCTTGAGGTCGAGCCAGAGGCCGTCTTTATATCCAATCGTCTCGACCACCAGTTCAGCGCCTTCCCAATGGCCCACCGAATAACCCTTGAAGCTCGGGAATGGATCTTTTGGCAGAGCGCGTCCGTCCAGGAAAATCTGCCGGTATTGCGCCATGTACTCGCTCAGAATGGTCAGCTCGTCTTCGGTCTGGACGATTTTCTGAAAAAAGAAGTCGGCCCATTGCCGGACCGGCGAGATCGGTAGACAACGCGTGGTCGGGTCGTCTTTTCGGTTCTCCGCCAGGTGTTGTCTGATCGTGGCTTCCACACCAGGTTGATACGGAAGGGTCTGAGTCTTGCCGGGCTGTCCGGGCTCGGAACCGTCAGCGGTCACGTCAAACAGACCGACGGGCACTCCAAGCGGGACGTCGGTGCAACCGAAAACGGCGCCTGCCGCCGACCCTTCACAGGGCACCCGGATCGGGTCCCACATGCCCGAAAAATCGGGCTTGCCGTCGCGCATCTTCGGAGCCGGCGCCGACAGGTCAGGCTTCCCGTTCCGCAGCGGCACGCGCTTCGTCTTTACATCGGCCCATTGCGCCGCCAGCGGCAATCCCGCGAGAGCCATCCCCCATACCAGCCGCATCACGCGTCCTGACCGCATCGCCGATCCCCCGAATGACTATACATCAACAGATCTGCGCTAGCATCACCTTGATGCCCGATCCGGCAAGAGTCCATCTGAACCTATGGAAGCAGCACTTGGGCTGCGTGCCCGATTGGGTATGGCAACAAACCGAGCTTGAAACGCTGGTCTTGGCTGACAACGATCTTGCCGGGATCTCCCCGCAAATCGGCCACCTCAAGAAACTTCGCATGCTCGATCTCGGTCACAACCGGTTGACGCGCTTGCCTGACGAGGTCGGTGATCTTGATGCGCTCAGCGACTTCCTCTATCTTCACGACAACCGGCTTGCCACGCTGGCGCCCTCGCTCACGCGCCTCACCCGGCTTCGTTATTTGAACATCAGCGAAAACGCGTTCGAAGATTTTCCCGAGTGCGTGTGCGGTATGGAGAGCCTGATCGAATTACGGGCGTCCGATAACGGTCTTACCGCACTTCCTAACCGCATCGGCTGCCTCTCCTGTTTGCGCGAGCTGCACCTGAGAAATAACCGGCTCACCACAGTTCCCGATTCAATCGGAATGTTGCGCGAACTCCGCCAACTCGATCTTCGTGGCAACCCGCTGATCCACCTGCCATTGGTGATCGCGGAACTCCCCCGACTCGACAAGCTCGACCTGCGATGGATTCCGTCTCTGACGCCTCCGCCTTGGTTCGCGATGCTCGAGTGCCGCGGCTGTGTGATCTACCGCTGATATCGCCTATTGCTTTCGCGGACCGCGTGGTTCCGACGCCGGCGGCACAATTCCCTTGATGCGCAGATACGTCACCATGCTCCCGTAAATCTCGTTGTTGTGACCGTAGTTCAGCATCAATAGCGCCATCCGCAGATTCTTCGTCTGTCGGCCGTTTTCCTGTGTGATATCGACCGTCTCCGCGCCCGATGTGTCCGTCAGCTCGTTGTACACACCCTCGCAATAGCTGAACGCATCGTTGACCGCGTTCAGAAACTCGGCTTTGGTCGCCAGCTTCTCCAGGTTCTTGCCCGCGTTCGGATTCGCTTCGCCCTTCGCCTGCGAACACCATAGAAAATTGAAATTCGCCAGGTGCCCCACCTGCTGGCCGAACGTGCGCACCTCCTCCTGTGGCCCCGGCCGCATGCCGTAATTCTCTTCCGGCATCTTCTCCGCCGTCCGCACGATGGTGTTGCGGTTTCTCCCGTAGGCATCACGAAGCCAGCTCGATAACGGATTCGCCGAAGACGCCTGGCCCGGCTGAGCAATCACAGGAATAGCGAGTAACGAAACGGCTACGAACAGTCTGCTCATCATATTCCCTGCTTTATATCACAGGCTCTGCAGGCCGTCTCAGTCCTTGATCTTTCGTTCCGCGTACTCGCGCGCCAGCCGAACCGTGAGCGCCAGCCGCCGGTCCCGCGTTACCGGATTGCGATAGTAGAAGATACCAAGCAAATGCCCTCGCCGATGTGACGGCGGCATCCGTTTCCAACCCTCATACGCGCGCCCGTCTCGTGCGAACGCCATCTGGATGAACGACGGCAGCTCGCGCTCGGCTTCCATCGTCGCCAACAGCCGCTCCGCCGTCTGTTGGGCTCGCCGTTCGCGCGCCTCGGCGCTTTTGGGTTCCGTGATCCACTCCGCGATGTACTTGCGCGTGGAGTAGTTCAATTGGTCGTACCACCGGCGCACGGCGCGATCCTCAGCCAACGCCCGCGCCAGCTCCCGCGGCACCTCGACCGTGCGCTCCGCGGTATCCGGTTCCAGACGAAACCGCGCCACGGCGCCCAGCTGGGCTTTCGCCCCCGCCTTCATCCGTTTATTTACCAGCAGAATGTGCCGCCCGTCGCCGGTCGGGAATAGCGACGTCCGAAAGCCGAACCCGTTGATCTCGCCCTTCACCTTCAGCATCCCCTTCGTTCCCCAGGCCTTGCCTACATCGAAAGGAATTCGGGCGATCGTCCAGCCCAGCCGGCGGTCGCCCCGCTCCAGCGCCGCGTCAAACGATTTCGCCGTCGCCCTCGCCATTTCCCCTCACTCTATCAGCCTCCGCCACGCCGGCGTTCGCCGGTAAATCGCCGCCACCGGCCGATTTTCCGTCGAACCCATCCACCGCCCCGGTTATTCTCGGGTCATGGAATACGACGACAGATGGCAACGGATGCAAGACCGCATGGCGCGCCGGCAGGAACGCTGGGCGCGCAGACAGGAGCGTTGGGCGCGCCGCCAGCAGCGCTGGGCGAATGGCCAACATCAGTGGGGACACCCCAGTCCGGCGCACGGCATCATCTTTAGCGTCGCCCTCATCGCGATTGGCGGGCTTTTCCTCCTCGACAACATGGGGATCCTCCGCTTCCATGACGTCGCGCGCTACTGGCCGGTCATTCTGATTGCGCTCGGTGTGGTCCGCCTGGTCGATTCTCACGGCACCGCTTCGCTCGTCTGGGGCGGCCTCCTCGCCGGTGTCGGCTCGCTTCTATTGCTCGATAATCTCGGCATCTTCTACTTCGATTGGCGGATCTTCTGGCCGGCGGTCCTTATCGGCCTCGGCATCCTTATGCTGGTCCGCACGACGCAGCGTCACGAGCAACGGCAGGCAGCCGGCACAGACGGCGCCAATGCGCCGCCGCCGAGCCCCGGAACCCTGAACCTCTGGGCCATGTTCTCGGGCGGGGAAAAACACATCACGGCTCAGGACTTTCGCGGGGGCGAAGTGAGCGCCATGTTCGGCGGTTTTGAAATCGATCTCCGCGGTGCTGCACTGGCCGAAGCCCAGGCCACCATCGATGTCAACGCGATGTTCGGCGGCGTGGATATCCAGATTCCCGAAACCTGGATCGCCGAAGTCAGAGGCACTGCCCTGTTTGGCGGCTTCACCGACGAAACCATCCCGCCCGCCACCCCGCCCGGTGCGCCCGCCGCGCCGCGCCTCATTGTTACCGGTTACGCTATGTTCGGAGGCGTTACGGTCAGCAATTGATCGCCTCCCGCGCCGCCATGCATCCCGTTCTCATCAGCCGGACACGGCTTGCGCTCTACCTGCTTGCCTGGGTTCCGCTGGCTGCCGCCGGCGCCGTTCTGCTGGCGCTCGCCGGCCGGCTCCCCTGGCCGCAGAGCGCGTTCACCGCCTCCGGCCTCGCCCTCTTCTACGCCCTGGTGTGTCTCTCGCCCTGGTACTCCGGCCGCTATCTTCCCTTCCAACCCTCCGCGCTCGGAAAACTTCTGCTCAACCACACCGCCGCCGCGCTGGTTGCCGCCGCGCTCCTGCTCGGCTTGGCCAAGCTACTCTCCGTCCCCGATTCGCAGCAGGCTTTTCTATTCGCTGCCGGCGTCCTGCTCTATCTCCTCGCCGTCGCCTTGCACTATGTTCTGTTTTCTTTCCAGAGCTCCCGCGAAGCCGAGACTCGTATGCAGGAAGCGCGTGTGCAGGCGCGCGAGGCCGAGTTGAAGGCGCTCAAAGCCCAGATCAATCCCCATTTCCTGTTCAACAGCCTGAATTCCATCAGCGCGCTGGTTACGGTCGACCCCGGGCGCGCGCGCGAAATGTGCCTGCGTTTGTCGGAGTTTCTGCGCTCCACCCTGAACCTCGCCGAAGAGGAATTCATCCCGATCGAGCGCGAGATCACTCTCGCCCGCACCTATCTCGAAGTCGAGCAGGTGCGCTTCGGCGATCGGCTTCGCCTCGAGCAATCCGTCGCGCCGAATTGCCGGGGCTGCACTGTTCCCTCGCTCATTCTTCAGCCTCTCGCCGAGAATGCAGTGAAGCACGGCATCGCCAGCCTGGTCGAAGGCGGCGCCATCCGTCTCGACGCCGATTGCCAAGATGGCCTTCTCCGGATCTCCATGGAAAACGATTTCGACCCCCAATCGCGCTGCGCTGCCCCCAATGGCCTCGGCCTCTCCAACGTGCGCGCGCGCCTGGACACTTTGTATCAACGGCATGCCCGTCTTACTACCGAAAACAAAGGCCACCGCTTCGTCACGGTTCTGGAGATTCCGTGCCACTGAAGTGCGTCATCGTTGACGACGAAGAACTGGCCCGCCAGGTCGTGCGCGAGTACCTCGGCACCCTCCTCGACATCGAGATCCTCGCCGAATGCGCCAACGGCTTCGATGCCGTCAAAGCCATCGCCGAACACAAGCCCGACCTCGTCTTCCTCGATGTCCAGATGCCCAAGCTCGACGGCTTCGAGGTCCTCGAACTCATCGGCCGCGACGTCGCCATCATCTTCACCACTGCCTACGACACCTACGCCATGCGCGCATTTGACGCCCACGCCGTCGACTACCTGTTAAAGCCCTTCCGCCTCGATCGCTTTCAAACCGCTGTCGAACGCGCCCGCCTGCGCATCGGCCAGCCCGCTCCCCCCGCCGCCGATCTCTCGGCCGCCGCCCGCCCTCCCCACCACTATGCCGACCGCCTCGTCGTGAAGGATGGAACCAAGGTGCACATAATCCCCATCGCGAGCCTCGACTACGCCGAGGCCCAGGACGATTACGTTTCGCTGCACAGCGAAGGCAAAACCTGGTTGAAGCAGCAGACCATCTCGAATCTCGAATCCGCCCTTGACCCCCAGCAGTTCGTCCGCGTTCATCGCTCCTATCTCGTCAACCTCTCCCGGGTCGCCCGCATCGAACCCTACGCCAAGGACAGCCGCATCGCCATCCTCGCCGACGGCGCCAGACTCCCCGTCAGCCGCGCCGGTTATGACCGGCTGAAGGCGCTCCTCGATTCGCGTTAACCGCGGGTGGCCTCCCGTTAGCTAACCGCGGTAAACATTTTGATGCACGTGATTCAGGAAAGCCGCGTGAATTCGTGGAGGAATCCCCTGATCCCGGCGATATGAGATGTGTGTTAGAAGTCGAGCAGTCCTCGGGGTTCCTTGAAGTCGAGCGGCGGGTGCTGAAACTGGTCGCCAAAGGAGCGTCGATGCACGACGTTCTGGACACGCTGACGGCGGCCATCGAAGGCATGGCGCCCAAATGCTTCTGCTCGATTCTGCTGTTGGACGAAGACGGAAAACACTTGAGAACCGGCGCGGGCGGGAGCCTGCCGGCGGAGTATATGCGTCTGGTGGACGGGCTGGAAATCGGGCCCGACGTGGGCTCGTGCGGCTCCGCCGCGTTTCGCAATCAGACGGTGATCGTGAGCGACATCGCCACCGACTATCGCTGGGAAGGCGCCAAAGAGCTGCCAATGGGTTTTGGTCTGCGCGCCTGCTGGAGCGTGCCCATCCGTGATTCGAAGGACCGGGTATTGGGCACGTTTGCCATGTACCATCGCGTGCCGGCCACGCCGGAGCCGCACGACCTTTCGATTGTCGAAGCCGGGGCCTACCTTGCCGGGAATGCCATCGAGCGCCTGACCGCGGACCGGAAGCTGCGCGAGGCCGTAGAGCGGCTGCGCCTCGCCGAAGAAGCGGCTGGCTTTGGCCTGTGGGATCTGGACATTCAAAGCGATGTTGTGACGCTGTCGGAGGGGGCCGCAGCCCTGAATGGGTTGCCACGAAAGGCCGCGCGCGTGAGTGGAGCGGATCTGAGACCACTCATCCACCCTGACGACCGTGAGGCAAACGCCACGGCCCTGGAGGACGCGATCCGGCGTGGCGAAGCATACCAGGTGGAATTCCGGCTGGCCTTGCCGGACGGAACCCAGCGCTGGTGCCGCGCTCGCGGACGCGTAGAACGGGCCGGAGACAAGGCAAGCCGCGTGATCGGCGCGGTCATCGATGTCACCAAGGAAAAGGCCATGCTCGAGCAGCTCCGCGAGAACGAGCGGCAACTGGCGCACAAGCAGAAGCTGGAATCGATCGGCGAACTCGCCGCCGGCGTGGCGCATGAAATCAATACGCCCATTCAGTACATCGGCGATAACGCGAAGTTTCTCGAAGACGCATTCACCGATCTGCTGAAATTCGCTGAACGGATCGAGTCCGCCGGGCGACCCTCCAACCCGCCAGGCATTTCGGAACTGCCCAGTCAGGAAATGCTCGACAGTGGAGTACTGGATTACCATCGCGCGGAGGTGCCGAAAGCGCTCCATGAGTTGCAGGAGGGAGCGGTACAGGTCGCCAGAATTGTGCGCGCGATGAAAGAATTCTCGCATCCGGGTCCGGTGGAGCGACAATCGATCGATCTCAACCACGCGATCGAAAGCACGGTTCTGGTGGCCAGCCACGAATGGAAATACGTCGCGGAGGTTTCGACCGATTTCGATCCCGAGCTTGCCCCGATCCGGGGAATTGCAGGTGAGATCAATCAGGTGATTCTTAATCTGATCGTGAATGCCGCGCACGCCATCTCGGACCTGCAAAAGAATCCGGCCGAGAAAGGCCGCATCGATATCCGCACCCGCCAGGATGGCGGCTTCGCTGAGATCCGCGTGAGCGACACCGGGTGCGGCATTCCCGAGGCGATTCAATCCAGGGTTTTCGATCCCTTCTTCACCACCAAGCCGGTCGGCAAGGGCACCGGACAAGGCCTCGCGCTTGCCTATGCCGTGATCGTCAAAAAGCACAACGGCACGATTCGCGTGGAATCGAAACCTGGACACGGAACAACCTTCATCCTTCGGCTTCCGCTGCAAATCTGACTCCGGTGGCGCCGGCGGCGTTTGCATCTCTTCACTGAGCGCGGCGTTGTATGATGTTGGCGACGTGAAGCCATGAAATGGGCCGCGATCATCGGGTTGATTCTGGTCGTGCCCGTCTTCGCTGACGACCTGCCCGCCGGCGTCCTGCTTCTCTCCCGCATCAAAATCCACACCAAAGAGCAATTCCACAGACTCACCGCGATCAGTTGCCTGGAAACCGTGCAGCGCGAGTTGCAGCCGCCCAAAGGCAAGATGCGGCCCTTGGATACGATTCGGCTCGAAGTTTTGACTACCGGCGAGAAGGAGCTATTCGCCTCGCCAGGCGAGCGAAAATTCTCCGAAAAACACCCGCTGAGCTTTGCTGGCGGCGGCACGCTCGGCGACGGGCTCTTCGGGCCGTACCTCAAGCAAATCGTGACGAGCGAGAGCGTGTCAGTCCAGTACAAAGGAGAACAGGAGATCGGAGGCCGCCGGCTGGTCCGGTACGATTATCAGGTTCCGCCGTTTCTGAGCGGGCAGAATATTTCCATACCGGAAGGCTCCGGCCAGGTCGGGCTTCACGGATCGTTTTGGGCGGACCCGCAAACCTACGAGGTGGCGCGCCTGGAGCTTCATGCCGACAATGTCCCGCCCGGCTTGCCGGTTACGGAGATGACCACGAGAATCGATTATGCGCCGAGCGCGCTGTCGAATAATCTGGTCGTGTTGCTGCCGCAAGCCGCGGAATCGCGCCTGGTGAAGCAGTCCGGAGAAATCAGCGACAACCGGGTGCAGTTCACGCACTGCCGCATCTTCGGAGCGGAGAGCACGATCGACTTCGATGCGCCGGATTCTCCTGAACCGGCGCCGCGCTTCGGAACCGCGGCGGTTGACGATACGCTCCGGCCGCTACCCGCCGGTTTGGAAGTTGCGGTCAAGCTGCGAAGCCGCGTCTCGGAGGAGATGGCGGTCGGCACACTGATCGACGGTGCAGTAGCAAACACTGTCTCTTTGAAACACGCGGAGATGATTCCCGCCGGCTCAATGGTGCGCGGCCGCGTCCGGCGTATGGAACGCTACACGGACCCGTTTCCCTACTTTGTCGTCGGGCTGGAGTTCACGGAAGTGGAAGTCCAGGGCATTCGGAATCTCTTCTATGCGGAGCTAATAGCGATGGATCCGGCTCCGGGTATCTCGGCTTTTCTGACAACAAGCAACACAACGACGGCAGCGCAAGCCGCCGACTTGTTCGGCGGCCAGTCGAGCCGGCAAACCATACAGACCCTGTCGCTGTACCAATTGCCGGGAGTGGCCACGTTTTTCTACAGAGGCAGCAAGCTGGAATTGCCAGCGGACTTCCGTACCGTGTGGAAGACGCGCGCCCTCAAACCGTAGTGCGGGCTGTTAGCCCATTACACCGGCACGCCTTCGATGACGCTGGGCGGCGCCGCGGTCGGATGAATATCCGCGAGCTGGAAGCCGGCCGCAGCGAAGAGTTCGTGATATTCATCTGCGGTGCGCTCGCGGCCGCCAGGGATCACCATCATCTCAAGGTCGAGCAGCTTGCCGAACGACGGCTCGTTACCGGGCGCGATTACCGGCTCCACCACCAGCAGCCGTCCGGAGCGGTCGATCGCTTTGCGAACGTTGCGCAGAATGGTGACGGACCGCTCATCGTCCCAATCGTGAATGATGTGCTTCAAAATGTAGCCGTCGGCGCCCTCGGGCACGGACTGGAAAAAATCGCCGCCGACCGTCTGGCAGCGGCCGTTGAGGCCGAACGAGGCCAGGGTCCCATGCGCACCGGCGATTACCGACGGCAGGTCGAATAACACGCCGCTCAGTTCCTGATAGTGCTGCAGGATGGTGCCGAGCAGCATTCCGCGGCCCCCCGCCACATCGACCACTCGGCGGAATTTTCTGAAATCGTAGGCTTGCGCCACCGCGGGGGAGGACTGGCGGCTGTTGTCGGTCATGGCGGCATCGAAGATGCCTTGCTCTTCCGGATGCGTCTTGAAGTAGTCAAACGGAGACTGTGCGCCGAAGACCTTGCGCAGGCCCGTCTCGCCGGTTTTGACGCAGTGCATGAGCTCTTCCCAGGAGCGCGAGGCGGCGGGAATGGCGAGGAAGCGGGCGAACGCGCGCATCGAGTTCGGAACATCGCTACGGAGGCAATCGGCGAGCGGCGTCAAGGTGAATCGGCCGGATTCGGTTTCGGCGAACACTCCGACACTTGCGAGAGCGCGCATCACCCGGTAGAGCGAGGGTGCATGAGCGGAAACGGCGGCGGCGAGTTCATCGACGGTTTTATCGCCTCCGGCGAGCAGGTCGGCGATTCCGAGCTCGGCCACCACGGACAGCGAGGCCGCGATCCATTTGCCCGTGAGCATTTGCATAATTTGGGCGTTTGGAGGCAGCTGTTGAGATGGTGAATTTGGCATAGCGGTAATCTCTGAGTTCCTTTCAGCGTATCACTCGCAACTCCGGCGACTCTGCTGCGCCGTGGGTGGTGCTTTTCAGCCGGTACCCTATCGAGCGGCGGTAACCGCCGAATGGGCGCAACTCAGCGCTGGCTTCGGTTCTTATCAGGTGTAGGCGAGGTGATGCGAGGAAGGTCCGGTTCACGACGGTGGCGATATCGATTCTGTTCAAACCGGCGGTCTTGGTCGCGCTGGCGGCCGTGATGAGCCGCGCGGCCGAGATCTCGGGATTCGGCACTGAGGTGATCGCTCCGGTGGCGGGTTCGCTGTCGGAAACAACCGGGCTCTCGTACAATTATGCAGCCTCGCTCATCACCGGTTTGATCGCGTTCTGCGTGTTGCAAGTCCTCAGTGCTGTGTGCAGCGCCATTTCCCAAACGCAGCGGTCGCTTTCCAGGTAGCCGGGCGCCGGCCGGTGGAATCATTCCTTCTGTCCTCCCGTTTTCCTATAATTGATGGCTTAGATGTGAGGTGAAGCCATGGCTGCTTCGGTTTCGATTTCGGTTCCGTACGCACGCACTGCAACGGTACCTTGGTTTGTCTGGTGCGCGGTCGCCGCGGTGACGTCGGCGATGGTCGGCGTGCACTGGGACATCTCCTGGCACCGCTCGATCGGGCGTGACACATTCTGGACGCCTGCGCATCTGGCCATCCAGTTCTGCGGGGTGCTGGCAGGATTGTCCTGCGCGTACCTGATTC
>Ga0335079_10000755_pt1 | contig 36620 bp, 35 predicted proteins | sample Lox_Sample_33_FD_206719 | JGI IMG/M metagenome (GOLD analysis project Ga0335079, IMG submission 206719) | Soil microbial communities from Loxahatchee National Wildlife Refuge, Florida, United States - Lox_Sample_3.3 | ecosystem: Environmental > Terrestrial > Soil > Wetlands | place: USA...
GCCTCGCTCTGCAGATCCCCGAGCTCGAGGTCGCCGCGGGAGGCGTCCTTGAAGCGCTTGCCCTCGAACGCCTCGACCTGCCGCATCACCCATTCGTCGATGCGCTCACCGAGCAGCAGCACCTCGATGCCGCGCTCGCGCAGCCGCTCGATGTAGGGGCTGGCGCGCGCCGCCTCGATGCTGTCGGCGATGATGAAGTAGATCCGCTCCTGCCCGGGCTGCATGCGCTCGAGGTACTCGCGCAGCGTCACGCGCGGCTCATTGTCGGCCTCGCGCGAGCTCGCAAAGCGCATCAGCGGCAGGATCTTGTCGCGGTTCGCGAAGTCCTCCGCGAGTCCCTCCTTGAGCACCGCGCCGAACTGCTGCCAGAACGTGCGGTATTTCTCCGGCTCCTCGCTCGCGAGGCGCGCCAGGAGCTCGAGCACACGACGGGTGAGGCCGCTGCGGATCGCCTCGACTTCCTCGTCCTGCTGCAGGAGCTCGCGCGAGACATTGAGCGGCAGGTCGCTCGTGTCGATCACGCCCTTCACGAACCGCAGGTACAGCGGCAGGAACTGCTCCGCGTCGTCCATGATGAACACGCGCTTCACGTACAGCTTCAGGCCCCGTGCGGCTTCCCGGTGCCACAGGTCGAAGGGTGCGCGCGCCGGTATGTACATCAGGCTGGTGTATTCGCGCTTGCCCTCGACCTTGTTGTGACTCCAGGCGAGGGGTTCGGCCTCGTCGTGAACGAGATGCTGGTAGAGATCCTTGTATTCCTGGTCGCTGATCTCCGCGCGCGGCCGCGTCCACAGGGCGCGCGCCTGGTTGACCGCTTCGAACTTCCCGTCCGGCTTGCCGTCGGCGCGCATCATGACCGGGAAGCTCAGGTGATCGGAGTAGCGGCGGATGAGGCCGCGCAGGCGGTAGTCCGCCGTGTATTCGGTCGCATCGCTCTTCAGATGCAGGATGACACTCGTGCCGCGCTCGGCACGCTCGATGCCCTCGACCGTGAACTCACCGTCCGCACTCGACTCCCAGCGCACGCCTTCCGCGGCGGCAGTGCCCGCCTTGCGCGTCAGCACGGTCACCCGATCAGCCACGATGAACGCCGAATAGAAGCCGACACCGAACTGCCCGATGAGCTGCGAGTCCTTCTGCTGATCCCCCGACAGGGACTGGAAGAACTCGGCGGTACCTGACTTGGCGATCGTGCCCAGGTGCGCGATGGCCTCCTCGCGCGTCATGCCGATACCGTTGTCGCGGATGGTGAGCGTGCCCGCAGCCGGGTCTGCCTCGACCCAGATCGCGAGCTCCGCGCCGGCCTCGAGCAGTGCCGGATTGGCGATCGCCTGGAAACGGAGCCGGTCGTTGGCGTCCGAGGCGTTCGAGATCAGCTCACGCAGGAAGATCTCGCGGTGGCTGTACAGGGAATGGATCATCAGCTTCAGCAGCTGACGTACCTCGGCCTGGAACCCGAGAGTCTCTTTCACGGATGCGGACATGCTGCAACGCCTCGCCGACGAATACGCGGGGCGATCATCTTGGGATCAGAAAGGGATTTTTCAAGCGGGGCAGTCAGCCCCGTGCGGCGCGGTTACAGCGGCAGCAGGGTGCGGATGGCGAGCATGCTGCCTGCGACGGCGGACACCGCAGCGCCGAGCGGAGCCGCAATGCCGGCCACTTCCTCGGCCGCCGAGCCTGCGAGGTGACGGAATGCACCCGCGAGGTCGTCCAATTCGTCCCATAACAGCAGCAAGCGTTCCATGGGGCGCACTCTACGGGGGGAATATGACCCCGGGCGTGCGCGATCTCACAAACAGGCAATCCGTGGCGGCGCGCGCTTGCAGCCCCCGGCGGGCGTGCGTAGGCTGGATTTCATGCAGCGCATCGTCGTCCTGAACCCGAAGGGGGGCTCCGGCAAGACGACCATCGCGGTCAACTTGGCGAGCTACTTCGCGTCCCGGGAGCAGACACCGGCCCTGATGGATTTCGATCCTCAGGGCTCCTCGATGCGTTGGGCGGGCAAGCGGCGCGCGCCGCAGCGCGCCATTCATGCCATCGCGGCCTACGAGCGAGATTCACGCATGACACGCAGCTTTCAGCTGCGCGTGCCCGCCGAGACGACTCACCTGATCGTGGATACGCCGGCCGCGGTGGATTCGCAGCTGATGCCGGAACTTACGCGCGCGGCGGATAAGATCCTCGTGCCCGTGCTGCCCTCCGACATCGACATTCACGCGTGCTCACGCTGTATCAAGGACTTGCTGCTCGTCGCCAAGGTGCGACGCGACGAGAACCGGCTGGGCGTGATCGCAAACCGCGTCCGCCGCAACACCCTGACCTACCAGTCGTTGATCCGCTTCCTGCAGACCCTGGGCGTGCCCATCGTCGCGACGATCCGGGACTCGCAGAACTACGTCCGCGCGGCCGAGCTGGGGCTCGGCGTGCATGAGCTCAAGACGTATGTCGCGCGTGAGGATGTGGAACAGTGGGAACCGCTGGTCGCGTGGCTTGGCGAACCGAGCGGTTCGCGCACGCCTCTGAGCTCCGGACCCGCGCCGGCCATTGCGAGCGGCTGAGCGCCGCCTACGGATTGGCTAGCTCTTATCGCCGTCTTCCCAGGAATCCTTCACCTTGTCGGCCCAGCTCTTGTAGTTGGTCCAGGTGTGAAGGTTCTTGGTAATCGCTGCGTGACGCGCACGCGCGCGCTGCATGCGGTCGAGCCAGTTGGGGTAGGGATCCTGGGGCGCCGCAGGAGCAGCAGGCGTCGCGACCTCATCGGGCCGCACCGCTGCCGGCAAACCCCGTGTCCTGTCCGAAGAACTCATGTCCGCTCCTGAATATTTCATCAGCAGCGTACGGACTTAAGACTGCTCACCGACAGGAACTGGTTCACAGCGCTCAGCCGCGGTGCAGCGGCTGGGACGGGGCGCACACGCGCGGTCTTATGTCACGCGACCAGGCGGTAGCAGGGTCGGTAGGTCGCGCCAGGCAGCCGCATGCGCTGCTGCGCCACGAATGCCGAAAGCAGCGCATCGAGCAGCTGCATGATGTCGCGGTCGCCGGCGAGCTCGTACGGCCCGTGGCGCTCGATCGCCTGGATGCCGTAGTCCTTGACGTTGCCGGTGACGATTCCGGAGAACGCGCGGCGCAGATTCGCGGCGAGCACGTGCGCCGGCTGCGAGCGCTTGAGCTCCAGCGCCCGCATCGAGGCATGCGTCACCTCGAAGTGCCGCTGCAGGTCGGCATCGACGTTCAGCAGCCAGTTGAAGTTGTAGGAATCGCTGCGCGCACGGCGAAATTCGCGCACTGCTGCCATGCCGCGCACCATGCGGCGCGCGACCTCGGGCGGATCGCCGATCACGATCGAGAGGCGCTCGAGCGCCGCAGGCCCCAGAGTGCTGCCGATGAAATCGCTGATGTGGCTGAAATAGGCCTCGCTCGAGCGCGGGCCGGTGAGCACCACCGGGAAGGGCTGCTCGGCGTTGCGCGGATCGAGCAGAATGCCCGCGAGATACAGGATCTCCTCCGCCGTGCCCGCGCCGCCGGGAAATACCACGATGCCATGGGCCAGCCGCACGAAGGCCTCGAGGCGCTTCTCGATGTCCGGCATGATGACGAGCTGATTGACGATCGGATTGGGCGGCTCGGCGGCGATGATGCCGGGCTCGGTCAGCCCGACGTAACGCACGTTCGCCAGCCGCTGCTTCGCGTGGCCGATGGCCGCGCCCTTCATGGGTCCCTTCATCGCGCCCGGACCGCAGCCGGTGCAGACATCGAGCGCCCGCAGTCCGAGCTCGTAGCCGACCTTCTTCGTGTACTGGTATTCCTCTTCGCCGATCGAGTGTCCGCCCCAGCACACCACCAGATTCGGCCGCGTCTTCACATCCAGCAGGCGCGCGTTGCGCAGGATGTGGAAGATCGCATTGGTGATCGCGGGGGAGTCGGTCAGATCGAAGCGGCCGCTCGCGATGATCTCATCCGAGGTGTAAATGACATCGCGCAGCACCGCGAACAGGTGCTCCTTGATGCCGCGGATCATCTCCCCATCGACGAAGGCCGCGGCGGGCGCGTGGTGGATCTCCAGCTTGATCCCCCAGGCGTGGCGCACCACCTGGATGTCGAAATCCGTGTAGCGGTCGAAGATCTCCTTGGCGTTGTCCGTGTCGGCGCCGGTGTTGAGCACGGCGAGCGCGCACTTGCGGAACAGCGTGTACAGGCCGCCCTGGCTCGAATCCAGCAGCTTCTCGATCTCCGCCTGGGAGAGATTCTCGAGGCTGCCGCGTGGTCCGACGCGCGCATCCACGGCATCGGACAGAACTATGTTCTCGTCCATGGGGGTGCCGGATCTTAGGGCAGGATCTCGATCGGCATCGAGTCGCGGCTGAGGAGCCAGATCTCGAGCATGTCCGCATCGGACAACGCGATACAGCCGTCGGTCCAGTCGTTCCTTTCGTAGTACTCGGGCCCCATGCGCGGCTGATTCGGCATGCCGTGCAGCATGATCGAGCCGCCTGCGTTCCAGTGGTTGCGGCGCGCGCGCCTGAGGTCCTTCTCGTTGGGATAGGACACCTCGATCGACAGGAAGTAGTCACTGCGGGGGTTGCGCCGGGCCAGCACGTAGTTGCCTTCCGGTGTGCGGAAATCCCCCGAGCGCTCCTTCTGTCCGACCGGATTGAGTCCCAGTGCAACGTGGTAGGAGCGCAGCACGCTCGAACCGCGCAGCAGGAACAGTCGCCGCTCTGATTTGCGTACGAGGATGCGGTCGGCGAGCGGAAGCGAGGAGTCCAGCGCAGGCGCATTAGGCGCCGCCGTGAGCGACACACGCTCGACCTGGGTCGAAGAGGCATCGGCGGCGTGGACGGCAGGGGCAGCGCCGAGCGCGGTCCACGCGAGCATCGAGCTTAGGGCCGGAATCTTCAGCAAGCGCATGTCAGTAAACGGATTATAGAGGCACATCGCAGCAGGTCACTATAATTCCCCCCCATGAGAAGAATAGCGACAGTGTCGCTGCTCGCCGTCATCGTTGCGGCCGGCTGTGTGTCGGTCTCCAGGCCGGCGTATGTCGAGAATCTGGATCCTGTAACCGGAACGACAGTCGTCACGATCGGTGATCCGCTCCAGCTCGTAACTCAGCAGCCGCGCGGCTCGGGGCACGATCCGTTCGCATTCCTGGCGCCGTTCGACATCGATCGCATGGGCAAGCGCGCCTTGTTCCTGTGGGTCGCCGTGCCGGAAGACGGCGGCGCCGTGCAGAGTGTGCAGGTGCTGTGTGACGGCCAGGCGCTGGCGCTCGCTGCGACTTCGCTCGATCTGGCTGCAGTCGGTCTGGGTCGCGCGCCCTATCGCCCGCCGGCGCCCTGGAGCCATGCGTGGTACTTCGCGTTGCCGGATGAGGCCCTCGCACGGCTCGGCTCGAGCGCCAAAGTCGTGGTGATCGCGCAGGCACAGGCCGGAGGCTCGGATCAGTACCAGGCGGATTCGGGCGCGTTGCGCGCGCTCAGCGCTTTTGCGACGAGGCACAGCGGCGGCAGCTAGGGCCTCAGGTCCCGCCCGCGGCCGAGACATCCTCGATACGGGGCACGACGATCTGAGTCCCGGTGCGCATCGCACCGAAGTCCACATCGGGGTTGTACTGCTGCAGCAGCCACACGGGCAGATGCTCGTAGCGCTGCGTGACGGTCCACAGCGAGTCGCCGCGGCGCGCGATGTAGACCTCGGTTCCAGCGATCCGATGCTCGGCGAAGTAGCTCGCTTCGAGCGAGCGGTGATAGTCGCGGCGCTTGCGCTCGAACTCATCGCGCGCAACCCTGTGCAGATCGAGCACGATGCGCTGCCCCATGAGCACCGGCTGCCGCCTCGAGAGGTGATTCACGGTGCGCAGCCGCGCGGCCGGGATGGCGAGCCAGTCCGCGTAGTGTCCGAGCGTCTCGGCAGCGGCGACGTGGATCGAGCCATCCTTCGCGACCGAGTAATCGATCGGATCGGCGCTCTCGCTCGTCTCCTCCGCCGCCGGCCCGAGCGCCGGACCCAGCGCCTCGGCCTGCGCGGCCGAGAACGGCTCTGACTTCCTGGCGGGCACAGCCGCTTCGGAGGCGACAGCGGCCGCATCCTCATCACTTTCTCGCTGCGCAACCGCCGGCGAGACCGCTCCGGTATCCGGCACAGCGGTCTGTGCTGCGGCAGGTGGCGGCGCCGCAGGCGGTGTCGCAGCAGGCAGTGCCGCAGCAGGCGGCGGCGCCGCGTTCGCAAGCGTCGGCGCCGACGCCAACGCGGGCGAGCGCGCCGTCAACGTCTCGCGACCCGGAGGCGCTGACGGATTCGTGCTGGCGGGATTTGTGTTCGCCGGCCTGGCATTGTTCGCCACGCGCACGGGCGGCGCAGCCGCCTCAGCTGCCGCTTCGCCTCCCTCACCCGTCGCCAGATGCGCCGCGACCAGGCGCGTCGTCCACCTGGTGCCATCGAGTGGCAGCCGCAGGTGATAGCCGCTCGGCACGGGCCGGCGACCGCTCCAGCAAATGGGCCGCAGCGCGGGATTGAGAGCTTTGAGCGTATCCGGATCGATCTTCAGCGCCCTCTCGAGTTGCACGATCGAGACCTTCCCCGGCAGCGTCACTTCCTGGAACTTCGCTTCGGCCGAGCGCTCGATCGAGCCGAAGTACTTGTCCGGGTTGTGATCGATCTCGAGTGCGGCCAGGAACGAGACGTAGAAATTGCGCGAGGCGAAGCCGAAGGTCGGGCTCTTGTAGTTGCGCACGATCTGAGCGATGTCCTCGGTACCGAGGGCATCTTTCGCGCGGCGCATGCCGGCCGCGCCATGATTGTAGGCGGTGACCGCGAGCGGCCAGGTGCCGAGCAGGCGGTAGTTGTTCGACAGTAACTGCGCCGCCGCCTGCGTCGAGCGGAACGGATCGAGGCGATCATCCACCGTGGCATCGATGCGCATGTAGCGGCGGCCGGTGGAGCGCATGAACTGCCACAGTCCCGCAGCGCCCACCTTGGAATACGCGGCCGGATTGAACGAAGACTCGACGTGCGGCAACACCGCAAGCTCGGCCGGCAGTCCCAGATTGGCGAGCGTCTCGGCGATGTGGGTTTCCCATTTGCCTGCGCGCTGCAGCCCGGCGCGGAAGCGGTCGGCCTGGCCGAGCTGGAAGCGCACGTGGTCCGTGGCCTCGAGGAGCCGAATCGGCGTGCCCTCCTCGCCCCACAAATCCCGCACGCGCTGATCCTCGGGCGAGAGCGGGCCGTTCGAGGTGGCAATGCGCTTCAGCGCGGCGACGTAGCGATCCCGCGCCGTATCGACCGCGTGCTCGCGCTCGCGCGGCGATGCATTGGCCGCAAAGTGCAGCGTCTCGTACACGACACCGAGGCGATTCTCGTCGTGCAGGAAGCCTGAGTTCGTATCGATTTCGGTATACACGCGCACCCAGAAGTGCACATCGGGCGCGAGCGCAGCCGGCGTCGGAAAAACGGGCTCCGCCGCGGTGGCAAACCGGACGCAAGCCACGCACACGATGAGCCACCAGGCGCTGCGTGAACGTTGCCGCTGTGTCGATGACATTTACACTCTCTGCCTACGCATCTTCGCGCGCCCGCTCAATGGCTTGGGCTTCCGGGTCCCGCCGAAGCCGACCTCGTCCTTCGCAAATACGTCGGTGGAATTGACAAACCTGAATTTACGCGCCAGCACAGGCACCGCTGCAGTGGCCGTGATTCAGACATAAAGAGTCGCATAAGGTGCGTCGCGTCACAGTTGAACTGCGTCGCAGATACAAGATGTCACATCGGAAGCGTTGCGCGGGGTACTGGCATGCGCGTTGCTTATCTCTTAGCCAGAACCGCTAGGGCAGCCGCGAGGCACGATCGAGCAACAAGACGATGGCCGGCATAAGCAAGCAATGCCGGCGATTCGCCACCGGATAACAACTACAAGATACTCCTCCACAGCAAGCAAGCGACCGATAAACCCCGCATCCGCGGGGTTTTTTTTGCCCTGCGCTTACGGCGTTCGCGCGCCAGAGGTGATGCTCTTGAGATAGCGGTAGATGAATTCGTTGCCGCGATAGAACGAGCGCACCTCGAGCCGCTCATCGCGAGCGTGATCGCGGATGTCGTCCCGATTGATGGCAATGCCGGTGATGATGTAGCTCGGCATGCCGCCTGCGCGCGTGTAGATGTCGTCGGAAGCGCCGACGCTCATCGTCGGAATCACTGGAATGCCGGGCCACATCTGCCCGACCAGCGCCTCGAGCGGTTGCAGGTATTCGGGCACGAGCGCTGTCGCCGGCATCGACTTGCGATCGGTGCCGCGATCGGACACCTGACCGTCATCCGCCACGTACTGCACCCGGATGTGCGGATCCGCGAGCACGCGGATCAGCTCCTGGCGCGTTTCCTCGCCAGAATGCCCGGGCAGAATGCGGCAGTTCACGATCGCCGTCGCCGCCTGCGGCAGCGCATTGTTCGCCTGGCCGGCGCTGAGCCGGGTCGCGACGCACGTCGTATGCAGCAGCGCGTTGTCGAGGGGATCCTGCGACAGACGTTGCGCGGCGGCCTCGTCCGGGGGACTGCGCAAGATGGCGCGCATGTCGGCGGCCCGCTCGCCCGTTTGCCGCGGTGCCATGCGCTCGAAATAAGCCCGCGTCACGGCGTTGAGCTCGACGGGGAAGCGGTACTGCTGCAGGCGCGCAAGACCCGCCGTGAGCTCGTAGATCGCGTTCTGCGGCACCGGCAGCGAACTGTGACCGCCGGGATTGGCGGTCGACAGCAGGTAATCGGCGTAGAGCTTCTCGGTCGCGCCGAGCTGGTATTCCTCCGGCACATCGTGGCGCATGTAGACCGATTCGGAGTCCTCATTGATGACCCATTCGGCATCGATGAGATCGCGATGCTCCTTCACCAGCCACTCCACGCCGTTCGAGCGGCCGCCTTCCTCATCGGCGGTAAGGGCGACGATCAGGTCGCGATCGGGCTTGAAGCCCTCGCGCTTGAAGCGCAGCAGCGTCGTCACGAGGATCGCATCGCCGTCCTTCATGTCGGAGACGCCGCGGCCGTAGAAGTAGCCGTCCCGCTCGGTGAGCTCGAATGGATCCGTGCTCCACTCCAGGCGTGGTGCCTCGACGACATCCAGATGCCCGATCAGCAGGATCGGCCGGTGGGCGCCGGTGCCGTGCAGACGCACGACGAGATTCTTCTTGCGCTCGTTGGGCCCGAGAACGTGCAGATCGGCATCGGGGAAGCCCGCGGCATGCAGCCGCGCTCGCATGGCCTCCGCGGCGCGGGTGACGCTGCCCACCGAGTCGGTCGTATTGATCGATATCAGCTCTTTGAGGACATCGCGCGCCAGCGCACTCGCCGCCGGATCGGGTTCGGCCGAACTCGCCGCGGCGATGCTGGTGCAGATGAGACCAAGAGCGAGGATTGATTTGCGGTTCATGCGGCAATCATATGCCGATGCCGGCCGCCCAAAAACAAGGCAGCCCTTTGGGGGCTGCCTTGTAAAGTGCGCACCGGGGGTCCGAACATTGCGTCGGTCCGGGCCGGGTGCCCGGGACCGGTGCGCGCATCGAGTCTGTCAGCTTCGCCCCGTTACGCCGCCTAGCCGCACTTCGAATCGCCGCAGTTCAAGCAGGTCATGCAACCGTCCATCATGATTACGGCCGCCGTATTGCACTTGCCGCACAGCTGCGCGCCTTCCGGAAAATGCGTCTTGGCGAACGCATCGGTCTGCTTGGCGCGTGCCTCGAACTCGGCGCGCTTCTCATCGACCATCTTCTTCTGATGCGGGTCGAGCTCGGTCTTGCGGATGAGTCCTATGGTCTGCAGATGCCGCTCGATGACGTGGCCGAGCTCGGCGATGATCGAAGGCATGAACTTCCCGCCCGGCTGCCAGTAGCCGCCGCGCGGGTCGAATACCGCCTTCAGCTCATCGACCAGGAAGGTCACATCTCCGCCCTTGCGGAACACGGCCGAGATGATGCGCGTCAGGGCGACGATCCACTGATAGTGGTCCAGGTTCTTCGAATTGATGAACACTTCGAAGGGCCGGCGCTGCTCGTACTCGGTTGCCTCGTTCAGCACGATGTCGTTGATCGTCACGTACATCGCGTGATCGGAAATCGGCGTCTTGATCTTGTAGGTCGAGCCGATCAGAACTTCCGGGCGCTCGAGCTTCTCGTGCATCCGGATGACCTGCGCCATGCGGCCGGTCTTGTCCTTGACGACATCCGTCTCGGCTGCCACGGGCTTGGCCTCGGCCGCCTTGTCCTCTGGCTTCTGCACGGCGTACTTGACGATTTTCTTGCTGATCTTGATGGTCATGGGTGTTGCGGCCTTGTGCGTGCCCGCGGCGCTAGAAGCGGCCAAAGTAGCCTTCCTTCAGCGAGTCGTAGAGATTCGCCGCGGTGTGGATCTCACCGTCGTAGTCGATCTCCTCATCGCCTCGCGCCTCGATGACGCTGCCGTCCTCGAGCGTGAATTTGTAAACCGTATTCTTCAGATCCTGTTCCTTCACCAGTACGCCCTGGAAGGCTTCCGGGTTGAAGCGGAAGGTCGTGCAGCCCTTCAGGCCCTGCCGGTACGCGTACATGTAAATGTCCTTGAAGTCCGCGTACGGGAAGTCGGTCGGCACGTTCGCCGTCTTGGAGATCGAGGAGTCGATCCACTTCTGCGAGGCCGCCTGGATGTCGACGTGCTGTTGCGGCGTCACGTGCTCGGAGGCGATGAAGTACTCCGGCAGGTGCTCGGCATCCACGACCGAGTCCGGACGCGCCTTGGGATTGACGAGCTCGCGATAGGCGAGCAGCTCGAAGGAGTAGACGTCGATCTTCTCCTTGGACTTCTTGCCCTCGCGAATCACGTTGCGGAAGTAGTGATGCGCGAACGAGGGCTCGATGCCGTTCGAGGCATTGTTGGCGAGCGACAGCGAGATCGTGCCGGTGGGCGCGATCGAGGTGTGGTGCGTGAAGCGTGCACCGACCTCCGCCAGCTCGTGCACGAGCTGCGGTGCGACCTCGGCAATCCGCTGCATGTAACGGCTGTAACGTGCGTGCAGCAGACGGCCTGCGATGCGGGCGCCCGGCTTCCAGCCATCGCGCACCATCTCCGGACGCCGGCGCAGCATCTCGCGTGTGACCGTGAACTCCTCGTTCATGATCGGCGCCGGCCCCTTCTCGCGCGCAAGCTCGAGTGCCGCTTCCCAGCCGGCGAGCGCCATCTCGCGCGAGACGTCTTCGGTGAATTTCACCGACTCGGGCGAGCCGTACCTCATGCCGAGGAGCGTGATCGCGCTGCCCAGGCCGAGGAATCCCATGCCATGGCGGCGCTTGCGGGTGATCTCGTCACGCTGCCGCTCGAGCGGCAGGCCGTTGATCTCGACGACGTTGTCGAGCATGCGCGTGAATACGCGCACGACTTCGCGGTACTCCGCCCAGTCGAACTCCGCGAAATCGGTGAACGGATTGCGCACGAAGCGCGTGAGATTGACCGATCCCAGCAGGCACGAGCCGTAGGGCGGTAACGGCTGCTCGCCGCATTGCCCTGTCACGATACCGTTGAAGATTACGCTGTTGTGATCTTCCTGCGTCGTATCAAACACTGCTTCACGACCGCAGTGAGTGATCTCTGCGATTCGGCTGATATATCGATGCGACTTGCGCAACGCCTTGCCCTTCACCCAGTCGCCGTATTTCGCATGCTTGGATTCCGTGAGGAATCCAATTTCATCCATGAACAGCTCACGGGACTCACCGTCGATGATGAGCTCGAAGTCCGCCTTGCAGTCGAAGAGTCGCTTGCCACCCTTGCCGTCGGGCAGAAGCCGCTGCCCGGCCTCGCGACGCTTGTGAATCCCGCAGAAGATGCCGAAATTCGCGAGCAGCATCTGCACTTCTTTCAGCAGCGATGGCACGCTCGAGGCCAGACGAACCGAGCAGCTCGTGCCATCGTTGCCGGAGATGTTCACCGTTCCATCGGACTGGAACAGCCCGCGCAGGTAGCCTTTGACGCACTCCTGCGTACCGCGCCAGATGATCTCCGGCACCTGCGTCTTGCACTGGGCGGTGACACCGAAGAACTGCTCCAGGACGCGCAGCAGGAGCACCGAGCGGATCATCACCAGATTGCGCGCGGGAACGGCCACCGAGCTCACCTGATAGTTCCGCGGCGCGGCGGCCCAGCCGGTAATCATTTCATTCACATACGCAACGACGGTGTCTGCAAGCACACGGTCGTCACGCCAGAGCTTCACCACTGCCGCCTGCTGGCCGTGTCCGCGGTTGGTGAAATGGCCATCGCCGGTGATCAGTCCCAGCAGAACGCCGAGCTCCGCGCTGCCCTTGCCGCCGAACTGGCCCTTGCCAGATTGGATCAGAAGCTCATCGCCGGCCTGCAGATCCTTCAGCTTGATCTTGCCGCGCGTGGTGTAGAACTCGTGCCACTCGGTCGCCTTGATCTCGTAACCCGCCTGCGTGACGACGCGATATACGTCGGCGGACGCTGAGGTCATGAACGCCGGCACGGCCTCGCGCGTGGTGACGCCCTCGCCTTCACCCAGCGTGCGCGTATCGACGCTCGCGTGGATGTCGAGCTGCGCGTCGTAGAGATCGCCGATCTTCACCATGCCGAATTGCGTCGCGAGGCGCGTATCGGCGGTGACGCAGGGATTGGTGGCACGGATGTTCTCGCACCACCAGTTGTTGTTCATCTCATTGACGCGGTCGATGAGGATGAAGCCCGGCTCGGCGAAGTCGTACGTGGAGGTCATGATCATGTCCCACACACGACGGGCCGGAAGCGTCTTGTAGATCCGGCAGGCGACGAGACCCTCCTCGTTGGTCACGTAGCCTTCGTGCACGGGCCAGTCGCGCCAGACGAATTTCGCCGCATCCTTGAGATCGAACTGCTCGAGCTGCTGCTCTTTCAACGTGAGCGGGAACGCCAGCTTCCATTCGCGATCCTCGGCCACCGCCTGCATGAACTCATCGGTGATCAGGAGCGAGAGATTGAACTGACGCAGCCGCCCGTTCTCGCGCTTGGCGCGGATGAACTCCATCACATCGGGATGGCTGACATCGAACGTGCCCATCTGCGCACCGCGCCGGCCGCCGGCGGAGGACACGGTGAAGCACATCTTGTCGAAGATATCCATGAACGAGAGCGGACCGGAGGTGTGCGCGCCGGCGCCGGAGACGTAGGCGCCGCGCGGCCGCAGCGTCGAGTGCTCATAGCCGATGCCGCAGCCCGACTTCAGCGTAAGCCCCGCCTCGTGGACCTTGCGCAGGATGTCGTCCATCGAGTCGAGAATCGTTCCCGACACGGTGCAGTTGATCGTCGAGGTCGCGGGCTTGTGTTCCCACGCGCCGGCATTCGAGGTGATGCGGCCAGCGGGGATCGCGCCACGGCGCAGCGCCCACAGGAAGCGCTCGTTCCAGGTCTCGCGTGCCTCCTCGCGCTCCACATCCGCCAGCGCGCGCGCCACTCGCTTGTACGTATCGTCCATCGTCTTATCGATGGGCGTGCCGTCCTTGGCCGTCAGTCGATACTTCTTGTCCCAGATATCGAGTGAGGCTTCCTGGTAGGCGATGGTATTGAGATCACGCGGTGCGATTTTCACGACGGTGTTCATGAATCCGAGACGCTCCGATTGTGCAACCGTCTAACGGATCACAGGGAAATGCCGGCCCGAGCCGCCCGGCGACTGCGGACCGGCGAACGATCCACGGCTGCTCTATCGGCAGCCGACTCCCCTGAGACTTCCCCCCGACCGCGAAGATCCCGGTCGCTTTGCGCGCCACAAGATCTTGTGTCGGGGTCAAGAGCCTAATGACGCCTCCCAGAGTCGTCAAGATTACTTATGTGGCCGGAACGCGCCAATTTACCCATTACTAATCAATCACTTACGAAAATATCAGCCGCGCCGGCACTGAAAATTCTTCTGCGGCGCCCGGCCTCCGCTTCGGGATCCCAACGCTAGATATTGTGTCCCGGACTGCACAGCATTTCCCCAGCTCCTGAACAGGTTCTCCACATCCACCCTCCCTTACGTGAGCGCCCTTGAAAGCATTTCAAGCACCCTCATCCACAGGCCCAGTCGCAATTCATTTCCAAGGAGTGAGTAGTCATGACCGTCGTTCAGTACGAGCCGTGGACGCTTGTGAACCGGCTGCAGCGTCGCTTCGATCGTGCACTCGGCGATGCGTTCGCCGCGGGCAATAGCACTCCCAGCAACGTCGCCTGGATCCCCTCCGTCGACGTGTATGAGGAGGCGGATCGCTATGTCGTGCGCGCGGATCTTCCGGGCGTCGACGCCAAGGACATCGAGATCACCGCTGAGAATGGCGTGCTCACGCTCAAGGGCGAGCGGCATGCCGACAAGCGCGAGCAGAAGGACGGCTACACGCGTGTTGAGCGCGTTGCCGGCGGCTTCGTGCGTCGCTTCACCCTGCCCGAGACCGTGACGACCGATGCCATCAAGGCCTCGCAGTCGAACGGTGTGCTCGAGCTCGTGATTCCGAAGCAGCCCAAGCCCGAGCCGCGCCGTATCAAGATCGAAGCGGCCTGAAACAACCCTTCCGGCCCCTCAAGGCCGTGGCGCTCCTGCGTCCCAGGAGCGCCACGGCATTACAATGGGGTCTGCCATCGGACAGGCCCATGAATTCCAATCCGCTGACCGCGCTTCGTCTCCTCACGCTCCTCAGCATCGCTGCTGTCGCTGCGGCGCAGCCGCAGTGGGCCCACGCTGCTACCAGTCCGCCACCGCTGGCCGTGAGCGAGACTCCGCTCCCCTCGCTCTCGCCGATGCTCAAGCGCATCGCCCCGGCCGTTGTGAACGTCGCCACGCGCGGCACCGTCAAGGAGCGCGGCCCGCAGAATCCGCTGCTCGATGACCCCTTCTTCCGCCGGTTCTTCGATACGCCCCCGAGCTCGGGCACGCGCGAGCGCCCGTTCCAGAGCGCCGGCTCAGGCGTGATCTTCGATGCCCGGAATGGTTACATCCTCACCAACGCGCATGTGGTCGAGAACGCGAGCGAAATCACGGTGACATTGCAGGACGGGCGCGACCTGGCTGCCGACGTGCTGGGCTCGGATGAGCCCTCGGATGTCGCGGTGCTCAAGGTCAAGCCCGCGAATCTCACCCAGATCACGCTCGGCGATTCCTCGAAGGTCGAAGTGGGCGACTTCGTCGTCGCGATCGGCAACCCCTTCGGTCTGCACAACACCGTGAGCCACGGCATCGTGAGCGGTCTTGGCCGCTCCAACATCAACACCGACGGCTACGAGGATTTCATCCAGACCGACGCGTCGATCAATCCGGGCAACTCGGGCGGCGCGCTGGTCAATCTCAGGGGAGAGCTGATCGGCATCAACACGGCGATCCTCTCGCGCACGGGCGGCAACATCGGCATCGGCTTTGCGATCCCGGTGAACATGGCCCGCAGCATCACCGACCAGCTGGTGAAGTTCGGCTCGGTGAAGCGCGGCCTGCTCGGTGTGAGCACCTACACGGTGAGCGCCGACATCGCCCAGGTTTACGGTCTTGCCAATGCGCAGGGCGCTTTGGTGACTCAGGTCGTCGCAGGCTCAGCCGCCGAGAAGGCCGGCATCAGGACCGGCGATATCATCACCGGCGTCAACGGCGTGAGCGTGAAAACCCCGACCGAACTTCGCAACACCGTCGGGATGCTTCGCGTCGGCGACAAAGTGGATCTCGAGCTGCTGCGCGATGGCAAGCCGCAGCGCGTGATGGCCGTAATCTCGGCACCTCCGGCGACCACCACCGCGAGCACAGCGGCGAAACCGGCCGACATTCATCAGGGCCTCGAGGGCGCGAGCTTCACCGACGCGCCGGATGCCGGCGGTGCCGTCGTGCGCAGCGTCGATCCCGGCAGTCCCGCCGCCCAGGCCGGACTGCGCGCCAGCGATATCATCGTCGGGGTCAATCAATCCAAGGTCGGCAGCGTGCAGCAGCTCAAAGAGCGCGCGCAGAGCACCCCGACGCTGGTGCTCGAAGTGCGTCGCGGCAACGCAATCGTGCTGGTGCCCGTGCACTAGGTACCGCTGCCGCCGCGCGCGCACACCGCGGCATCGCGCTCGGCCTGCGGCCGCCGCGCCAGCGCACGCACGTCGGCGTAGAAGCGTGCGAGCTCGCCACGATCCTCGGCGAGCAGACGCTCAAACCCCGGAATGCAGTCGTAGTACGTTGCCACCGAGGCCAGATGCGCGTTGTTCAGCCCCTGCGCCAGCCAGCGCTCGTAACCCGAACGCACATTTTCGTGCTGTTCGAGCGTGCGGATCTGCGCCGCAAGCGAAGCGAGGAGCTCGTGCTTTCGTGCCCGCATCTGCGGTGATGGCAGCCCCGTGGCGTAGAGCTTGGTCAGCGCGGCGCGACCCTGCAGCAGCAGCTGCGTGAAGCGCCGATCGCGCGCCTGCGCGGCCTCGAAGCGCGTGAGCTCATCGAGCTGGCCCTGGTAGATCAGCCAGCGCCTGAGGCCTTCCTCTTCGACTGCTGTCGCGAAGGCCTCGTTGAACGCCGAGTCGTTCCTGACGTAGATGAGCTGGTGCGCGAGCTCGTGGAATAAAATGCCGGCGAGCCCCGCATCCCCGTACACCAGCATGCTGCTCATGACAGGATCGGCGAAGCGCCCCAGCGTCGAATAGGCCGGCACCCCGTCCACCAGCGTGTCATCGCCGCGTGCAGCAAGCTGCGCTGCGAAGGCGCGGGCCTTCGATTCCTTAAAGTAGCCGCGATAGGCGACACAGCCTGCGACCGGAAAGCACCACTGACGTGGCTGCACCGAGAACTCCGGGGTCGCCACTACGTTCCACACGACGTAGGGCCGTCCGATGTCGGCGTAGGTGCGATAGCTGCGATTGTCGGGCAGACCGAGCACCCGGCTCGCAAAGTCGCGCGCCGAACTCACGCTCTGCAAGGAGCTGCGCACGCCAGCCGGGGTTGCGGGATCGGCAACCACTGTGCTGATTGGCTTGCGCTCCCCGAGCACTTTGAGCTCCCCGTGCGCAGCCTGCAGCAGGTAGGGCGTGCCGCAGCCGCTCAGCAGCAGACAGGCGAGGCACGCGATGAAGATCCGGCTCTCGGTTAACATGCGCCGATGCAAGTCTACTTGGTGGGCGGCGCGGTGCGGGATCGCCTCCTGGGACTGCCCGTACGCGAGCGCGATTGGGTCGTCGTCGGCGCCGACCCCGCGACGCTCGAAGCGCGTGGCTTCAAGCCGGTCGGACGTGACTTCCCCGTCTACCTTCATCCGCAGACGCATGAGGAATACGCGCTGGCCCGCCTGGAGCGCAAAGTCGCTCCCGGTTACCGCGGCTTCACGACGCAGTTCTCGAGCGACGTGACGCTCGAGCAGGATCTGCAGCGCCGCGACCTGACCATCAACGCGCTTGCCCAGAGTGAAGCCGGCGAGATCATCGATCCGTACGGTGGCCAGCGTGACCTCGAGGCGCGCCTCCTGCGCCATGTCTCCGATGCCTTCATCGAGGACCCGGTGCGCGTGCTGCGCGTTGCGCGCTTCGCCGCCCGCTTTGCGCCGCTCGGGTTTCGCATCGCGGCCGAGACCCGCGCGCTGATGGCGCGCATGAGCGCCTCGGGTGAGCTCGAGGCGCTGGTGCCCGAGCGCGTGTGGCAGGAGACCGAGCGCGCGCTTGCCGAGAGCCGGCCTGAGGTGTTCTTCGAGACGCTGCGCGAGTGTGGGGCGCTCGCGGTGGTCTACCCGGAACTCGATGCGCTATCTGGCGTGCCGCAGCCGGCGCGCTGGCACCCGGAGATCGACACCTTCGTGCACGTACTGCTGGTGCTCAGGGCGGCCGTCGCATTGGGTGCCCCGGTCACCGTGCGCTACGCCGCTCTGGTGCACGACCTGGGCAAGGGTTGCACGCCGCGCGAACAGTGGCCGGCGCACAAGGGTCACGAGGCCGCCGGCGTGCCGCTCATCGAGGCGTTGTCCCAGCGCTTGCGCGTGCCGCGCGATCACGCCGAACTTGCCGTGCTTACGGCGCGCTTCCACACGCACGTGCACCGGGCACTGGAGCTCAGGGCGGCGACCCTGCTCGAAGTGCTCGAGACGACGGATGCGTTCCGCCGCCCGGAGCGCTTCGCCGAGCTGCTGCTCGCGTGCGAGGCCGATATGCGCGGGCGGGCCGGGCTGGAGCGAGATCCTTACCCACAGGCCGACTACCTTCGCCGGATCTACTCGGCGGCAGCGAGCGCCACGCTCACCGAGAGTGAGCGCGCCGGACTTGCCGGCCCGGCGATCGGCGCACGCCTGCGCGAGAAGCGGCTGGGAGCGATAGCCGCGGCGAAATCGGCCGAGAGCTAGTGGACCACGCCGCGCCAGATCAGCACGAGCAGCACGCCGCCTAAGACGATGCGATACCAGGCGAAGATCGTGAAGCGGTGAGTCTGGACGTAGCGCAGCAGCCACTTGACGACGATGAATGCGACCACGGCGGAGGTGACGAAGCCGATCGTGAGCTCGCTCCAGTCGATCTGCCCGTGATTCGAGCGCGTCTTCCAGAACTCGAGTGCCGTCGCGGCGAACATGACGGGGATGCCAAGGAGGAACGAGAACTCCGTGGCCGCCGGCCTTGAGGTGAGCCCCGCCAGCATCGCCGCAAAGATCGTCGCTCCCGAGCGCGACGTGCCGGGGAACACACCCGCCAGGATCTGGCACACGCCCACCCAGATCGCGACGTTCCAGGTGACGACGCTCGAGAGCGGCTTGCGCGCGACGTATTGCTCGATCGCGAGGATCGCGAAACCACCGACGAAGGTGGCGATCGCCACCGGCAGCACTGTCTGTGGCAGCTTGAAACCAAAGTGCTCTGCAGTCAGTCCGAGCACGGAAGTGATGAGGAAGGCGACGAAGAGCTTGGCGACGTAGTCGCGGTTCTCCGGGGCCGAAATGCCGACGACGAATCCACTCAGGCGCCGGAAGTAGATGAGTACGATCGCGAGGATCGCGCCCGACTGGATTGCGACGTTGAAGAGCTCGGATCGCTGACCGAGCCATTGCTCGGCGATCAGCAGATGCCCGGTGCTCGAGACGGGCAGAAACTCCGTCACGCCCTCGATGACGCCGAGAATGAATGTGCTGATGGAATCGGACACGGCGCGAGTCTACAGGGACGCCCGCAGATCCTGCAGGGCAAATCCGCTCAACGGCCCGGCCACCTCGCGCGTGAGCGCCATCGCTTTGAAGGTCTCACCCATCTCGCCCGGCAGCAGGAGCTGGCGCGCCTCGGCGGACAGACGCGCGCGCTGCACGGCATCGCCGGCCGCGGCGAGCGCCGCGTCGATGCCCGCTCCCAGCAGAAAGCCCGCCTGCGTGGTGAAGCCCGCCACTTCGAGTCCCGCCGCGACGGCCGCCTCGGCCACGCGCGTGAAGTCGACCCACGCCGTGATGTCCTGCGCGCCGACATTGAGCAGCGGATCGGCATGTGCGCGCTGGCGAAAATAGCAGCGCAAGGTTCCTTCGGTGCGGTCGCGATGGTAGTACTGGCTGCGCGGCAGTCCGTAATCAAAGATGAGCAGCGCACCCTGCTCCAGGTGATCCGCGGCGGCGCCGATCCAGGGCGCCACTGCGGGACACAGCTCCGAGCGGTAGCCGGCCGCAAACGGCTCCGGCAGTGTCCGCTCGATCTCCTCCACGGCCTCGCACAGCATGGCATCCGCCGCTCGTGCGCTGAGCGCGAGAGAACCATCGGCCGCGCGGCCGACGCCGATCGCCTGCACGCGCTGCGCCTCCGCTGTGACGAGAAATCGGATGCACGGCAATGCATCGAGCACCTCGTTCGCCAACATCACGCCCCGAACCGGCGCCTGCGGCCAGGCATCGAGCCAGACGACGCGCTCGGCAAGCTCGCGCGGCAGAGCGCCAATGCGCGCCTGTTGGCGGGCCCTCAAATCCGCGCTCACTTCGAGAATGGCGTAGCGGGACGGCAATGCGTCCCAGTGTGCGAGCGACTCCAGCACCACGGCCGCGAGCCGCCCGCTGCCGGCACCGAACTCCAGAATCTCTCCGCCCGGTGCAAACTGCAGCACCTCGAGGCATTGCCGGGCAACGCAACGGCTGTACAGATCGGACAGCTCCGGGGCCGTGACGAAATCGCCCTCGCGGCCGAGCTTGGTGCTGCCGGCGCTGTAATACCCCAGCCCCGGTGAGTACAGCGCGAGCTCCATGAAGCGCTCGAAGCCGATCCAGCCGCCGGCCTCCTGGATGCGCCGCCGGATCAGGCTCACGAGGCGGCCGGACTGCTCAGCCTGAGCAGCCTCGAGCGGTGGCAGCGTTGAGAGCGCCGTGGATGCCGTCATAATCTTCACTCATGCACACCCCGGGCACGGCATCCCTGCAGGGCAAGCGCGCACTCGTCACCGGCGGCGCGCGCCGCATCGGCGCGGCGATCGTGCGCACGCTGCACGAGGCCGGGGCGCACGTGGTCGTTCACTATCACCGCTCGAGCGCCGAGGCCGATGCGTTGTGCGCCGAGCTCAATGCCACGCGCGCAAAGTCGGCCAGGGCGCAAGCCGCAGATCTCCTGGATCCGGCGGCCGTGACGCAGCTGGCGCAAGCGGCACGCGCCGCCTTCGGCGGACTCGACATCCTGGTAAACAATGCGTCGAGCTTCTATCCGACGCCGCTCGATGAGGCGGACGAGCGCGCCTGGGATGACCTGATGGGCACCAACCTGAAGGCGCCCTTTTTCCTCACCCAGGCACTCGCCGCGGAGCTGCGCGCCGCGCGCGGTCTCGTCCTCAATGTGGCGGACATTCACGGCATGCGGCCCCTCAAGGCATATCCGATCTACAGCGTCGCCAAGGCCGGGCTCATCATGCTCACGCGCTCGCTCGCGCGTGAGCTCGCGCCCGAAGTACGGGTGAACGCCGTCGCTCCCGGTCCGATCCTCTGGCCGGAGGGCGCCGACCCGGCGCTCAAGCACAAGGTGCTCGATCGCACGCTGCTCAAGCGGCCCGGCTCGCCCGAGGACGTGACGCGCGCCGTGCTGTTCTTCGCGGCCGCCGCCCCATACGTCACCGGCCAGGTTCTCGCGGTGGATGGCGGCCGGAGCGTTGGCTGGTGAACGCGGCAGTCACCGCCTCCAGGCGATGACTGCCCTGATCGAAATTGCGCCACAGCTCCCCAATCGTCACTCCCGCGGTCGGATGACGCACCGAGGCGGCGATGTCGGCCAGCGGCCCGAGCATATAGGGACGCTTGAGCAAGTCGGGCCGGGGGAGCTTCAGCCCGGGCTCATTTCGTCGCAGATCGCCATACAGCAGGATGTCGAGGTCCATGGTGCGCGGCGCCCATTTCGGGGCGCCCGGCGGACGCCCGCACAGCGCCTCGACCTCGCGCAGCTGCCCGATGACCTGTTCCACCGGCAGCGCCGTGTGAAATCCGAACACGAAGTTGATGAAGTCATCGCCATCGAAGCCGACCGCGCGGTTGCGGTACCAGCGCGAGAACTGCACATCGCCGAAGCGGCGCTCGAGCTCGGCCGAGGCGAGCGCGAGATGCCGCTCGGGCTCGACGTTGCTGCCAGCGGCGACGTAGACCTGAGGCATCGCGCGAGACTCAGCGCGCCAGGTCGGCGCGGGTGCGCTCGACCGCGACGCCCACATCGCGCGATCCGCGGATGGCGCCGGGCTTGTTGATCGTCAGGCGCACCCACTCGATGCCGAACTCGGTGAGCAGCATGCCCGCCAGGCGTTCGGCGAGCGTCTCGACCAGCTTGAAGGAGGAGCCTTCGACGAACGCGATCACCCGCTTGGCGATGGCCTTGTAGTCGAGTGTGTCGGCCACTTCATCGGTGCGCGCCGCGTGGCGGCAGTCGACGGGCACCTCGAGGTCGATCACCACGGTCTGCTTGGCGCGCCGCTCCCACTCGATGAAGCCGATGATGCATTCGACCTGCAGGCCGCGCAGAAAGATGCGATCGCCGTGCGGGGAGGCGCTCATGCCGCAAGCCCCGGCAGCAACTCGAGCGGCCACTGCGCACGCGCGTAGATGCCGAGATCGGCCCGCTCGCCGGCATTCAGCCGCGCCAGGCCCGCCACAGCGATCATGGCGGCATTGTCGGTGCAGAACTGCTGCGGTGGAAAGAACACTCGCCCGCCGCGCGCCGCCATGCAGCGCGCGAGCTCCTCGCGCAGGGAGCGATTGGCGCCGACACCGCCGGAGACGACGAGTACATCGAGCCCAGTGTAGTCGAGTGCCCGCAGCGCTTTGGCGGCAAGCGTATGCACGATGGCCGACTCGACGCCGCGCGCGATATCGGCGCGCACGGTCGCAGTGAGGGGCTGCGCTCGGACGGCGTGCAGCACGGCCGTCTTCAGGCCCGAAAAGCTGAACTCAAGTCCAGGGCGATCCAGCATCGGCCGCGGAAAGTCGAATACGCCGGGGCGTCCGTGCTCGGCGAGGCGCGCGAGCTCCGGTCCGCCCGGATAGCTCAAGCCGAGGAGCTTTGCCGTCTTGTCGAACGCTTCGCCGGCGGCATCGTCGCGCGTGCCGCCGAGCACCCGATAGTGGCCGATCGCCGCCACCTCGATGAGCAGGGTGTGGCCACCCGAGACCAGGAGCGCGACGTGGGGAAAGGGTGGCGGCTGCGCCGCGAGCAGCGGGGCGAGCAGATGGCCTTCGAGGTGATGGACAGCGACGGCGGGTACGCCCCAGCCATAGGCGAGACTGCGCGCGAGCGCCGCCCCGGTGAGCAGCGCGCCGACCAGACCGGGCCCGGCGGTGTAGGCAACGCCGTCGATTTCGGTCGCCGCGGTCGCCGCATCGGCAAGCGCCGCGCGCACCAGCGGCAGCAGCCGCCGCACGTGATCGCGCGAGGCGAGCTCGGGCACGACTCCGCCATAGATGCGGTGCAGCTCGATCTGGCTGTAGAGCGCGTGCGAGAGCAGGCCGCGGCGGGCGTCATAGACGGCGACCGCGCTCTCATCGCAGGAGGACTCGACGGCGAGGATGCGTGCGAACGGACGCGCGCCGCGTAGATCAGATTTTGCCTTTTGCATCGGGGCTCTTTAGAATCGCGGCCCCGATCCCGTCAGGGCATTTGGTAAAAGTCAACCAGATCAAGGGCTTGAGGTTTCAATGCCGAGCGTTCGTATCCGCGAGAATGAGTACTTCGATGCCGCCCTGCGGCGCTTCAAGCGCGCCTGCGAGAAGGCCGGCATTCTCACCGAGTTGCGCCGGCGCGAATTCTACGAAAAGCCTACTCAGGAACGGAAACGGAAGAAAGCGGCCGCCATCAAGCGGCACATGAAGCGCATCTCTCGCGACAGCATGCGCAGCGCCCGCTGACCCTCGCGGTTGCAGCGGCGATGGCTCTCAAAGAGCGCATCACGGAAGACATGAAGGCGGCGATGCGGTCCGGCGCGAAGGACCGTCTCGGCACCATTCGCCTGATTCTCGCGGCCATCAAGCAACGCGAGGTGGATGAGCGCATCAGCCTGGATGACGCTCAGGTGTGCGCCGTGCTCGAGAAGCTCGCCAAGCAGCGCAAGGAATCGATCACGCAGTTCAGGAGCGGCGGACGCGAAGATCTCGTTGCCAAAGAGACCGCCGAGCTCGCCATCGTGCAGGGGTATCTGCCGGCGCAGCTCGCGGACAGCGAAGTCGATGCGCTGATCCAGGAAGCGATGACGGCAACCGCCGCCGCCTCCATCAAGGACATGGGCAAGGTCATGGCCCTCGTGAAGGCCAGGGCCCAGGGGCGCACCGACATGAGCGCCCTCTCCGAGCGCATCAAGAAGAAGCTGACGGCCGGCAGCTGACGGCGGTAGCCTGCCGCCGTGGGCCGCATTCCGCAAAGCTTCATCGACGAGCTCATTGCGCGCGCCAACATCGTCGAGATCATCGGCGCGCGAGTCGCGCTGAAGAAGGCCGGCCGCGAATTCCGCGCCTGCTGCCCGTTCCACAGCGAGAAGACGCCCTCCTTCTGGGTGAGCCCGGAGAAGCAGTTCTATCACTGCTTCGGGTGCGGAGCGCACGGCACGGTGCTCGGCTTTCTGATGGAGCACGACCGGCTGCCCTTTCCTGAAGCGGTCGAGGAACTCGCCTCGAGCCTGGGGCTCGACGTTCCGCGCGAGGGCGGTGGCCCCGAGCCGCGCCGTCCCAGCGAAACGCTCTACGATCTCACCGCGAAAGTGGCGCGCTTCTACGGCGAGTGTCTTACGCGCAACGAGCGCGCCCAGCGTTACCTCGAAAAGCGCGGCCTCACGCGCGAGATCATCGAGCGCTTCGGTATCGGCTACGCGCCGAATTCCTGGAACGAGGTGCTGCGCCGCTTCGGGTCGAACGACGACGAGCGCCGCAAGCTCTCCGAGGTGGGCCTCATCATCGAGCGCGAGCGCGACGCCGCGCGCGAGGGCGAGCGGCACTACGATCGCTTCCGCGACCGCATCATGTTCCCCATCCGGGACAGCCGCGGGCGTGTCATCGCCTTCGGCGGCCGCGTCATCGATCAGGGCGAGCCGAAGTACCTGAACTCACCGGAGACCCCGCTGTTTCACAAGGGCCGCGAGCTCTACGGACTGTACGAGGCGCGTCAGAACCGCAGCGCGCTGCAGCGTCTGCTGGTCGTCGAGGGTTATCTCGATGTCGTGCGGCTGCATCAGTTCGGCGTGCCCTATGCGATCGCGACGCTGGGTACCGCGACGACGAGTGAGCACCTGAAGCGCATCTTCCAGCTCGTGCCAAACGTCACGTTCGCTTTCGACGGGGATCGCGCCGGGCGCGCAGCAGCCTGGCGCGCGCTGCAGAACGCGCTGCCCGAGGCGGCCGCGGGCCGGGAGATACGTTTCCTGTTCCTGCCCGAGGGCGAGGATCCCGACACGCTGGTGGCGGCTGAAGGCGGCGAGGCGTTCACCAGGCGTGTGACCGAGGAATCCCTGCCGTTGTCGGAGTATCTCGTGCGCGAACTGGGCGAGCGCATCGCAACCCGTGGCGCCGACGGGCGTGCGCGCGTAGCGCAAATGGTCCGTCCCCTCATCGAGCAGGTGCCTGAAGGTGTGTACCGGCGGCTGCTGGTCGAGCGGCTCGCCGAAGCGTTCGGCTTTCAGCGCACGCCTGAAGGGGTCGCGGAGCTCCTCGGCGTATCGATCGGAGAGTCTGCCGGCGCGGGCGCGCGCCAGGCCCTGAGCGGCGGCCGCGGCGGAATGGTGCGTCAGGCCGTGCGGCTGCTGGTGCAGTATCCGGAGATCGCAGCGCAGATTACGGCCGACTCGCTCGCCGCAGCCTTCGATGCCGAAGAGCCTGGTATGGACGTGCTGCGTACGTTGCTCGAGGAACTGCAGCGTGACCCTGCCACCACGACCGGACAGGTTCTGGAGCGTTGGCGCGACCGCCCGGAAGGGAACCATCTTGCACGCCTGGCCTCTATGGAGACTCTCGTGCCGGATGCGATGGCCGCTGCCCGTGAGCTCAACGAGGCGTTCGACAGGCTGGCGCAGGAGGCGGGACGCCGCCGGCTCGACCGGCTTCTGGAGAAGGACCGCTCCGGGAGTCTCTCAACCGATGAAAAGCTTGAGATTCAACGACTTATGTTAAGTCTGGGGCGTCCCAGACCGCCGAATATCGTTCACTGAATTTGGCAGTTGGCCCGCAGTCAAATAGTATTGCGGGCTTTGCCTAGCGGGCCCTTGAGTTGCCTGACCCCGGTACTCACATAGGGATACCAACCCTTTCCCACGCGCCGCACCCCTCATCATGACACGAAAGCCGAAGCCGACCGCCGCCGCCCTCAAGAAACGCACCGTCACGGAGAAAAAACCAATCAAAGCTGCCGCGCCTGCGAAGAAGGTCGCCGCGCCGCTGGATAAGAACCGCAAGATCGCGGTGCTGCCGAAGCGCGCCGATGCTGCGCACAGGTCCGACGGCCACCACGCGAAAGCGCCGGAAGCCGCAGCGGCGGACACGGCGAAGCTGCTGAAGCTCGCGGCGCGCGGCGCTGCGGAGAAGAAGCCGCTCGGGATCGGCCGCGTGCCGGTCATGCCGGAGGACCGGCAGTCGCAGCTCAAGCTGCTCATCGCCCGCGGCAAGGAGCAGGGCTACCTGACCTACGCGCAGGTGAACGATCACCTGCCCTCCGAGATCGTCGATCCGGAGCAGATCGAAGACATCGTCAACATCATCAACGACACCGGCATTCCGGTGTACGAGAAGGCACCGGATGCCGAGTCGCTGCTCGCGTCCGAGCCCTCCGCGCCCGCTGATGAGGAGGCGATCGAAGAGGCGGCCGCGGCGCTCGCGGCGCTCGATGCTGAGCTCGGCCGCACGACGGATCCGGTGCGCATGTACATGCGCGAGATGGGCACGGTCGAGCTGCTCACGCGCGAGGGCGAGATCCGCATCGCCAAGCGCATCGAGGAAGGTCTCGATGCGGTGCGCAGCGCGCTTGCCGTGTATCCCGCGACCTTCGATTTCCTGCTGAAGGCCTACGAGCCGGTGAAGGCGGGCCAGGGGCGCCTGGTCGATGTGATCGTCGGCTTCATCGATCCGAATGCGCCGGACGTGATCGCGCAGCCGCAGAACCCGACCAAGATGGAAATCGTCGCCGAGGCGGAGAAGGAGGACGACGAGGAAGAAGGCGAGGACGGTGACGACAGCGAGGAAGCGGTCGATACCGGCCCGGATCCTGAGGAAGCGGCCCGCCGCTTCGCCTCGATCCAGAAGGTGTTCACGCACGCGCTGGCGGCGATCGACAAGCTGGGCGCGCGCGAGCCGAAGACGCTCAAGCTGCGCAAGAAGCTGGCCGGCGAGTTCATGGAGCTCAAGCTCTCGCCGCGCATGTTCGATGCGCTGATCCTCAACCTGCGCGGCCACATCGCCGAGATCCGTCAGCTCGAGAAGGAGATCATGGTGATCGCGGTGCGCGATGCGGGCATGCCGCGCAAGGACTTCATCTCGACGTTCCCGAAGAACGAGACGAGCTCGCGCTGGCTCGCCAAGCACGTCAAGGCCGGCAAGAAGTACTCGAGCGCCCTGGGCAAGCTCAAGGACGAGATCGAGCGGCGGCAGAAGAAGCTCGAGCACCTGGAGCAGCTGTATCACCTCTCGATCAACGATCTGAAGGAGATCAATCGCGACGTGTCGATCGGCGAGGCCAAGGCGCGCCGCGCGAAGAAAGAGATGGTCGAGGCCAACCTGCGCCTGGTGATTTCGATCGCGAAGAAGTACACCAACCGCGGCCTGCAGTTCCTCGATCTGATCCAGGAAGGCAACATCGGCCTGATGAAGGCGGTCGACAAATTCGAGTACCGCCGCGGCTACAAATTCTCGACCTATGCGACCTGGTGGATTCGCCAGGCGATCACGCGCTCGATTGCCGATCAGGCGCGCACGATCCGCATTCCCGTGCACATGATCGAGACGATCAACAAGCTGAACCGCATCTCCCGCCAGATGCTGCAGGAGATGGGACGCGAGCCGACGCCCGAGGAGCTCGCCGTGCGCATGGAGATGCCCGAGGACAAGGTGCGCAAGGTGCTGAAGATCGCCAAGGAGCCGATCTCGATGGAGACACCCATCGGCGATGACGAGGATTCGCACCTGGGAGACTTCATCGAGGACACCTCGGTGGCCTCACCGATCGATCAGGCGACGATGGAATCGCTGAAGGAGACCACGCACTCCGTGCTCGCGCAGCTGACGCCGCGCGAAGCGAAGGTGCTGCGCATGCGTTTCGGCATCGACATGAATACCGACCATACCCTCGAGGAAGTGGGCAAGCAGTTCGACGTGACGCGCGAGCGCATCCGGCAGATCGAGGCCAAGGCACTGCGCAAGCTGCGTCATCCGAGCCGCAGCGAGCAGCTCCGCAGCTTCCTGATGGACGACTGAGCAGACGAGTCGACCCGCCCGATAGACCAGGGGCCCTGGGATCTGGATCCCCGGGCCCTTTTCATATCGAAAATCGATAAAATTCGCTTGACTTCCGCCGCTTCCTATATTGATATTCGATAATAATTATCGACATTCGATATCGAGGAGCGATTCATGACCCCAGCTCAGGCACAACCTCTCCTGTCCCGCCTGGCGACCCCGCTCGGCCAGAATTCCCTATCCTCTGCCCTGTCGACGGCACTGAAGCTCGCCCACCTTTTCATCTCGCTTGCATTCGCCTTCGGCGTCGTTGCCGCCGCCGTGTGCGTCCCACTGTCCCTCCTCATCGCCGCGCACCTGGTTCCCGCCACGTTCTTCACTTCCCCCGGCAGCAAGTGGCTGGCGCTGTGGACGATCGCCATACCCTATTTCGCCTACATCATCGTTTCGCTGCGCGGCGCGCTCCACATCGTGCGCCGGCTGCAGAAGCTGTTTTCCTCATTCGTGGTCAATCAGCCATTCGCTCGTGACAATCCCGCGCATCTTCGCGCGATCTGGACCACGCTCGTCGTGATCGAAATCGCACGCATCGCCGGCTTCTTCCTGATGCATGGTCTGACAGCGGCTCTCGCTTCCGGCTCGAAAGTGGGCTTCCCCGGCGGTCTCGACGATCCGATCGATCTCGTTCGCTGGTTTCTGATTTTCGTGGTGCTGATTCTCGCCGAGGTGTTCCGCCAGGGCGCACAGCTGCGCGAACAGAATGAGCTTACGGTCTGATCACCGTATGAGCATCCGGGTGAGCCTCGACAAGGTGCTGGCGGATCGCGGCATGTCATTAACCGCGCTCAGCGAGCAAGTCGGCGTGACAATTCCCAACCTTTCCATCCTCAAGACCGGCAAGGCACGAGCAGTACGCTTCTCGACACTCGATGCGCTGTGCCGCGCGCTCGAGTGTCAGCCGGGAGACATCCTTTCCTTCGATGCAAGCTCGGTGGAGCAGGACATGGCCGATCCGAGCGACTGAATTCGCCTCACCGAGGCGCGATGCGCACGTTGATCTCGATCTTCACCCCGTTCGGGTCGCTCAGAAAGAGCTGCTTGAGCCCCGCCGGCGTTGCATCGTTCAAGCGCGGCTCCACGCCGTGCTGCTTCAGTCGCGCCACGATTTCCTCAAAGTTCTCCGCATTGAAGGCGATGTGATCGACCGGTCCGGTGCCGGCCGCACGCGTCGTGACGGGGATGCCCCGGCCTTGCGAATGCGCGGTGTAGGTCGCCCATTCGGCGACGTGGATGCACGGCGTCTCCCCCACGTACAGCCAATACCCCGGAAAGCCGAGCGGCGGCCGGAAGCCTTCGTGCATACCCAGCGCCTGGCAGTAGAAATCGCGCGTGGCGTCGAGGTCGTCGGTGATGACCAGGTAGTGCTCCATCTTCGTCAGCGGCATTCGAGCGTCCCCTAGAGCACATCGCGCCGGATACGGCGCATGGGAATGAGTGCGGCCAGCGCCGGATCGCGCAGGTACGGCCCGCCCCACAGGATGAGGCCAACCAGCACGGGAAAGATGTAGGTGGGAAAAAGCGCATCGCCGATGCGCATGTGGGCGGCGATCGCACCGCCCAGCACGCCGGTGAGAAGGATCGCGCCGAAGATCGTGGTGCGCGGCACGAGGTAGAGCACGGCCGCGATCAGCTCCGCGGCACCGATGGCGCGCGACGTGCCCAGGGGGTAGCCCAGCTGCTGAAAGGCCTCGACCACCTGCGTCGGCATACCGATGTGGATCGCGCTGTCGACCAGGAAGAACAGCGCAGCGATGCCGCTCAGCACCCGACTCGTCCAGCGCCGCGTCGCCGCCCGCGCCTTGCTCTCTCCCAGTGCCTGCAAGACTGCCCGCTCCTTCAGTGTGGCCGCGTTACTGTGCGCCTGCGCGTGCGACGAGGGAATCCCCGCATCAGGGGATTCCCTCCTCGACCTGCGCCTCCTCGGCGACCCGCGCCGCGAGGCGGCCATCCTCGGTCAGGCGCTTGTGCTTCCAGGCGCCGCGCCGGAACCAGGCGATGGTGATCGCGAGTGACAGCACATTCGCAAGCGGAAATGCCCACCAGATGCCGGCGAAGCCGAGTGGGGTGTAGCGCGCGAGCAGATAAGAGGCCGGCAGCTGGAGCAGCCACTGCGTCATGAGCGAGAGCATCATCGCCGCGAGCGTCTGACCGGCACCGCGCAACGCGCCCGCCAGCACTTGTTGCGCCCCAATCACCCCCACAATCGGTGCCACGACGCGCACGAAGGCGGCGCCCTGCGCGACCACTGCCGGGTCGCTTGGCACGAGAAAGCGCGATAGCGGCGTTGCGAGCGGCAGGAACGCGACACCCACCGCCGTGAGCGACCAGAATGCGAGCCAGGTGGCCTGCCGCGCCGCCTGCGCGGCTCGATCGATGTGCCGGGCGCCGATGTTCTGCGCTACCACGGTCGCGGTGGCGGCTGAGACTCCGAGCGAGGGCACGAAGAAGAAAATGATCAGGCGCGAGCCCAGACCGTAAGCCGCCAGCGCCGTCGTACCGAATCCGGTCGCGATCCAGGTGAGCAGGATCGCCCCGAGCGAGCGCGTCGCCTGCTCGATAGAAGCCGGCAGTCCCACGGCCAACGCGCGCCGGACGAAGGCAAAATCGGGCCGGAAGTCTCTGGCGCGCACGCGGATGCCGTAGCGGCCAGTGAACAGGCGGCTCATACCGACGAGTGCCGCGACCGCCTGCGAGCACACCGTCGCCACCGCGGCTCCCGTGACACCGGATGCCGGCACCGGGCCCCAGCCGAAGATGAACAGCGGATCCAGCAGCGCGTTGATCAGCACGCTCGCTGCGACCACATGCAGCGGGAAGCGCACCTCGCCGGCACCCTGCAGGATCGACTGAAACATCATGAAGCCGTACGAGAAGATCATGCCGAAGTAGGAAATCCGCAGGTACGCGGCGGCCGGTTGCAGCACATCCGGCGGCACGCCGATGAGTCGCAGCGCGCCCTCGGCCGAGATGAGCCCGAGGAGCGACAGCACGAGCGCCACGATCGCCACCATGAGCATCGTCTGCGCGGCGACATGGTTCACCATGCGCGGATCACGCGCGCCGCTGTACTGCGCAACGAATACCGAGCCGGCGATGGACAGACCGTTGCCCATGACCACCAGGAAGAAGAACAGCGGTGCGGTCACGGAGATCGCCGCCACCGCCTCCCCCCCCAGGCGTCCGACCCAGAAGGTGTTCACGAGCTGGTAGGCACTTTGCAGCGTGATGGAGATGATCACCGGCACGGCGAGCCGCAACACGGCGGGCAGGATGGCGCCCTGGGTGATGTGCCGGGTCCGTTCGCCGAGTGAGTCCATGTTCAGGCAGCAGGTCTTGGCAATGCCCGGCCGGACGGACGTATCATTACCGACGGCCTTGCGGGAGAAGAACGGTGAAGCACTATAAAGCACGCAATGCGGCTCGGGCTGCGCTCCTCATACTCGGTTGCCTGGGGGCCGCTGCGGTGCCCGGCGCACAAAATGACAATTCGCAAGGCGCTGCCGCCGCGGGCGGCGGCCTGGGCGCGCTGGCACCGGCGAACCTCGCCAAGCCGCGCCCCAAGGCGCCCACGAACTTCACTGGCACCTGGTTCGTCGATCTGAGCACGGGCCCGAGCTCGTTCATGTTCGGACCGCCGTATCCGAAGTTCAAAGCGGCAGCGCAGGCAAGCGTCGATGCGGCCCGCAAGGCGAGCGCCGAGGGGCGCGCCTATCATGACGACATCGGTCACTGCTACCCGGCGGCCATGCCCATGATCATGACGCGCGTGTGGCCGATCGCGATGATCCAGGTGCCCACGGCGCTCTACATGGTGAGTGGCTTCGAGAACGCGCTGCGCATCATCTATCTCGACGGCCGTCCGCATACCGATCCGGACGTGGTCGTGCGCTCCTACAACGGCGATTCGGTCGGCCATTGGGAAGGCAACGTGCTCGTCGTGGACAGCACCTCCTTCATCTCCCAGCATCACTGGATCGACAATGGCGTGCCGGTGAGCGATGACTTCCACATCGTGGAGCGTATGCGCCTCACCAACGGCGGCAACGTCCTCGAGATCAAATACATCATGACCGACCCGCAGAACTGGGAAGGCGAGTGGACCAGCACCAAGCACTGGAAGCGGGTGGACGATCAGGACATCACCGAAGTCGAGTGCACGCCCGAGCTGAACGAGCATCTGCCGTCCACGCAGTCGAAGCTCAATATCAACTGATGCGGCGGCGCTGACACCGCCCGCGGGCTGTCAGGTCGTAAAGCCGATCCAGCGGCCACAGGCGACCACCCACACCCACAGTGCGAGCGAGATGCCGCCGGCGAGCCGCGCGCGGCCCGGCAGCTTCTGCCCGAGGTCCCACTGGCTCACGCTGCGAAACACCCCCAGATGGAACACCGCCATGTTGATGGCTGCGGCCAGCAGCAGCAGCATTTTCAGGCGAAACGGCGTGTTGTGGGCGTACTTCAGCGCGGAGGAGCTGAACAGCAGCGAGCCTGAGATTGCCGCGCACGCGAACGCGCCCCAGGTCCAGGGCAGCACTTCGGCGAGCAGCTCGCTCACCGGCCGGCGGCGCGAGGCGAGGTTCAGCAGCCTCAGGTCGACGATCATGATCGAGCCCACGACCAGCACGATCGCGAGCACGTGCACCGTCTCGATGGTCGGAAAGAGCCAGATCGATTCGCGGACAGCGGTGCCGACGGAGGTGTTTTCCAGAGCAGTGAGGGTCTGATTCAGTGACATCGCGCCCTCAACCGTGTTCGACGTAAGCGATCCAGCGGCCGGCAGCGACGATCGCCGTCCACAGGATGAGCGATACCACGGCGGTGGCGCGCGCGGCGAACAGGCGCCGTTCCCAGAAGTCCGCGCTGCGCGCCAGGCCCGACTGGATGCCGTAGGTGATGGCCAGCACGCACGCGAGCAGTGTCATCTTCAGCCAGAACACTTCGCTCAACAGCTCGCGGCCCGGTTCGCCGATGATGAGGATGAGGCCGGAGCACAAGAGCACCACGACCGCAAACCACACCGGTGGCAGAAAGCGGCGCGCGACATCGGGCATCGACTGACGGCGCCCCGCGACTCCGAGGAGCCGCAGATCCAGCATCGCGATCGAGGACATGAGCACCGCGATGGCGAGGATGTGCACGGTCTGGACGGTGGGGATGACCCAGAATGCATTCTGGATGGCCATGCTGAGCGGTGTGTTGGACAGCCACTCGCAGAATGTGTGAATCAACGACGACCCCTCATTGGTGTGATGCGTCGGGTGGCAGAGTATGCGTGAGCGCGTAACGGCTTGCCGCCATACTGCGGGCAGCGACGTGAAAAGTCCTGTAACGTACTGTTCGCTGTGGCGTTATTTAACGTTAATGAGCCATGCTAGCATAGCGCCCCGCTCGCGAATCCCCGCCTTCTCATGCCCGATTCAGACCAACTGCGCGCCCATGCCGAGCGGATCCGGGCGAGCGGCATTCTGGGTCGCTCACGACTGACGCTGCGCCTGTTCGACTTTCTGATCGAGTGCTCGTTGGCGGGCCGCGCGCCGAAGGAAATCGAAGTCGCGATCGACGTGTTCGGCAAGGACGCGAGCTTCGATGTCTCGCAGGACGCGATGGTGCGCGTCTATATCCACAAGCTGCGACGCAAGCTTGAGGAGTTTTACGAGGGACCGGGCGCCCAGGAGCCGCAGCGGCTCATCATCGCCAAGGGCAGCTACCGCTTTGCCCTCGAGGATCCGCAAACGGCTGCGGCGCTGGATCCGCCCCCTGCGCCGAAGCCACGCGCCCGCTGGGTCGGCCCCGCTCTTGCCGCCTCCCTCGCCATCAACATCATCCTGATCGGGATCGCGGCGACGCTGCACTGGCGCACGTCGGGGGACGAGCTGGCGCAGGTGCGTTCGAGTCCCGTGTGGTCGCGCATCATGAACGATGACCGCACGATCTTTCTCGTGGTCGGCGACTATTACATCTTCGGTGAGACCGATCAGTCGATGGAAGTGAAGCGGCTGGTGCGCGAGTTCAACATCAACTCGCCGGCCGAGCTGCAGCAGTACCTGATGCTGCACCCGGAGCTCGGCGACAAGTATATGGACCTGCAGCTCGAGTACCTGCCGACGGCCGCGGCATTCGCGCTGCGCGATGTGATGCCGCTGCTCGCGCCGGCGAACCGGCGCATCCGTGTGGCGCTCGCCTCGGATTTGAGTCCCGCGATCCTCACCTCAGCGCACGTCATCTACGTGGGTTATCTGAGCGGCATGGGGATGCTGCGCGATCTGGTCTTCGCGGGCTCACGTTTCGGCGTCGGCGACTCATATGACGAGCTCGTCGATCACCAGAGCGGTCATCGCTACATCAGCCAGGCCGCGCTGCCCTCATGGAGCGAATCGAAGTACCACGACTATGGCTACTTCGCGACCTTCACCGGCCCGAGCGGCAATCAGATCGTGATCGTGAGCGGCACGCGTGATGTTGCCGTGATGCACATGGCCGAGACCGTCACGCACCCGCGCACGCTCGAGCCGCTGGTCGCCAGTGCCGCCGGCGCGCCTGCGTTCGAGTCGCTCTACGAGGTGTACGGCATGGACCGGATGAATCTCGCCGGCAAACTCCTGCTCACCTCGCGCCTGAACACCTCACGGATCTGGACGGGCGAGACCGGAGTTCCGACACGGTGAGTACGGCCAGGCCGCGCAAGCCGCGCTTTCAGGCCGAGGTGCGCCGCATCCGGCGCGTGTCGCCGAAAATGCTGAGCATCACCTTCGGCGGGGAGGAGCTTGCCGGCTTCGTCTGGAGCGGGCCTGCCGCGCACATCAAGCTGATCGCCGACACCTGGGTGCGCACCTACACGCCGCGCCGCTTCGATGCACAGGCGCTCGAGCTCGACGTCGAGTTCGTGATTCACGGCGAAGGGCCGGCCTCCGGCTGGGCTGAACAGGCGAGCGTTGGCCAGAGGCTCGTGATTGCAGGACCGGGGCGCAGCTACGCGATCGACCCCGAGGCGGAGTGGCACGTGCTGGCCGGCGATGACAGCGCATTGCCCGCGCTCGCCACCATCCTGGAGGTGTTGCCGCCACACTCGCGCGCACAGGTGCTCATCGAGGTGAGTGGAAAGAGCGAAGCGCGCGAGCTCGAGTCGCGTGCTGCGAGCGTGCAGATCGATTGGCTGGTGCGCGAGCCAGAGCCGCGCAATGCCGGGCGTGCACTGGAAGCCGCGGTGCGCGCGCTCGAGCTGCCCTCAGGCGCGGGCCAGATCTACGTGGCGTGCGAGGCCGATGCGATGCGCCGCATCCGCCGCCTGCTGCTCAACGAGCGCGCGGTGCCGCGCAATCAGCTCGTTACGCGCGGCTACTGGCGCCTGGGTGAGACCGATCATCCCGATCGCGACTACGGCGAGGACGTGGGCTGAAGCGCGAACTGCGCGAGCACCTCGCGCGCGAAATTATCCCAACCGGCGGCCGCCAGCGCGTTGGGCCGCACCCGACGCACGAGCTCGATCGCCCGATGCGGCGTCACACCGGTCTCGCGCAGCAGATAGTAGGCGAGGTACAGCCCGGTGCGGTCGCGGCCCAGGGTGCAATGCACGAGCACGGCACGCTGCTGCGCGAGCTGGGCGGTGACGAATGCATGCGCCCGGGGCAGCGCGTCGACACACACACCGTGATCGCCCGGCTCCGGCGGCGCATTGGCGGCAAGCGGCACGCAGCGATACTGCAGGTCGTGCCGCGCGAAGTCTTCCGGCACGCAGGCGAGTCCCTCATTCACGGACAGGACTGCGCCCACGCCCGCCGCGCGCAGGGCGCCCAGATCCCACGGATCGGTGTCCGGCCCGGTGCGGCCGGCGATACGCCCCGGCTGCAGCCAGAAGATCTTATTCACACCCGGACGCTCCGCCGCCGGCGAGCCGGATGCGCCCGGCCGCGGGCGGCCCGATCGCACTCGCCATGCGCGCCAGATACTGTCGCAACGCCTCACTGTCGAGCGGGCCGGGCTGCAGCACGCGGGCTTGTCTGAAAGTGGCGAACCCATCGCCACCTGCCACGAGGAAGTCGTTCACCGCCACACGATAGACGTGCGCGGGATCGATGGGGAAGCGATGCGCATCGCACGCGGCGGTGACGTGTCGTCCGGAAGGCCTGCCCGGATCCCAGCTGTAGGAGAGTCCGGAGATCTTCAGCACCCGCGGCAAGGCATCCCGGTCCGCCGGCCACTGCTCCTCGAGCACGCGCAGGATCTGCGCCCCCGTGAGCTCCACGGCAAGCACCCGGTTCGCGAACGGATGCACGGTGAGGATATCCCCCCAGGTGATCGCGCCCCGCGGCAGATCAGCCCGCAGCCCGCCGGGGTTCATGAGCGCCACGTCGGCACCGACGGCCTGGCGCTGCGCATCGGCCACCAGGTCGCCGAGTGAGGACTCACCGGAAGCGCTCAGGCGGCGCGTGATGGGGACCGCTGTGCGCGCGATCACCTGCGCGACCTGTGGTGCGACAGCCCGATGGGCCGCTTGCGTGAGCGCCGCGACCCGCGCGTCCGGATGCAGTCCCGGGCCCGTGTCGGCCCAGGTCGGAATGATCTGCGCGGATTTGCCGATGACCTCGTGCGATCGCGGATCCAGGCTCAAGTGGATGTCTGCGTACGCCACGCCATACGCATAGGCCTGGGTCACCAGCACGGGGGCGCCGCCACGCGCGGGCAGCAATGCATTGGTGAAGTGATGCGTGTGACCGGAGATGACGACATCGATAT
>Ga0335079_10000758_pt1 | contig 36554 bp, 43 predicted proteins | sample Lox_Sample_33_FD_206719 | JGI IMG/M metagenome (GOLD analysis project Ga0335079, IMG submission 206719) | Soil microbial communities from Loxahatchee National Wildlife Refuge, Florida, United States - Lox_Sample_3.3 | ecosystem: Environmental > Terrestrial > Soil > Wetlands | place: USA...
CGAGCGGCTTTCGCGATTTCACCCGCATCGCGGCATCGGACCCGGTGATGTGGCGCGACATCTTCCTGTCGAACCGGGAGGCCGTGCTCGAGATGCTGCAGCGCTTCAACGAGGACCTGACGGCGCTGCAGCGCGCGATCCGCTGGGGCGAGGGCGACAAGCTCGAAGCGCTGTTCACCCGCACGCGCGCTATACGCCGCTCGATCATCGAGGCGAAGCAGGCCTAGGAGGCAGGCGATGTACGCCGTCATCTTCGAAGTGGAGCCGAAGGAAGGCCGCCAGAAGGACTATCTCGATATCGCCGCGGCGCTCCGTGCCGAGCTCGACAAGATCGACGGCTTCATCTCGATCGAGCGCTTCGAGAGCCTGAGCACCAAGGGCAAGCTCCTGTCGCTCTCGTTCTGGCGCGACGCCGGCGCGGTCAAGGCCTGGCGCGAGCAGCTCGATCACCGCGCGGCGCAGGCCAAGGGGCGCGCCGAGATCTTCGCCGACTATCGCATCTCGGTCGTCGCGGTCGAGCGCCAATACGGCATGTTCGACCGCAAAGAAGCGCCGCAGCGCTAGGCTCGCGCCGCCCTTACCGCCACTTCACCTGGGGCAGCGGTGCAATCGGCGCCGGGCCGACATAGATGCGCCGGTCCTGCAGCGTCACGGGGACGTGGAGCTGGTCCGAGCCGCTGTCTTCGTCGGGATGACCGATGGCGCGCAGCACCGCCTTGGCGAAATCGGCGTAGTGCGGATCGAGGACGCCGGCGTCGACGATCGCGTCGACGATGGCATCGGCCCCGGTCACGGTCGCGGTGAGCGCACCTTGCGGCTGCATCGCCGGATCGAGCGCGAGCGTGCCGTCGAGGTCGATCGTGGTCTTGGCCCAGGCGATGTGCGCGCTGTCGATGTCGAGTGTGCCGCCACCGTCGCGCCACTTGGTGAGCGCGTCCGCGAGCGAGCCCGGCCCAATGTCGCCGCGCATCGTCGCGGCCAAGGCAAGCGCGTCGATGCGGCGCGGGAAGGGCGGCGGCGCCGCCGGCAGCTCGGCCGCGTCGAGGCTGACACTCGCAACGGCCAGCGGATCACGGTCGTTCGCGGGCGCCTTTCGCGGCAACGTGAGCTTCAGCTCTAGCGTGTCGGCGGCGAAGCCTTGCGCCAGTCCTTGCCCTGCGACGGCGCGCGCCTCGGTCGTGACATGCGTCGCATCGCCGCCGATGGCAGCATTGCCGTCGAGCGTACCCGCGCTAATCCCGACGGCGCCTGAGGGCGCCGAGAGCTTTGCGCCGTTGGGCGCGTGGATGTGCCAGGAGGCAAGATCAAAGGGCGAGGCGTCGACCTCGACGTTGTCGCTTGTGACGAAATAGGCAACGGGTCGCCGTGCGCTGAGGCTCGCGTCGGAAAAGTGCAGCCGGAAGCGAAAGGGATAGCCGCCGACATCGAGCGTGCGCCAGGCGATGTCGAGTCCTTCGGCGCGGCGTGCGTCGGCCCACGGACCCATGTTCCGGCGCAGCTCGCCGGCCAGGTAGTACCAGTACCCGGAGTAGATGCCGGCCGCGGCGACTGTCGCCGCGACCAGTATGACTGAAAGGCGACGCACGGCGCCTTTATAGGGCGGGCCGCGGTCCGCGCGGTGAAAATTAACTTTTCATTTGCCGTTTCGCGCGAGCCTCGCGGCGGAAGAACGTCAGGGGCGGATCGATGACAAATAGCAGTGGGGGAGCCGGGGCGAGCCTTGCTGATGCGGGGCCGGAGCTTTGGGCGAAATTGTCGTGGGAGAGCGATCTCTGGATCTTTGCCTACGGCTCGCTGCTCTGGGACCCGGGCTTTCCCTATTGCGACGTGGCGCCCGCGATCCTCCATGGCCATCACCGCAGCTTCTGCGTCTACTCGACCGCGCACCGCGGCACGCCGGAGCGGCCAGGTCTCGTCTTAGGGCTCGACCGCGGCGGCACGTGCAAGGGCGCGGCCTATTGCGTGCCGGCAATCGACGTGCCGGCCGCGCTCTCCTACCTCTGGCACCGCGAGATGAAGAGCCGCGTCTATGAGCTGCGCGAGCTCGAGGTGCAACTGCCGCAGCGGCGCGTTCCGGCGCTCGCGTTCGTCGTCGACCGCGCGCATCCACATTACGCTGCGGGCCTGAGCCTCGCCGAGAGCGCGCGCCTCATCCATCAGGGCGTGGGCGCGAGCGGCACGGCGCGGGGCTATTTCGAGAGTGCGCTCGCGGAACTCGACCGACTCGGCGCGATCGACCGGCATTTGAGCCGGCTCGCCGCGAGCGTGCGCGCGTTGTCGGTGCCGGAGCGAAGGGCGGCGTAGTCTCTGAATCTACTCGTCGAACGGCCTTCGGAACTTCACTTCTTTTTCAATAGTTCATCGAGCGATTGCACGCCCTCGCGCTTGAGGACGGTTCCGAGCTTCGTATTGGATTTATATCCCTCCGCGAATTCCTCGCCATATTCCTTCCGCAAGGTTCCGACAAGCGTGTCGCTCCGCTTTTTGCGAATCTCGCCGTCCTGATCGCGCATGCGGCCGTCCAGCCCCTTAGGAAAATGCTTCGACATACTTGATCTCTCCTTTATCGCTCACCCGCACTTCGAATAATCGCAGTTGGTGCACTGGTCGCAATTCTCGGCGCGGACGAGCGCCGCCTCGCCGCATTTGGGGCACTGGCGCATGCGCGGGCCCGACGCGCCGGGGAGGTTTACGACCTGCCGTTCGGCCTCTTCGTGGCGCGCATCCTTCGGCGGTATCGCGCCGATCGCGATCATGTGGCGCTCGATCACGTCGCCGATCGCGGCCAGGAGCGAGGGGACGTAGCGCCCGCCCATCCACGCGCCGCCGCGCGGATCGAACACCGCCTTCATCTCCTCGACGACGAAGCTCACGTCGCCGCCGCGGCGGAAGACCGCGCTGATCATGCGCGTCAGCCCGACCGTCCAGGCGTAATGCTCCATGTTCTTCGAGTTGATGAAGATCTCGAAGGGGCGGCGGCGCCCGTCCTGGATGATGTCGTTGATGGTGATGTAGAGCGCGTGCTCGCTTTCGGGCCAGGAGATCTTGTAGGTGCTGCCCGGAAGCTGCTCGGGCCGGGAGAGCGGCTGCGTCATGTAGACGACGCCGCCCGCCTCAAAGATGTCCTTCGGCTTCGGCGCCGGCGCCGGGAGCGGCAGCTCGGCCTGGCGCACCTGCTGCTTCTCGTCGTCCTTCGCCGGCTTCAGCACCGCGCCCGTCACCTCGTTGGGCCGATAGGTCGTGCAGCCCTTGCAGCCGAGCTCGAACGCCTGGAGATAGACATCCTTGAACTGCTCGAACGGGAAGTCCGCCGGCACGTTGATCGTCTTCGAGATCGAGCTATCGACATATTTCTGCGCCGCCGCCTGCATCACCACGTGGTCGCCGGGCGACAGCGATTGCGCGTCGACAAAATAATCGGGCAGCGGCGCGTGCTCGCCCTGAAGGCGGCGGTAGAGGCGATAGGCGTGGTCGGCGATCTCCTCTTCGCGGCGCGTGCCGTCCGGCATCATGACGTTGCGCGTATGGCGGAAGCTGAACACCGGCTCGATGCCCGACGAGACGTTGTCAGCGAGAAGCGAGATCGTGCCGGTGGGCGCGATCGAGGTGACGAGCGCGTTACGGATGCCTTTGGCGGCGATGGCCGTGCGCAGCTCGGCGTCGAATGCGGCGACGGTCTCGCCGGCGAGGTATTTCTCCGCGTCGAAGAGCGGGAACGAGCCCTTCTCGGCGGCAAGCTCCGTCGAGGCGAGATAAGCCGCGCGCTCGATCGCACGCAGCCATTCCTCGGTCAGCGCCACCGCCTCGGCCGAGCCATAGCGCACGCGGCACAGGATCAGCGCATCGGCAAGGCCGGTGACGCCGAGCCCGATGCGGCGCTTTGCATGCGCCTCGTCGCTTTGCTTCTCGAGCGGGAAGCGCGACACGTCGATGGCGTTGTCGAGCATGCGCACGGCCAGAGGCACGAGACGCAAAAGCTCGTCCCGATCGAGGTGTGCCCGCTCGGTGAAGGGCTCGCGCACGAGCGCCGCGAGATTTATCGAGCCCAGGAGACACGCGCCATAAGGCGGGAGCGGCTGCTCGCCGCAGGGATTCGTGGCGCTAATCGTCTCGCAATAGGCGAGGTTGTTGCGCCGGTTGATACGGTCGATGAAGATGACGCCCGGCTCGGCGTTGGCATAGGTCGCGCGCATGATCTTGTCCCAGAGATCGCGCGCCGGCACGACCTTGAACGTCGTGCCGCCGAAATGAAGCTCCCACGGCGCGTCTTCCTTGACCGCGCGCATGAAAGCGTCGCTCGCAAGCACCGAGAGATTGAACATGCTGAGGCGCCCCGGCGTCTCCTTGGCCGAGATGAAGGCCTCGATGTCGGGATGGTCGCAGCGCAACGTCGCCATCATCGCGCCGCGGCGATATCCCGCGCTCATGATGGTGCGGCACATGGCGTCCCACACATCCATGAAAGAGAGCGGGCCCGATGCGTCGGCGCCGACGCCTTTGACGGGCGCGCCCTTGGGCCGCAGGGTCGAGAAGTCGTAGCCGATGCCGCCGCCCTGCTGCATCGTCAGCGCCGCTTCGCGCAGGTGCGTGAAGATACCGGACATATCGTCCGGAATGGTGCCCATGACGAAGCAGTTGAAGAGGGTGACGTTGCGGCCAGTGCCGGCGCCGGCGAGGATGCGGCCCGCCGGCAGGAACTTGAAGTCGGCAAGCGCCCCGGCGAAGCGTTCGGTCCAGAGTTCGATGTCTTTTTCGGGGACGGCGAGCGCCGCCGCGACGCGGCGCCAGCTGTCCTCGATGGTCTTGTCCACAACAGCGCCATCCGCCCCGCGCAGGCGGTACTTCATGTCCCAGATCTGCTGCGAAATGGCGGCGAGAGTGGCCATGGCTGACGCTTCCCAAATGGTTTTTGGGGTCGCCCCGAACAAGAGAAAAGCCCGAGATATCGTAACTATGGCCCGTTCAATGCGCAAGTTCCCGGTTTGTTTCTATGCTCACACGAGGCTTGCACTCTAAGTCTTTGGCGGCATGGGGATTACGGGGTTCATACCCGGTCTGCACCGTGCCGGTGGCGGCTGTGCTCCACAAACTTATCCACAGCGCCGTGGCGCGCCGCCCGGAAGGTTCGCGCAGGCCCCCTCGATCGCGGCCTCGAGCGCAGCCATGACGATACGGCGCTCGCCGCCGGGCGGGATCGCGGGCAGGATCTCGACGATGATCCGGCCCGGCCGCTTGCGGAACGAGCGCCGGCCCCAATAAAGGCCCGAATTGAGCGCCACCGGCACGAGCGGCAGCCCGAGTTGGCGGTAAAGCGCGTAGATGCCGGGCTGGTAGGCGGGCGGCGCGCCGGGCGCCGTGCGCGTGCCCTCGGGGAAGACGATGATGGGCCGCCGTTCCGCCACGGCCCGCGCCGAGCGTGCCACCATGCGGCGCAAGGCCGTTGCCGCGGCGCCGCGGTCGATCGGGATCATGCCCGCCTTCAACGCGTACCACCCGTAAAACGGGATCCAGCCGAGCTCGCGCTTCAGGACAATGACGGGGCGATCGAAGATGACCGGTGCGGCGAGCGTGTCCCAGGCCGATTGGTGCTTCATGGCGATGATGACGGGCCCGGCCGGCAGGTTCTCGCGTCCGCGCACCTCGAAGGAGAGGCCAACGCTGAGCTCGAGCAGCTTCAGCGTCAGTGCCGACCATGCCGTGCCCGCGCGCATCATCCAGGCGCCGGGAAAGACGAGAAGCGGCAGGAAGACGACCGCCAGGGCCGCCGTCGCGGCGTAGAAGAGCAATTGGAAAAGCGCCGAGCGCAGCAGGATCATCGTACGAACGGCAGGTAGGGCCGCGCGAGCGCTCCCAGGAACTTCACGTATTCCTCGCCGTAAAGCTCGATGCCGCTAGGCCGCATCCACCAATCCTGGACGATATCGGGAAAGACGGGGTGGGGCACGATGCGGATTTTCGGCATGGCGCGCGTGAACTCGACGAGGCTGCGCGGCATGTGATAGCTCGCCGTGACGAGGCGGAGCGAGCCATAGCCCTCGCTTGTCATGAAGGCGGCGGTCTCGAGCGCGTTGCCGAGGGTGCTCTCGGCGGTATGGCCCAGCACGATGCAGCATTGCACGCGCTCCGGGCTCTGGCGCGATACGCGCAGCAGTTCGCCGACATCGACGCCATGATAGACGCCGGAGACGAAGAGCTTCTTCGCCTTGCCAGCGGCCAAGAGCGCCAGTCCGTTTTCGACGCGCAGACTGCCGCCGGTCAGGACCACGATGGCGTCGGTCTCGCTGTCGGGGTCGGCGACCCGCGCCGGTACGAGGTGAAGGAACCACAGGAAGCCGGCGCACCAAAGGATGCCAAGGAGCGCGACGAGTTCCGCGGCAAGCCGCGCGCCGCGCCGCCAGCGCCGTCCTCTCATGGCATGCGCGCGAGCGCGCTCAGCACCGTGCGCCGCGCCGTCAGCATTGCAAGGACCGCCGCCGCGAGCGGCAGGGCCGCCAGCACCGCATAATGCCAGGGCGCCAGCGCGAGGCCCGGCAGCGGCAAGGGCGTCCGGCCGAGCATCGCCGCTGCTGCGCCCACGTGTGCAAGCGCCAGCAGCGTCGCCACCGCGAGTAGGAGCCCGAGGCCGCCGCCGGCGAGCCCAAGCTTCAGCGCCTGGCGCTCGAACTGATGCGCGATATAGCCGTCGCGCGCGCCGATCACGTGCAGGAGCTCGACCACGTCGCGATGGACGGAAAGCCCGGTCCGCGTCGTGAAGATCACGGTCGCGACCGCGGCGGCGGCAATGAGGAAGACGATGAGAAGGCCCGTCGCCTCGGCCGCGCGCACGAGTGTCGCGAGCCGGTCGAGCCAGACGCGATGGTCATCGACAACCGCGCCTGGCGCCACGGCGGCAAGCTTTGCCGCCAAGGCCGCGCGGTCGAGGCGGGCTGGATCGATCTTCACGTCGATCATGCGCGGCAACGCAAGCTGTTGCGGCAGGTCGGCGCCGAGATAAGGCTCGAGCAGCCGCGCGATCTCGCCGCGGTCGAGCGCGCGCGCAGAACGCACGCCATCGGTCGCTTTGAGCGCCGCAAGGGCCGCGGCCAACCCGCCGTCGCCGGAAGCGGCGGGCGGCGGCAACTCGATCGAGAGCGTGCCTTCGAGCCCGCGGTTCCAGCTTTCGAGCGCGCGGTCGAGCACGAGCGAGCCCGCAGCAGCGAGCGCGGCGAGATAGACCATGACGCCGATGAGCCACGGCAGGAAGCGGCCGGAGCCGTCACGGTCGAACGGGATGTCGATGGCGCGGCCTCTCACTGCGCGTGGACCCGGACCGGCGGCTCGACAAAAACCCGGCCGCTTTCGAGAAAAAGCCGTGGATGCGGTCGCCGCGCGACGAGCGTCTCGTTGTGCGTTGCGAGCACCAGGGTCGTACCGAGCCGGTTCATCTCCTCGAACAGCCGCATGAGCCGGTCGGCCATGGCGTCGTCGACATTGCCGGTGGGCTCGTCGGCGAGGAGCAGGCTCGGGCCGCCGATCACGGCGCGCGCGATCGCGATCCTCTGCTTCTGCCCGCCCGAGAGCGTTGCCGGCCGTGCCTCGTAAAGTTCGCTCAACCCGACCCAGTCGAGCAGCTCGCTGACATGCGCCTTGACGCGAGCCTCGGCGATGCCCGCGACGCGAAGCGGCAATGCCACGTTGTCGAACGCCGACAAGTGATCGACGAGCCGGAAATCCTGGAACACCACGCCGATGCGGCGCCGCAGCAGCGCGAGCTCGTCGCGTGCAAGCCTCGCCACATCTTGGTCGAAGAGATGAAGGCTCCCCGACGACGGCTTCTCGGCGCGGTAGACAAGGCGCAGGAGCGTCGTCTTGCCCGCGCCCGAGGGGCCGGTCAGGTAGTGGAACGAGCCCGGCGCGAGCCGCAGCGTGATGTCGCGCAGCACCTCCGGCCCCGCACCGTAGCGCATCCCGACATTCTCGAACCGCACCACGAGACGATTTCTCCCGCTTCGGCACGATTGCATGCGGAAGGGAGTGCCGTCCAGCGCGACTCGGGGCTGCGCGCGCCTGCCCTTTCCTTGCCTCGCCCGCCCGGCGCGCCTTATAACGATCCGGGGCTTTCGGCCGCGGTATGATCGTTACCTGTCCCTCCTGTTCCGTCCGCTACCTGGTCGATGCGCGCGCGCTCGGTCCTCACGGCCGCATGGTGCGCTGCGCCCGCTGCGCGCATACGTGGCGCGAAGTGCCGCCGGCGGATCAGGCGGCGGCGCTTGTCGTCGACGCGCCGGCCGCGGCGCCGCCGGCGCCCAGGCCAGCCCCCGCTCTCGCAGCGGCGGGCGAGGCTGCCGCCGCCGCCGCGGCGCCCGCTCCCGCGGCGGCGCCAACGCGCGCGCGCGGCTCGGCGTCCGGCCTCACCGCCGAAGGCCGCATCCAGCTTCCGGCGCTGCCGAAGAAGCGTCCGCGCCTCCGGCTCGCCCTGGCGCGCGCCGTGGCGGCGCTCGCCATCATCGGCGGGCTCGGCTATGCGGCCGTGGTCGAGCGCGACCGCGTCATCGCCTTCGTGCCGGCGGCCGCTCCGCTCTACAAGCTCGCCGGATTTCCAGCCGGCGAGACCGTGGGCGGGCTCGAGTTCGAGAATGTCACCACAAGCCGCGAAATGGAGAACGGGCTTCCCGCGCTCGTCATCGAGGGTGAGGTCAAGAACGTCTCGACGAGCGCGCGCGCGGTCCCGAAGCTCGTCGTCATCCTGCGCGACAAGGGCGAGCGCGATCTTCAGGACCTCACGGTCGCAGCGCCGGCCGATCACCTCAATCCGGGTGAAAGCGTGCCGTTCCGCACCAGCATCACCCAGCCGGCCGAGGCAGCCTCGGGCGTCGTCGTGACCTTCGCCGGCGCCGATCGGAGCTGAGGATGGCGCGCATCCTCCTTGCCGAGGACGAGGCGTCGGTCGCGGAGTTCGTCGCGCGCGCGCTCGCGCAGCTCGGCCACGAGGTGCGCCGCGTGCCCGACGGGCTCGCCGCAGTGGCGGCGCTCGCCGGGAGCTCCTACGACCTTCTCGTCAGCGACATCGTCATGCCGGGGCTCGACGGCATCGCACTCGCGCTCAAGGCGGGCAAGGACCATCCGGCGATGAAGATCCTGCTCATCAGCGGCTATGCCGAAGAGCGCCGGCGCGCGCACAATCTCGAGGCGCTCGCACACCGTGTTCTGGCGAAGCCGTTCACGCTCGCCGAGATCTGCGCCGCGGTCAGCGAGGCGCTCGCGGCAGCGTGAAGGGTACTTTGCCATCGCCGTCATGCCCGGCCTCCGTGCCGGGCATCCGCGTGCTCTTGCAGCAGAGGCAAAGCGTGGATGGCCGGGACAAGCCCGGCCATGACGAACGCAAAATCCATCCTCTGAATATTATGTCACGTCGCTGAAGGTCGACTTAATCAGAACTGCTTCAGCAGGCGGTCGATGTAGTCGCGCTCGAGCACGGGGCGATCGCGGTCGCCGGCGCGCTGACGCAGCTCCTCGAGGATGCGCTTCGCACGCTCCAAGGCGGTGTCGTTGGCCTTGCCCATGCGCATCAGCCCGCCGTCGTCGAGCCCGCCATTGTCATTCTGGTCGATCATGCGGCCGAACGGATCGCGCCGCGCCTGGTCCTCGCCTTGCTCATCGCCCGGATTGGTGCCGCCGGGCTGGCCGGGGTTGCGCCCCATCATCTGCTGCTGCATGGCGCGTGCGGCTTGCTGGAGCGCGTCGAGCGCCTCGGTCTGCGGCCCGATCGGGTCGCCCGGCCGGCCATGGCGCAGCGCGCCGACGGCGTTCTTCATGGCGCGGTCGGCGCGCGCCATCGGCGCCGGCACATCGCCGCCCTGTTCGCCCATCTGCTGCTCGAGATCGCCGAGCATCTGGCGCAGCATTTCTTGCTGGTTGGCGTCGTCTTGGCTCGCGTCGCCCTGCGGCTGGCCCTGCTGCGAGCGGCGGAACGAGCGGTCGAGAAGCTGTTGCTGGCGCCGCATCATCTCGTCCATCTGACGCATCGCCTGGTTCTGGCCGCCGCGCATCTCGCCCGGCCGGGCGAGGCGCAGGTTCTCCAGGATCTGCTGCAGCTGTGATAGGAGATTGCGCGCAGCGTCGCGCGACCCGGTCTGCGCCAGATCGCGCGCGCGGTCGAGCATGCGCTGCAGATCCTGCATGCTGAGGACACGCGAGGGATCGACCGGCTGCATTTGCTGGTTCGGCTGGCGCTGCATCTGCTGCGCGAGAGCCTGAAGATAGCGATTGATCGCCTCGCGCAGCTCGCGCATCAGGCGGTCGATCTCGGCGTCGGGCGCGTTGCGCGCCAGCGCGTCCTGCAGGCGTTGCATCGCCTGGCGCAGATCGTTCTGGCTTGTCGTGCTGCGCCCGTCCTCGATGCGGAGCGCCGTCTCCCACATGAGCCGCTGCACGGCCTCGATCGTGCCGGGATCGTGATTCAGCACGAGGCGCGCTTGCGCCGTACGCAGCGCCATGAACACGACGACATCGCCGCCGAAGAGACCGGGCCGCACCGAGAGGTCGGACAAGGTCTCCGCGACCTCGGTGCGATCCTCGGGATGCACCGACAGCTCCTTGCGCGCCTCGATGATCGCCTTTGCCACGGGATTGTGGAACTGGCGTTCGGGCAGGACCGTCTCGATCGTCTCGCTCGTGCCGGTCTGGCCGATTGCGTCGACGGCTTGGAGCTCGATCTCGACCGGGAGCCCAGCCCAGGGATGGGGCGTCAGATCGTGGTAGCTGGCGGCCGCGGCGTCCTTCAGATGCTGGCCCGGCAGCGGCAGGTCGAGCGTCATCGGCGCTGCCGCGGGATTGTCCTTGAGGCGGATCAGCGCCTTCACGCTTTCGACGCCATAATCGTCGCCGGCCTTGTATTCGAGGCGGAGCGCGCCGCGATCGGTGTGGCTTGGGGGCTTGGCGAAGGCGATGGTCGGCGGCAGGTCCGGCACGACCCTGATGGGCCAGGCGCCGAGCGTGCGCCCGCCCTGCGTTACCGTGAGACGCTTGCCCGCTTTGATGACGGCGCTGCCCTTGAAGTTGCTGTCGTCGATCTTCGTGAAGGCGGCTTCCTTGTCGTCGAGCGCGAGATCCGGCAGCGTGCTACCGCCATGGACCTGCGCCAGCACCGTGCTGCCGGTCGGAACGGAGACAGGCTCTCGGCCGCCGTCGGCATGAAGGAACAAAGGCGGCAGGCCGGTGTACTCGGGTGGCGTCACCCAGATGTCGAGTGCCACGCCGGCTGCCGCCGCGCCCGGCTCGATCGTCGGGCTGAGGCTGCGTAAAATTCGATCGGACCAATCGCCGCCGGCGTCGATCGCGCCAATGAGAAGCGCCAGCGCCAACACCATGCGCAGCGCGAAGGGATCGCGCCGCAAGAGTCCCGCCGCCGGTGCGCCGACGCGCAGAGTTTTGGCGGCCTGCGCCATACGCTGGCGATGGATGCGCCACAGCGCCGCGGCGGCTGGATCGTCGGCACCGCCGGCGAGCCGATCCTCGAGCGCGGCGAGCGGCCGGTGCACGAGCCCGCTGGCGGTCTCTATGCGGCGGCGCGCGGCGGTGCGGTCAGGAACGCGCCACTCGCGCAGCCCATGCCACGAGGCGACGGCGAGCAACAGCGCGAAGATCACGAGCAGCGCGAGATGCGCAAGGCCCGGAAGCTCGGCGGGCAGGTCGAAGAGCGCGAGCGCCAGGAACGTGCCGGCGACGGCAAGCGCGGGCCATAGCGCCGGCCAGAACCGCTCCCATGCGAGCGCGAGACGCGCGGCCCAAAGGCGCCGCTCCAAGCCGGCGGCGCCGGCGCGCGGAGCACGGGCGGAAGGCGCGGGTCCGGGCTGGGCCAGGGACATGATCCTCCAAACCTATCAACGTTCGGCGAGCCAGGACGGCATCCGGTCCTGCGCCAGGACCTCGTCATAGCTCGGCCGTCGCCGGATCACCTCGAATGTGCTGCCCCGCACCAGCACCTCGGCCGCCGGCAGGCGCGTATTGTACGACGATCCCATGGATGCGCCATAGGCGCCGGCGGAGAGCAGGGCCACGTAATCGCCGGCCGCGAGCGGCGGCAGGTCGCGCGCGCTGGCGAAGCTGTCGCCGGTTTCGCACACCGGCCCGACCACGTCGGCGGGCGCGAGCGGCGCGCCGGAGCGGGGCGCGACGAGCGGCACGATTTCGTGCCAGGCCTCGTAAAGCGCCGGGCGCATGAGATCGTTCATGGCCGCGTCGAGCACGATGAAGCGGCGCGTCACGCCCTCCTTGATGTAAAGGACGCGGGCGACGAGCGCACCGGCATTGCCGACGATGAGACGGCCTGGCTCGAAGGCAAGATGCACATTGAGGGGGCCGACCAGCCGTCGCACGAGGGCGGCATAGTCCTCGATCGCCGGCGGTGTCTCGTCGCGGTAGCGGATGCCGATCCCGCCGCCGAGATCGAGCCGCTCGACCGCAAAGCCGGCGCTCCGCAGCTCGGCGATTAGCGCCACAACGCGCGCGAAGGCTTGCTCGAATGGGGCCAAGGAGGTGAGCTGCGAGCCGATATGAACGGCGATGCCGACCGGCTCGAGCGCGGGCAGATCCCGCATCCGGACAAAGGCTTCGTGCACGTGTGAGACGTCGATGCCGAACTTGTTCTCGGCGAGGCCGGTGGTGATCTTGGCGTGCGTTTGTGCGTCGACATCGGGATTGACGCGGATCGACACCGACGCGCGCCTGCCGAGCCCGGTGGCAACATCGGCGACGAGCGCGAGCTCTGGAAAGGATTCGACGTTGATCTGCCGCACGCCATGGGTCAGCGCGAAGCGCAGCTCGGCGGCCGTCTTGCCGATGCCGGAGAAGACCACGCGCTCACCCGGCACGCCGGCCGCGAGCGCCCGGCGAAACTCGCCTTCCGATACGACGTCGGCGCCGGCGCCAAGCCGCGCCAGGGTCGCGACGACGGCCACGTTCGAGTTCGCCTTCACCGAATAGAAGATGCCGGCGCCGGTGCCCGCGAAGGCGGCGGCGAAGCGCCGGTATTGTCGCTCGATATGCGCCGCCGAGTAGCCGTAGACCGGCGTCCCCACGGCCTCGGCGACGGCGCCGAGGCGCACGTCCTCGACCTGAAGTTCACCATCGCGATAGGCGAACTCGGGCGTGCCCGGAAGCCCGTTATTCACTGGGGTAGGTCCGCGGATAGGTGCTGGGCTCGCCTGGCGGCGGCTCGAGCGGCCCTTTCTTGCCGCATCCCGCGAGCGGCAGGAGGAGGGCGAGGAGGAGGATTAACATGATCCCTCTCCCCATCGGGGAGAGGGTGGCGCAAAGCGCGAGGTGAGGGGGCAGGCGACGGGGAATGCCCCCCTCACCCCAATCCTCTCCCCGGCGGGGAGAGGGCGTTTGCCGAGCCGCCGTCATTTGAGGAACCGCTTCCGTGCTTCGGCCGCGGCGCGCGCGACGACGTCGGGCGCGGTACCGCCATAGCTCGCGCGGCTCGCGATCGAGCGCTCGACCGTCAGTATGTCGTAGACGGACTTCTCGATCCGCGGCTCGACCGCCTGCATCTCGGCGAGCGGCAGATCGGCGAGCGGGCACCGCCGCGCTTCGGCGCGCTGCACGAGCGCGCCGGTAATGCGGTGCGCTTCGCGGAAGGGCAGGCCGAGCTTCTGCACGAGCCAGTCGGCGAGGTCGGTCGCGGTGCTGAAGCCGCGCGCGGCGAGCTCGCGCATCGCCGCTTGATCGGCCGTCATGTCGCGCACCATGCCCGCCGTCGCTGCAAGCGACAGCTCGAGCGTGTCGGCCGCGTCGAAGACCGGAACCTTGTCCTCCTGCATGTCCTTGGCGTAGGCGAGTGGTAAACCCTTCATCACGCCGAGGAGCACTGTGAGCGAGCCCGCGATGCGCGCCGCCTTGGCGCGCACAAGCTCGGCGGCATCGGGATTGCGTTTTTGCGGCATGATCGAGCTGCCGGTGGTGAAGGCATCGGAGAGCCGCACGAGATGGAACGGCTCGCTCGTCCAGATCACCATCTCCTCGGCGAAACGCGAGAGATGCGTGGCTGCGATCGCGGCGGCAGCGAGGAATTCCAGCGCGAAGTCGCGGTCGGAGACGGCGTCGATCGAATTGGCGGCGGGCCGGTCGAAGCCCAAGGCGTGCGCCGTCTTGTCGCGGTCGATTGGGAACGAAGTCCCGGCGAGCGCCGCGGCGCCCAAGGGAGATTCGTTGAGACGCTTGCGCGCGCCGGCGAAGCGCGCGCGGTCGCGCCCCGTCATCTCGACATAGGCGAGGAGATGGTGGCCGAACGTCACCGGCTGCGCCGTCTGGAGATGGGTGAAGCCGGGCATGATGGTGGCGGCATGCTCCTCCGCGCGGTCGATGAGCGCGGCCTGCAAATCCGCGAGCGCGCGGTCGATCCGGTCGATCGCGTCGCGCACCCAGAGGCGGAAATCGGTTGCCACCTGGTCGTTGCGAGATCGCGCGGTGTGCAGCCGGCCTGCTGCGGGGCCGATGAGCTCGGTGAGACGCGCCTCGATATTGAGATGGATATCTTCGTGCTCGGCGCGGAAGGGGAAGGTGCCGCCTTCGATCTCGGCGCGGATTTTCTCTAGACCCGCGGCGATCGCCGCCCCATCTTCCGGGCCGAGGATGCGCTGCTCCACGAGCATCGCGGCGTGCGCGAGCGAGGCGGCGATGTCCTGGGCATAGAGACGCTTGTCGAACTCGATCGAGACATTGACGCGCTGCATCACCTCGGCCGGAGTGCCGCTGAAGCGGCCGCTCCAGGCGGCAGCGGGCGCGGCCGGGCGCGGCGCCGGTGGACGCTTCGCGCTCATGGGAGGCTGGCTTCCATGAAATTGCTGCTGCGCGCGGTCACCGGGCTCTTGGTCCTTTGCGTCATCGTTCTCGGCGCGCTCATCTACCACATCGCGACCGAGCGTCCGCCGAATGTTGCGGAACAATCTCCGTCCGGCCAGGCGCTCGGCAAGTTTACCGCGCTGGCCGAGCCCCGGCCAGCGCCTGCGGCCACGCTCATCGAGGAATCCGGCAAGACAGTGACGCTTGCTTCCTTCCGCGGGCAGACGGTGCTCGTCAATTTCTGGGCGACTTGGTGCGCGCCGTGCGTCGAGGAAATGCCGTCGCTCCTCCGGCTCCAGCAGAAACTTCAGGGCCTGGCGATTCTCGCGGTGTCGGAGGATCGCCGCGGCGCCGAGCTGGTCGATCCGTTCGTGCAGAAGCACGGCGTCGGGAAGCTCGCGATCTATCTCGACGAGAAGAACGACGTGGGACACGCCTTCGGCATCGAGGGTCTGCCGACGAGCGTGCTGATCGACCGCGACGGTCTCGTACGCGGCCGGCTCGAAGGGGCAGCCGCGTGGGATTCGGACGCGATGGTGAAGCTGCTTTCGACTTACGCCGATGCGACGGGCGCGGCCTCGCTCAAGTAGCGCGCGCGAAATGGTCGCGCAGGAAGGCGCCTCCGCGCGCGAGTCCTTCTTCGTCGATGCTGTGGCCAAGGCCGGGGCGCATAAGTTCCTCGACCGCGACGCCGTTCGCCTTCAAGGCCGAGACGGCAGCCGGCAGCATGCTTGGCGGCACGACGGGATCTGCGTCGCCGTGAATGACGAGGACCGGTGGCTTGCTGCGCATCTCGGCGCCGAGAAGCTGCGGTGCGATGAGCGCGCCGGAATAGGCCACGATCGCTGCCGGCGCCTTGGCCCGGCGGAAGCCGACGAAGAGCGACATCATCGCGCCCTGCGAGAATCCCACGAGCGCGAGCTCGCCTCCATCGAGGCCGCGCTTGGCGAGCGCGTCGTCGAGGAAGGCATCGAGGATCGGCGCCGCGGCGCGCGCGCCGGCGAGCGCCGTTTCGGGCGTGCGGTTCTGCACGCTGAACCATTGCCGCCCATAGGGGCCCATGTCGCACGGGAAGGGCGCGTCGGGCGACAGGAACTCGGCATCGGGCAAGAGCGCAGCCCAATAAGGCGCGAGCCCGATCAGGTCGCTGCCGTCGGCGCCGAGCCCGTGCAGCAGCACGACGAGTTTCTTGGGCGCGGCGCCGTTGGCGGGTCTGCGGCTGGGGCCGGTCATTTGCGGCAGAAGTTCTGGCATGTCGTAACCTCGTCCTCTCGATAGAGCATGACGCGACTGCTGTCATCCGCTGCCTTGCTGTTGCCATGCCGGTGACACGCTTTGCGCCGAGTCCCACGGGGCTCCTGCATCTGGGCCATGCGTACGCCGCAGTCTATGCCTGGCGCCGCGCGCGCGAGAGTGATGGCCGCTTCTTCCTGCGCATCGAAGATATCGATTCCGGCCGCTGCCGCGAGGAGTTCGTGGGCGCGATCGTGCGCGATCTCGAATGGCTCGGCCTCGACTGGGATGGGCCGGTACGGCGCCAGTCGGAGCATCTGGGCGACTACCGCGCCGCGCTCGGCAGACTCGAAGCTCAGGGGCTTATCTATCCATGCTTCTGCTCGCGCGCCGACATCGCGCGCGCGCTCGATGCGCCGCAAGGACCGGACGGGCCGCTCTATCCCGGCACCTGCCGCGGTCTCTCCGAAGCCGAGCGCGCGAAGAAGATCGCGACGGGCGCGTCGTTCGCGCTGCGGCTCGACGTGGCGAAAGCCATCGTGCGCACCGGGCCGCTCGATTGGACCGACGAGGTGGCGGGTAGGGTGACGGCCGACCCGCTTCTCCTCGGTGACGTGGTGCTCGCGCGCAAGGATACGCCGACGAGCTACCATCTCGCGGTCACGATCGACGATGCGATGCAAGGCGTGAGCCTCGTCACGCGCGGCGCCGATCTCTTCGCCGCAACGCATGTTCATCGCTTGTTGCAGACTTTGCTCGATCTGCCCGTGCCGCTCTACCGCCATCACCCGCTCGTGACCGACGCGGCCGGACGTCGGCTGGCCAAGCGCGACAAGGCACTGACGCTCGCGGCGCTGCGTCGGGCGGGGCGCTCGCCGGCGGAAGTGCGCGCCATGGCGGAAAGCGCGGCGACGTAGGCGACGGGAAATCCGAAGCCGCGCGCGGCAGCGAGGATCGCGGCGATATAGGCGGGGCGCGGGCGGCCTGGCGCCCGCGCTGCGGCGACATAAACGAGCGCACGGCACGGACGGCCGCGAAAGCGGACGAGGCACATCCTGCGGCGGTAGAGGCCGCGCTCTATCTCCTCGTAGCGGTCGAGTGCCGCCTCGTCCGTCCGGCCGATGCGCCACAGCACGCCGTGCACGTCTGCACGCGCCTGTGGCCGCACGGTGCCGTGGCCGCCGCGGATGACGGCGAAACGATGTTGGGCGAGCGTGGCCGGGCCCAGAAGCCGAGCCGACGGGCAGCGCCGGGCCATTGCCGTCGCCGCCATGTTCGAGCCATAGGCGAAATAAAGCCGCATCGCCCCTCGCGATAACCGCGACGTGATTTTATAGCGCTGCCGAGCCGCGGCAGAATGGGCGATCGTTGGAAGAGGTCGATGAGATACCTGGTCTTGGTGATGCTCCTGGCGCTGGCGGCGTGCCAGAACTCGGCGCCTTACGATTCTGGCTGCGCCGGCAATCCCGAATTGGTCGGCTGCGCACCCAACACCGGCGGTGGCGGGGCTGGCGGCATGTAGGCCGGGTCCATTTCTACTCGGGCGGCCGGCGCAGACCCGCGACGAGCTCGAGATAGTCGGGCTCGTCCGGCGTCACGACGCCGCGGCGCACGGCAAAATCGGCGATCACCAGATTGACGTTGAACTTGAAGTCGTCGGTGTCGCGTACTCGCGCCACGACTTCGTCGGCCGGCATCAGCATGAACTCTGTGAGCTCGCCGTCGGTGTTCCTTGGCACGAACGTCGCTGGCGTCTCGAGGTCGTAGACGAACAGCACATCATCGCGCAGCCCGAGTTCGGTCTCGCAGCGATATAAGATCGCGCCGACGGGCACCGCGTGCGCAATGACGTCGGCCGGGATCGCGGCCTCTTCCTCCGCTTCCTTGACGAGCGTCGCTTCGAGCCCGTGCTGCCACGAAATACCGCCCGCGACGAGATTGTCGAGTTTGTTAGGCGCCACCTTCTTGTCGGGTGCGCGCCGCCCGACCCAGAGCATGAGGCGGCCCTGATCGCGTCGCCAACCGTTCAAGTGCACGCCATAGGCGCGCGCGCCAAAGAAAGGAACCGCGCCGCGGTCGAGCCGGAAATGCGGCGCTGCGCCCCAACGCGGCGCGATGGCGAAATCCTCGTAGCGCCATTTCGGTACGATGCCGTCGGAAACGAGCGTTTCGACCGCTTCGTCGACGCGCGCGCTCACGTGCTCGAAGCCGCCGCCGATGATTAGCGCTACCTCGTCTCGCCCGACCCGGAAGAGCGAGGGAAAGCGGCGCAGATGCTCGGCGTTGTCACGCCGCACCAGGCCCAGCCGTTCACCCTCATGGTTGAATGGGAGAAATTTCTCTGCCGCATAGCAGTTGCACTGGCGGACATGGCGCAGGAGGCTCATAAAGGGGTGGTAGCGGCGTCGCAAAAATACGTCAACGAGTGCGGGTGAGATCGAACGCGGCCACGGGTTCGTATCATGTAGGCGTGGGGGTTGGAGGAGGACATGAGGATCGACCGCCTGGGGCTCGTCGTACTTTTGGGTGGGCTGATGCTCGCAGGCTGCGCCGGCGGCGCGCGCGAGGTCGATTACTCGCAGCAGCGTGGCATCAGTTCGGACATTTCAAGCTCGCTCGAGCATGGACCGACCGCTTCGAAGCCCGGCATGGTCGGTGAGCAGGAGCCGTTGGGCGCCATGCCGTGGCAGATCCCGACGAGCCGCCAGTAGCACCTCGGGTTCACTCGGGCTCGAGTACGGTGTCCCAGTAAAGGAAGTCGCGCCAGCTCCGGTGCAGGAAATTGGGCGGAAAGGCGCGGCCGTTCTCGCGCAGGAGCTGGGTCGTCGGCTGGCGCGGCATGTGGCGCGGAAACATGCCGCTCTCCTCAGGAATGCGATTGCCCTTGCTCAAGTTGCAGGTTGAGCACGCCGTGACGACGTTCGACCAGGTCGTCGAGCCGCCGCGCGAGCGCGGCACCACGTGGTCGAACGTAAGATCGTGCGAGGGAAAGGAGTCGCCGCAGTACTGACACACGAAGCGGTCGCGCAGGAACACGTTGAACCGCGTGAAGGCGGGGCGGCGCGCGGCCGCTATATATTCCTTGAGCGAGATCACGGACGGGAGCCGCATCGAGAACGACGGGCTCCTGACCACGTGATCGTATTCCGAGATGATGTTGACGCGATCGAGGCACACGGCTTTGACCGTGTCCTGCCACGACCATAGTGACAGCGGAAAGTAGCTCAGCGGCCGGAAATCGGCGTTGAGCACAAGTGCCGGGCAACTATCGAGCGCGACAGACAAATTCGATCCTCGTCCGACCCACCGATTTACGCCCTCCTAGCACGCGCGGGGAGGCTCTGCCAAGCCAACTCCCGCGTCCGCGCGAGTCTGCCATCGAACCGTCATCAATGCCGGGGGCGCCGGACAGAAAGGCCCTGCTCGCCGGCGTCAGCGCGTCGGCACCGGCTTCTCGCCGCGATAGTCGTAGAAGCCGCGGTTCGCCTTGCGCCCAAGCCAGCCAGCCTCGACATATTTGACGAGGAGCGGGCAGGGCCGGTATTTCGAATCGGCGAGGCCCTCATGGAGTACCTGCATCACCGAAAGGCAGGTGTCGAGGCCGATGAAGTCCGCGAGCTGCAGCGGCCCCATCGGATGGTTGGCGCCGAGCTTCATCGCCGTGTCGATCGCTTCGACCGAGCCCACGCCCTCGTAAAGCGTGTAGACCGCCTCGTTGATCATCGGCAGCAGGATGCGGTTGACGATAAAGGCGGGGAAGTCCTCGGCCGCGACCGGCGTCTTGCCGAGCTTCACGGCAAGCTCGCGGATCGTCTTGAAGGTGGCCTCGTCGGTGGCGATGCCGCGAATGAGCTCAACAAGCTGCATCACCGGCACCGGGTTCATGAAATGCATGCCGATGAAGCGCTCCGGCCGGTCGGTCGCGGCAGCAAGGCGCGTGATCGAGATCGAGGACGTGTTGGACGCCACGATCGCTGCAGGTTTGAGGCTCGGCACGAGCCTCTTGAAGATGTCGCGCTTCACGTCCTCGCGCTCGGTCGCGGCTTCGATCACGAAGTCGCAATCGCGGAAGGCGTCGAACGCGGTCGCGGTGGAGATAAGGGAAAGCGCGGCCCTGCGCTCCTCCTCCTTGATCTTGCCGCGCGCGGCCTGGCGGCCGAGATTGCGGTCGATCCCTTCGACGGCGCGTTCCAGGGCCTTGCCATCGATGTCGTTCAGCACGACCTCGCACCCTGCGAGCGCTGCGACATGGGCGATGCCGCTTCCCATCTGGCCTGCGCCTATGACGCCGATCGATTTGATGTTCTCACTCATCGGCTGCCTTCCTTGCGCTTCGCGAGCTCGGCGTCGAGCGCCGGCACGACCTGGAAGAGATCGCCGACCAGCCCGTAATCGGCGACCTGGAAGATGGGCGCTTCCTCATCCTTGTTGATGGCGACGATCACCTTCGAGTCTTTCATGCCCGCGAGGTGCTGGATCGCGCCGGAGATGCCGACCGCGATGTAGAGCTCGGGCGCGACGATCTTGCCGGTCTGCCCGACTTGGTAGTCGTTGGGGACGAAGCCGGCATCGACGGCGGCGCGCGAAGCGCCCACCGCGGCGCCAAGCTTGTCGGCAAGGCTTTCCAGAAGCTTGAAATTGTCGCCCGACTGCATGCCGCGCCCGCCCGAGACGATGACGCGTGCGCTTGTGAGCTCGGGCCGCTCCGAGCGCGCAAGCTCGGCCCCGGCAAAGCGCGAAAGTCCCGCCGAGGCCGGCGCCGGCAGGGACTCGATCGACGCCGCCCCGCCCGACGACTCGGCGGCAGAGAAAGCCGTGCTGCGCACGGTGATGACTTTGATCGTGTCGCTCGACTGCACGGTCGCGAGCGCGTTGCCGGCATAGATCGGGCGAACGAACGTGTCAGGCGACACGACGCCCGAGATGTCGGAGATCTGCGCGACATCGAGGAGCGCCGCGACCCGCGGCATCAAGTTCTTGCCGAACGTGGTGGCGGGCGCGAGCACATGGCTGTAGGCCTTCGCGAGCGGCACGACGAGCGCAGCCAGATCTTCGGCCACGGGGTGCTCGAGCTCCGCGCTCTCGGCGAGCAGAACCTTGGCGACGCCCTTGACCTTGGCACCGGCCTCGGCCGCGGGGCGGCAGTTCGCGCCGGCCACGAGGAGGTGGAGGTCGCCGCCGATCGCCGCCGCGGCTGCGACGGCATTGAGCGTCGCCGGCTTCAGCGACGCGTTGTCGTGTTCGGCGACGACGAGAAGCATCAGATGACCCGCGCCTCGTTCATGAGCTTGTCGACGAGTTCTGTGACGGAGCCGACTTTGCGTCCGCCCTGGCGGCGCGGCGGCTCGTCGACCTTGAGGGTCTTGAGGCGCGGCGCCGGATCGACGCCCAGCGCTTCCGGCGTCAGCGGGTCGATCGGCTTCTTCTTCGCCTTCATGATGTTGGGGAGCGAGGCATAGCGCGGTTCGTTAAGGCGCAGATCGGTCGTGACGACCGCCGGGAGTTTGATCTCGACCGTCTCGAGCCCGCCATCGACCTCGCGCGTCACTTGCGCCTTGCCCTCGCCGAGCTTCAGCTTCGACGCGAAGGTCGCCTGCGGCCAGCCGAGCAGCGCTGCCAGCATCTGGCCGGTCTGGTTGCAATCGTCGTCGATCGCCTGCTTACCAAGGATGACGAGACCCGGCTGTTCCTTTGCGATGATCGCCGCGAGCAGCTTGGCAACGGCGAGCGGCTGCAGCTCGACCGCCGTGTCGACATGAATGCCGCGGTCCGCGCCCATGGCAAGCGCGGTGCGGATTGTCTCCTGGCACTGGGCGGGACCCATGGACACGGCAACGATTTCGCTCGCCGCGCCCGCTTCCTTGAGGCGGATCGCCTCCTCGACAGCGATCTCGTCGAACGGATTCATCGACATCTTCACGTTCTGGGTCTCGACGCCGCTGTGGTCGGCCTTGACCCGCACTTTGACGTTGAAGTCGATCACCCGCTTGACGGCGACGAGAACCTTCATTCTGGGCCTCGCGAAGCGGCGCCATGTTGCGGCGCGGCAACGAATTGTGCACGTGCACAAAGCGAACGCAAGACCCTCATGTCACGAGCGAAAAGCGCCTGGCTGCCAGAGCACGTCGCGCGCGCCGCGATCATTGAGGTGCCTGGTCATGACGAACAGGTGATCCGAGAGGCGGTTCAAATATTTCAACGCCTCTGGGTTGACCGGATGGGCTTCCGCGAGCGCCGCAACGAGGCGCTCCGCGCGCCGCACGACGGTACGCGCGAGGTGAAGATAGGCCGCGCTCGCCGTGCCGCCCGGCAGCACGAAAGACTGGAGCGGCTGCAGCTCGCCGTTCATCGTGTCGATCTCATGCTCGAGGCGCGTGACCTGCGCCGCGACGATGCGCAGCGCGCCCTCGGCTTTGCGGCCTGCCTCGGGCGTCGAGAGATCGGCGCCCAGGTCGAAGAGGTCGTTCTGGATGCGGGCGAGAATTTCGTCGGCCGCGCCCTCAGTATGAAGGCGCGCGAGGCCGATCGCGGCGTTAGCCTCGTCAACTGTGCCATAGGCCTCGACGCGCGGATCGTGCTTTTTAACGCGGCTCCCATCCGTGAGCGAGGTTTCGCCCTTGTCGCCGCCGCGCGTGTAGATGCGGGTGAGGCTCACCATCAGTGGCGCCGATAGAGCAGCATGAAGAGCGCGAACAGAAGAAGCGCCAATCCCTGAAGCAGCACGCGCGACTGCATGATTTTGTTCTGGCGCTTGGGGTCCGCTCCCTTAGCCATCGAAAACACGCCGAATGCCAGCGCGCCGAGCGTGCCAAGCATGGCGAGGACAAAGAAGATCGGCAGGATATATTGCATTTAGGCCTATATAGGCCGAACGCTTCCGTGGCCCAACCCTCCCGTCCGGCCCGGAGGGGGACGAGGAGCGCGCGCCAGTTGACGCCGGGCGTGCGCGGGGCAAGATAAGGGGCGGCTCCCGGAAGGAGGACCCATGGAAGCGAAGCTGGACCGTTCGGGCCAAGATGTCGGTAATATCCTTAAGCTCGAACACGTCAACGTCACCATCCCGGATCAGAGCCTCGCGACGCTCTACTACGTCGCCGGATTGGGCCTGACGCGCGATCCCTACATCATGGTCAGCACCAACAACATGTGGATCAATGTCGGGCGCAGCCAATTCCACCTGCCGACTGCAGCGAAGCCGCAGAACCTGCGCGGCTGCACCGGCATCATCGTGCCCGACCGCAAGGAGCTGCTGGAGCGCCTGTCGGCCGTGAAGAAGCACCTCAACGGCTCGAAATTCGAATGCCGCGAGGGCAATGATTTCGTCGAGGCCACCTCGCCCTTTGGCGACCGCATTCGCTGCCACTTCCCCGATACGGGGCGTTTCGGCCGCCAGAAGCTCGGCATGCCCTACATCGAGTTTGACGTACCCGTGGGCGCGGCACCCGGCATCGCGCGCTTCTATCAGGAGGTTCTGGGCGCGCCTTCGAAGGTGCACACGAACGGCGGCGGCCCGGCCGCGCATGTCCAGTCGGGCCCGGACCAGGAACTCATCTTCCGCGAGACCGACAAGCCGATCCCCGACTATGACGGCCACCATATCCAGATCTACATCAAGGATTTCTCGGGGCCGTACAAAAAGCTCGGCAAGCTCGACCTCATCACGATGGAAAATGGCGAGCACGAGTACCGCTTCACCGACATCATCGATCTCGACAGCCGCAAGGTGCTGTTCAAGATCGAGCACGAGACGCGCTCGTCGCGCCACCCGCTGATGGGGCGCCCGCTCGTCAACCGCAATCCGGCACAGACCAACACCGCCTACATGCCGGGCCATGACGGGCTGGAGTGGTATCTGGCCTAAGCCCGCCCCGAGGCACGGCGACGGCGCGCTGCGCACGCTGCGGCGCGCCGATCGCGTGCCATCCCGGCCCCGAATGCTGGTGTGCGAAGCTGCCGTTCCGGCCGATGCCCGAAACGACGGACGGGTGTCTCTGCGAGGCGTGCCTTGGGGACGTCCCCGCAACCCCGGGCGGCAGCGCGGTGTCCCCGAAATGACGAGACGGGGTGGGATCCGGCCCCGAGCGGGACGGGCGCCGTCGATCCCGAGTCCTGGGCATCCTTGCTTTTCCGGCCGTCACGACCCATGTTCCCGGAATCAGTCTCCGCTTCGGCGCTTGCCGAATCGCCTGAGGGCGATCTCCCCAAGATTCATGAGGCCGACACTGCATCGCTCTGCGCCCAGCGCGCAGAGCGGATTAACCACACTTAGGAGGCCGCTATGGCTCTTGGTACAGTAAAATGGTTCAACGCGCAGAAGGGCTTTGGTTTCATCCAGCCCGAGGACGGCGGCAAGGATGTGTTCGTGCACATCTCGGCGCTTGAGCGCGCGGGAATTGGCTCTTTGAACGAGGGCCAGAAGGTGCGTTACGAGGTTGTCACGGAGCGTGGCAAGCAGGCCGCGGGGCACGTCTCGCTCGCCTGAGCGCAAGATCGGGGGCGGCCCAACGGCCGCCCTCATATTTTTTGTAGCATTCGGGTGGTGCGATGCAAGTTTTCGTCCGGGACAACGACGTCGGCGCCGCGCTGCGGGTGCTCAAGAAGAAGATGCAGCGCGAGGGCATTTTCCGCGAGATGAAGCGTCGGCGTGCTTACGAGAAGCCGTCCGAGCGCAGGGCGCGCGAGCTGGCCGATGCCATTCGCCGTACCCGCAAGGCTCTCAGGAAGCGCATGGAGCGCGAGGGCTATTGAACGTCGCTAGCCGCAATTTCGCGGACTGGAGCAAGGCATGACGAAGCTCGATGATCTGCGAGAGGCATCTCGTCAGCGGGCCAACGATCTGTTCAAGAAAGCAAAGAAAGAAGCGGCCGCGCAAATCTCGAAGCGCGACAAGGAACGCGAGGCCGAGATACAGAAGACCGATCGGCTTCGCGAGCTTCGCCTGGCCAAGGAAGCCGCCGAAAAGGCGCGGCGGTAAGCCTCGGGCCATCAAATCGGCCGACTGGGCCGAGACCCCACACAAGCTCGCTCATCCCTTGCTGCCGAGGAGTGAGGCGATCTCCGTCGCCGGCAGCGAACAGCGCGCGCGGAGACCGCCTTGCGGCGAGGTCTCGAGCGTCAAGGCGCCGCCGTGGCTCAGCATGGTGTCGCGCGCGATGGTGAGGCCAAGGCCGATGCCGCCCGTTTCGGCGTTGCGCGAGGTCTCGAGGCGGAAGAACGGCTGGAACACCGCCTCGCGCGAAGCTTCTGGGATGCCGGGACCGTCGTCATCGATGATGATGTCGATGGTGCGCCCGGCGGTTACCGTGATCCAGACGTGGGTGCCGTGGCGCGCCGCGTTGCCGACGAGATTGGTGAGGCCGCGGCGGAGCGCGTCGGGCCGCACCGGAATCTCGAGCGTGGCTGGTCCCGCGAGCATGATCTCGATCCCGTCGCGCCGCGCGCCGGCGACGACGTCGCCGAGGAGCCGCATCACATCCGTAATACGCGCCTGCTCGTCGCCCTCGCCGCGGGCGAAGCTCAGATAGGCCTCCACCATCTTCAGCATCTCGCCCACATCCGAGGTGAGGCCGCGCACTTCTTCGCTGTCGCGCATGAGCTCGAGCTCAAGCCGCATGCGCGTCAAGGGCGTACGCAGATCGTGCGAGATGCCGGCGAGCATCTCGGTGCGCTGTGAGATCTGGCGTTGGATACGCTGGCGCATGCTGAGGAATGCTGCCGCGGCTTGACGCACCTCGGTTGCGCCTTGCGGCCTGAAGCTCGGCACGTCAACGCCGCGCCCAAACGCCTCGGCCGCGACCGCGAGCCGGCGCAGCGAGCGCACCTGGTTCCGCAGGAACAGCATCGCGATCGCCAGAGTGACGAGCGCCGTCCCCACCATCCAGCTCAGCACCACGAACACCATCGAGGTGTAGAGCCGGTCGCGCGGCACGGCGATCTCGAGCACATCACTGCCGTCCTTGACGCGCACGAGCAGGTTTGCGGGCCACTCGCGGTCGTCGATCGCAAACGGGCCGAGGCTGCCGGCCGCAAGGGCCGCCGAGAGATATTGCCCGACGCTGCCGACATCGCTGGATGAGGGCGCAAGCTCGGTCCCCTTCGGCAGGACGGTCGCGCGGAAGCCGGTCGTAGCGTCGACCAGCGCGATGAAGCGTCGCTCGTCGGCGGGGGCGAAGGCGTGGCGGCCGGTGACGATGAGCGAAATCTCGCTGGCCGCTGCGAATGCATTGCGGCGCATCAGCGTGGTCCAGAACCGATCGTAGAACACCCACGTGCCGACCATCTGGCTCAGGATGAGCGGCGCCGCCAAAAGCAGCACCGAGCGGCCGAAAAGTCCGTGCGGCAGGAAGGCCTTGATGCGCGCCGAGAGCGCGCGCGGATGGCGCGCGAGCCCGGTGCGGGCGCGGGGCTGGGGGGCGTCGGTCGCGGTACTCATGCCGCGCGTTCCCTCGTGTTTTCCGCTGCGCCGCAGGCGGCGCGGGCCGCGAGCACGGCGAAGAGCGGTATGAACCACAGATAGTAATTGTGGTGCATGTCGGGGCCGACCGCAAAGACAACGAGAATCGCCGCCACAACCGGAACGAGGCGGCCGCCCGGCGGCGTCGGGGCGCGCCGAGCGCGGACAAAGAGGGCAAGGAGAATTGCCGCGGCAAGCGCACGGGCCATGAGCGCGGCAGTGGCGGGTAGGCCGTAAAGCCAGCTCGTGTCGTCGATCGGGCGTTCGGCCGGGAAGAGTACGATGTTGCTCCAGAACGCATGCGGATCGGCGAGCGCGAAGGGCAGGATCGGAAGGAGCCCGACGGCGAGGCCGGCGCAGAAGACCTTGCGCGCACCCGCCGCGGGCACGAGGCACAAAAGCGCTGCCGCACCGGGCATCGGCTTCGCCGCGATCGAAAGCCCGACGAGAAGGCCCGCCACGAACGGGCGGCGCTCGAGCGCGATCAGTGCCAGGATGAGGCCCAGCACCGGGACAAGATCGTTGGCGCCGCGCGCGAGGAGCTGATAGGCGGGGAAGGGGAGACTCAGATAGAGCGCCGCCGCGACGACGCCCACAAATCCGCCGTTGGCAACGCCGCGTCCCGCCAAGCGCGCGAGCGCCGCCGTCGTCGCGCCCTGCAGCACGATATTGGTCAGCACGACTCCGCGCACGCCGAAAGGCCAGACGAGCGGCGCGTAAACCGCGAGCGTCATCGGCAGGTATTTGTAGCCGTGGAAGGCGGCAGCCGCCCCGGAAATGCCGCCGGCGAGCGGATCGACCGGAAACGCATATGGATTGTTGCCGTGCGCGAGCGCTGCGAGCGATGCAACCGTCGTCGTACCGATGTCGATGACCTTGGGCTTGATCGTGCGCATCAGCCCGAAGCCCAGCTGCAGGATCGCGAAGAGGACGAGCGCCGCTCCCGCGGTGCGCTCTGCAGCGACTCCCGGCCGCGCGCGCGGACGCTCGGCAAGGTGCGCGAGGATCGGGAGAAGCGCGAGCAGGACCGCGATGGCCGCGAGCGTCCACCCGCCATAGCCGCGCGGCACCTCCTGAAGCGCCAGCACAGAGAGCGATAAGATCACTTCGGCGGCGACGAGGCGCTCCATCGCGCCAATCTAGAGTCTGGACATCACACTGTCATTGCGAGGAGCAACGCGAAGCGCCGCGAGGCTCGCTAGGATGCGGGCAATGGAGCTTCTCGTACCTTCGGCGGCAGCGCTCGCCGGCTGGGCTGGCGCGGCGTTCGCGGCGCTCGCGTTCCTCGGGCTGGGGCGGTTCGTGGCGCTGGGCCGCGCCGCGCCCGAGGCGGCGCTCGTCGCGGGCTGGGGCGTCGCGTCGTTGGTGCTCACGCTTTGGGGCGTCGCGACGACGGCTTCGATGCGGCCGCTCGCTGTGGCACTTGCCGCGCTCGGCATCGTGATGCTCGCTGTGCCGCGTTTCCGGCTCGGCGCAGAGGATTGGCGCGCGCTGGGGAAGATCGCGCTCGTCGCGTTGCCGCTCTTCGTCATTCTTGCAAGCGCGCGGCCAAGCGAGCCCGACACATTCCTGAACATCCTTCCGAACGCAGCCTATCTCCACGACCACGGCTACTTTCCAGGCCCCGGCCGCCCGGCCGATGCCTCATATTTGCCGGTGGCACCTTACAATCTGCAGATTGCCGGATACGTGGCGGGCCTTTTGACGCCGGGCTTTCCGGCAAACGCGCTCATCGCCTTCAATTTCGTGCTCGTGCTGGCGATGGCGCTCTTCCTCGCGCGGCTCGTCGAGGGACGCGGGGAGAACGCGACCGCGCCCTCCTGGGGCGCTGCGGCGCTCGGACTCTTGCTTGCGACCGCGCTCAATCCCGGCTTCGTGCCACGCTACGATCTGCCCGGCTATGGCGAATTGCCGGAGGCGGCGGCGCTCGGATTTGCCGCGTGGTTTGTGGTACGCGTGTCTGCTGCACGCGAGCCGGGCCCGTCCTTGGCGCTCCTCGCTGGTTCGCTCGCGGCGCTCGTCGAGACGAAGCAGGATGGCGTGGCGCTCGCCCTCGCGGTGCTCGCGGGCGGCGCCGCGCTCGCGCTTGCCGAAGGAGCGGGGGCGCGCGCAAGGATCGCGCGCCTCGCTGCCGCGGCTGCGCCCGCAGCCGTCCTGTTTGCGGCGTGGCGCTGGTATGTGGCAAGCCATTTGCCCGAAGGCGAACTCGTTTTCCGCGCGCCGAGCCTTTGGCTCACCGATGCCCTTCCGGCGATGCTTGCCAGTATGGGGCATGCGGCAATCGAGAAATTCCCGTTTTATGGGCTGCTGGTTCTGGCGGTGGCGGCGGCGGCCTGGCGCGCCCGACCGCGCGGATGGGACGTGGCGGCGCGCATGGGCGTGCTTACAGGTGCTGTCTTCGTCCTCTACAGCGCGGCGCTCGTCGTCGCTTATCTCGGCGTGATGTCGGCCGCGATGGCCGTCGATGCGCATTCCTATTTCCGCTACTCGACACATCTCTCGCTCCTGCTCATGGCCGCGGTCGTGCTGCTGCTGCGCGAGCGTTGGCCCGCGCTCTGGACCGAGCGGCGCGCCGTTGCGGCGGGATGCCTCGTGCTCGTCGTCGTCCTGCCGCCCGCCTTCCTGCGCTTCCTGCGTTTCGACCTCGAGCCGCCCGATTTGCGCGTCTGGGAGCTGGCGCGGAATGCCGCACCGCTCCTCAACGACCACGAGCGCGTCGGTCTCGTGCTGCCGGGCGACAACGGCAGCGTCGCGGCGATGCTGGGCGTGGCGCTCCGCGACACGGGCGTCCGCAGGCCAGATCTCGATCTCCGCGCCGTGACCGACGCCGAGCCCGCGACGCTCGATCGTCTCGCCGCCGATGGCTACACGACGGCAATTTTGTCCTGCACGGCGGAAGGTAATGCTGCACTGTTGAAGCACGATGCGCAGGGCTGGCACACGGAGGCGAACTGGCTTTATGCGCCGGTGCGGCCGGGCCGCTGGTCGCACGTCCTCGCCTATGGGCCGCTCTGCCTCGGCTAGATCGCCCACTCGCGCGGCAGCAGGCCTTGCGCGCGGCCGCGCCCGACATAGTAGGTCCAGAGTTTCGCCACATGGCGCGGGCGGTCGAAATCGTCGAGGAAGGCCTCGATCTCGTGCGGCGTAAGCGGCAGCGCGCGTCCCAAGGATGCGGCGCGGTACATCGCCTCGGCGTTCTCGACGAAGTGGACGCTGTCGATGAGAACGGCGCGCACATCCTCGGCCACGACGACCTGGCCATGCGCGCGGATCGAAAGCGCGTGATGCGGCCCGAGCGTCGCGACGAGCGCGCGGCCGAGCTTTGGGCTCGACACGTGGCTCGGGTCGGGATGGATCGGGATGCCGGTGGCCCAGCGCACGGCGTGGTTCTTGATCGGAACGAGCTGCGCGCCGGCGACGAGCGTAAAGGTGGTGGCGAGGTCGTGATGGAAGTGCGCCACCGCGTTGACGTTATCGCGCGCGCGATAGATCTCGCTGTGGATGAAGACCTCCGACGGCGGCTTGAGGCCCTTCGGCCCGGTGATGAGCTTGCCGTCGAGGCCGCAGGTCAGGAGATCGCCGGGGCCGAGTGCGGCGCGGCTCTGATCGACGGCCTGGACGAGGAAGGTCTCTCCGCCCGGCAGGCGGGCGCTCACATGGCCGCTATAGCCAAGGATGCCGAGATCGTTGAGGAGGAGCGTCGTCGCCGCGACCTCCTGACGGAGACGAAGGGTGACCGCTTCTTCGTTCGAGGGGCGCGGGGATTTCATGGCGGCGCATCCTAGTCGTCCGCCGTGCCGCGCGCGAGCCGCGTTTGCGGCGTGGCATTGGCCGCGGGCAGGCGCGTCGGGCTGAGCCGCGCCGGGATGCCAAAGCTGAAGGCCAGCGTTATCAACGCAAACAGTCCGACGATGTAATAGGCGCCGTGCATTGCCGCGCCGAACGCGGCGGCAAGGCGCGTCGCCAGCGCCGACGGCAGTTCGCCATGCTGCAACAGGCGGTTGATGGCGTCGCCTGCATCCGGTACCTGCCGCGCGATGCCGCGCGTCAGCACGAAGCCGAAGAGCGCCGCGCCCAGCGCCTGCCCCATGGTGCGCATGAACAGGTTGGCGGCGGTGATGGCGCCGCGCTCGCCCCAGCCGACGGCGGTCTGGACCGCGACGATGAATGTCGTGTTCGAGGCCCCCATGCCAAGCCCGAAGGTCGATGCGCCGAGCGCGGCCCAGGCCCAGCCGCTCGACGGCGTGAGCGTCAGCAGCAGGCCCGTTCCGCCGAGCGTGATGAGCGCACCCGCGATCCCCGAAGCACGATAAGAACTGCGCCCCATGATGCGCGCGGCCAGCATCGTGCCGAGCGTCCACGTCACTGACGACGAGCCTAGCACCAGCCCGGCCACCGTCGGGCTCTTTCCCATCGCCCCTTGCACGTACGCGGGAAGGTATCCCGAGTTGCACATCATGGTGAGGCCGATCACGCTGGCGCCGAAATTGCCGATCGCGATCAGCGGATGACGCCACAGGCGGAACGGAACGATCGGCTCGGGAACGCGCAACTCATGAACGGCAAGGAGTACGAGCGCCGCGGCCCCTGCTCCCGCCAGGAGGGCCAACATGAGCGGCGGCAGCTCCTGTGCCTCGACCAGCGCCAGCATGGCCGCGCCGACCCCGAACATGAGGAGGAGCGCGCCGACGTAATCGATGCGGAAGTGGCGTGGCGCCGCATGCTCGTCGAGCAGCATGAGCAGCATCGCCGCTGCCGCCGCACCGATCGGCAGGTTGATCCAGAAGACGAGCGACCAGTGCAGGTACTGGACAATAAAGCCGCCGAGAAGCGGCCCGGCGATCGCGGAGACTCCGAACACCGCCGAAAGCCAGCCCTGCATGCGGGCGCGGTCGGCCGGTGGGTATATGTCGCCGATCACTGTCCACGCGATCGGCTGCACCGCGCCGGCGCCGAGGCCTTGCACCGCGCGAAACAGGATGAGCGCGAGCATGCTGGACGCGAAGCCGCACGCGGTCGAGCCGGCGAGGAAGATCACGGCGCCGGCGAGAAAGACGCGCTTTCTCCCCCACAGATCAGCGAGCCGGCCGTAGACCGGCGTGCTCGCCGCCTGCGTCAGGAGGTATGCGGCGAACACCCAGCTGAACAGGCGGAACCCGCCAAGGTCGCCAATGATCGTCGGCATCGCGGTCGAAACGATCGTCGCTTCGACCGCGGCCATGAACTGGGCGAGAAGGCAGGCTGTGGTGATGAGGCGGCGGCGCGCGAAGGTCATGCGCGCCGGCGCGGATTCGGACGACATCCCGCCGCACGATAGGCGGCGGGCGTAGAGCCTACAAGGCGAGGGCGGCGTTGCGGCCGAGGGCCGGCGCGTCGCGCCACGCGGCAAGACACACGATCTTCTGCTGTTTCAATTTCTGGCGCCGGGCGATGAGGCGCTTCAGAGCCGAACGCCGCCCGCGCAGCGCCTCAAGCGCGGCGCGCTGCTCAGGGTCGTGGAGGCCCACGATTTCGGCGACGCAAATGAGCTTCTCGAGTGTAAAGAGTGTCTTCGCCGCTTCTTCGATCGTCGCTGTCGTCATTGGACCCCTCCGCATCAAAGCTTCACTGCGAGATACGGGGGCGGGGGTAGGGGCGGATTGTGAGCGCCATCACAGGCGACAACGAATCTTTAACCGCTGCGGGCGCGAGTGCGACGAAACATGTGAGCGCAGTCACACCGCGGCGGTCGCGGCAATCGTTGACAATAAATTGTCAATATGGATCACTGTTGCGATGGCACGAGCGGCACGCGCGACGCAGGCGGGGCTTGTCCCGCTCGTCATCGCCGATCTCTACGAGCTTGCGGGCGCCTTCCGCCGCAACGGCGAGCGCATCGCGCGCGGCCTCGGCCAGACCCAGACGCGCTGGCAGGTGCTGAGCGCGGCCTCGGCCGAACCGAAGTCGGTGCCGCAGCTTGCGCGCCGGCTCGGCGTCACGCGCCAGAATGTGCAGCGCATTGCCGACCTCCTTGTTGCCGACGAGCTCGCGCGTTTTGCCGGCAATCCCGATCACCGCACGTCGCCCCATCTCGTGCTGACCGAGGCCGGGCGCAAGGCGCTCGATGAGCTGACGCGCGCGGCGCAGAGCTTTCACGAGTCACTGGCCGCGCGGCTCGGCGCCGTGCCGCTTGCCTCGGTGCGGCGCGAGCTCAGCCGAATTCGGTCGGCGCTCGCCACGATTTCAGCGGAGGAGGACGCGGATGAGTGAGCTATTGAGCGTGGGCCCCGCGGCCTACGTGAAGGACTTGGCGGCCTCGCGGCGCTTCTACGAGGGGCTGCTCGGGCTCGAGGTTGCGCGCGTCATGCGGCGAGGCGAGCGCGAGATCGCGGTGGCCTACACAGCACGACTCTCGGTGTGGCAGGTGGATGATGCCTACGACACGGTGTTCGCAGGGGCAAGGCGGCCGCAGGTCTTGGGGGCCGGCAACTGGGAGTTCAGTTTCGAGACGGCCGATCTCGACGAGCTTGCCGCGCGCCTCGAAAGCGCGGGCGTCCGTTTCGCCCAACCTTTGCGTCAGCTTCCATGGGGCCAGCGCGCAATCCGCGTCTACGATCCCGACGGACACATTATTGACATCGGCTCGTTGCACCGCCTGAAGCCGGCATGAGAGGAGCGGCGCTCACGCCGGCGCGCGCAGCACGTGCTCGACCAGACGCAGCAGCTCGTTCGGACGCCACGGCTTCTGCAGCGTCTCGCCGTGCGGCGCGCCCGGGGCGCGGATCGCCGCCACGCGTGAGAAGCCGGTCGAATAGATGACGCGCAGGCCCGGACGCAGCTGGCGCGCGCGCCGCGCCAGCGCGTAGCCGTCGAGAAGGCCGGGCATGATGATGTCGGTGACGAGGAGCCGGAACGGCAGGCCCTGCTCGACGAGCACCAGCGCGATGTCGCCGCTCGCCGCGCCTTGCACGGCATAGCCCGCTTCGCGCAGTGACAAGATACCCAACTCGAGGATATCGCGCTCGTCGTCGACGAGCAGGATCTCGGGTTCCGCCATGGCGCCGGAATGCTGCGGCGGGCCGCGGCATCCGGCAACCTCTCTTTGTGGCGAAAATCCTACGGCGAAAGCGGGTCTCGCCCATTAACCATCCCCGTTTTCATCTGCGGGGCGATAGCGGATAATGACGCCAACAGGGCCGGAGGAACCATGGACACGATGACCGTCCGCGACATCGATCTCGACGCGATCGACACGCCGACCATTCTCAAGAACGCGACCGAGCAGGCCGCCAAGCGCCGCTATGAAGATTTCTGCATGGTCGACGTCGACTCGCACCATTACGAGACCGACTCGTTCAACGAGATCCTCAAATACATCGAGGATCCGGTACTGCGCCACCAAGCCCAGTTCCAGGGCATGGGCCGCAACAGTCTCGTTGGGCCGCGCGGCGGTTATCAGGAACTCGCCGGCCGCGTGACCCGGCTTTCGGCGCGCCGGCACGACAAGGTCGAGCCCAACGTCAAGCGCGACATCGCCCTGACGCGGCGATGGATGGATGCTCTGGGCGTCGACATCACGTGCCTTTTCCCGACGCCGATGCTGGCTCTTGGACTCGCGCCCCGGGTCGAGGTCGAAGTGGCGCTCGCGCGCGCCTATAACCGCTGGCTCGTCGAGGAAATTCTGCCGGAGGAGCCGCGGCTCCGCTCGATGCTCTATCTCCCTTACAACGAGCCCGGCGAATGCTACCGCATGGTCGAGGAGTTCGCCGGCCGGAAGGGCGTCGCCGGCTTCTGCATCACGGCGCCGCATTATCGCGGCGTCTACGACAACGCCTATGCCAAGACCTATGCCGCGATCGAGGAGCGGGGATTGCCGCTTTCCTTCCACAGCGCCTTCATGTGGGGCGGCGACCGCACGATGGAGCTGTGCAACCGCTTCATCGCCGTCCATGCGCTGGGCTTCACGTTCTACAACATGGTGCATCTCACCAACTGGCTCGTGAACGGCATGCCCGAGCGCTATCCGAAGCTCAAGGTGATCTGGATCGAGAGCGGGCTCGCCTGGCTCATGTTCCTGATGCAGCGGCTCGACAACGAATACATGATGCGCTCATCCGAGGTGCCGCTTTTGAAGCGCAAGCCGTCGGAATATATGAGCGAGATGTATTTCACGACGCAGCCGATGGAGATGGTGGGCAACCGCGAGGAGCTCGAGCTCGTCTTCAAGCGCATCAAGGCCGACACGCAGCTCCTCTATTCGTCCGATTATCCGCACTGGGACATGGATCTGCCGAGCACGATTTATGACCTGCCGTTCCTCAACGAGCAGCAGAAGCGCAACATCCTCGGCGGCAACGCGATCCGGCTCTTCAATCTCGAGCCGACCATCTCGGATGCGAAGAAACGCCGCCTCGCGGAACGGAACGGCGCGCAGGCCTAGACCCGCGTCAGCGCGGCTTGAACGAATAGGGCGAAGGCCCGCGCACGGTCGCGTCGACAACGAGGCGGTGCTGTAGCGGCGGAAAGGCGCGCTGGCGGCAATCGTTCCGCTCGCAGAGACGGCACCCGATGCCGATCTCGGTGGCGCCGTCGAGACGTGAAAGGTCGCGCCCGTCGGCATAGACGAGTTCGCCCGCACGCGCGAGATCGCAGCCCAGCCCCACCACCTCGTGCGTAACCGGCGCGTGAAAGCGTCCGCCGGGTTTCTCGACGGTCCGCGCGACGCAGAAGAAGGCGGCCCCATCCGGCAGCACGGCAACCTGCGTTCGGACCAAGCCCGGCGTCGCGAAGGTCTCGTGCAGGATGAAGCGCGGACAGGCGCCGCCATAGCGGGAGAACTGAAAGCCTGCGGACGAGAAGCGTTTCGTCAGATTTCCGGCGATATCAACGCGCGCGAAGAAAAACGGAATCCCCGCGTCGCCAGGCCGTGCGAGAGTGGTAAGTCGATGCGCCGCCTGCTCGAACGAGACCCCGAACCGGTGCATCAACACTTCGATGTCGTAACGCGCCGCGCGCGCGGCGGCGAGAAACGGAATGTAAGGCATTAAGACGGCGCCGGCGAAATAATTGGCGAGACCGACGCGCACGAGCGTTTCGCTTTCAGGGGTCGTGACCTTTGCCTCGCGCACGATCGCGTCGATCGCCGCGGTCCCCTCGACGAGGCCGAGGTGGTAGGCAAGCTGGAACATTCGGCTGGGCGGCGGCAAAACTTCGGAGAGATAGAGGGTTCGAGTCTTCGGCTCATACCGCCTCAGCGCACCGGACATAGGCTCGAACGGTGCCACGACGACTGCAGTGCCATGCCGCGAGAGAAGCCGGTCGGCAATGCGCCGGCCGAGCTCGGCGGGATCGTCGGCCGCGAACTCTAATCCCTCGGCCGCTTCTTCGATCGCGGCGAAATGGTTCGCGTGCGCCTCGAAGAAATCGCGTACCTCCTCGGTTGGCAGGACGATCCGCCGCGTGCGCCCGCCCGGGAGGTCGAGTTGCAGCGACTGGGCGTCTTCGCGGGCGGTCCGGAAAGCGCGATAGAGCTCGACAATGGCACGCCCGGCCTTCGGGGCGTTGGCAACCAGGCGCCGGACTTCGTCGGCGTCGATCTCGCCGGCGCCTCGCCCGGAGTCGGCAAACACCTCACTGAGCGAAGTTGCGAGCCGCCTCTCGGCGTCGTCCGAGAGTTCCTGCAGATCGATGCCGAATGTTTGGCCGAGCTTGAGGAGGAGCGCCACCGTGACCGGACGCTCGTCATGCTCGATGAGGTTCAAATAGCTCGGGCTGATCCCGAGCCGCCCCGCCATCTGCTGCTGGGTCAGTCTCCGCTCCTGCCGGAGACGGCGGATTTTCGGGCCGAGCAGCGCTTTGCTCATCGCCATGATTGCACCGCACCACGATTTACAAATTCACAAACGGATGATTTTCCAGAAAATCCCACAACGAGTTTACAGTGTGCTGCGCGGAAACTCCTTTGGACCGATCGTTCGCAATGTAAAGATCACTCCCACAATCTCACTATTGGGCACTGTCTCAATTTGAAATCTAGGACTTCGGCAACGGTCCAATTGAAACGATG